>Ga0181523_10003539_pt1 | contig 14179 bp, 10 predicted proteins | sample PEATcosm2014_Bin_43_FD_119752 | JGI IMG/M metagenome (GOLD analysis project Ga0181523, IMG submission 119752) | Peatland microbial communities from MTU Mesocosm Facility, Houghton, MI, USA - PEATcosm2014_Bin05_30_metaG | ecosystem: Environmental > Terrestrial > Soil > Wetlands > Peat | place...
CACCACCAGCCCTTTGAATCCCATTTCTTCCTTGAGCAGTCCGTCCACAATTGCGCTGGAGGTCGTGGCCACGCGGTTTGGCGTGGGGTCGAGCGCGGGAACGGTTACGTGCGCCACCATCACCGAATCCACGCCCGCCTCGATCGCGCGCTTAAAAGGTGGCAATTCGACCGCATCGAGCCGCGCCCGGTCGCCGCTGACTTGAGCCACGCCGAGATGAGAATCGGTAGCGGTGTCGCCGTGTCCGGGAAAGTGTTTGGCCGTGACCAGCATCCCTCCTTCGTGAGCGCCGCGGATGTACGCCGCCACATAATCGCCCACTTCCTGCGGATCCCCCCCGAAAGAGCGTGTGTTGATTATGGGATTTGCAGGATTGGAATTCACGTCAGCATCAGGAAAGAAATTCCAATGCACGCCAATGGCGCGCGCCTCGAGCGCGGTGATGCGTCCAAAGGCTTCGGCGTTTTCAGTTTTGCCGGTCGCTCCAAACGCCATGGCATGGGGAAAGACGGTCGTGCCATTCAGGCGCATGGACACGCCGCGTTCAAAATCAGCCGAAACGATCAGCGGCAGCTTCGATGTTTTTTGCAGCCGGTTAAGTAGTTCCGCGGCAACCGACGGCTGGCTCTTGAGCAGGACGGGACCATCCACCGGAACACTCATGACCAACGATCCAACGTGATATTTGCGGATGTTGTCGCGCAGCTGAACAAAGATGGGATCGGCGTCATTCAGAAATTGCACTCTCACCCAGATCGCAAAGAGCTGGCCAACTTTTTCTTCCGGGGTCATCTTGCGCAACGTCTTGTCGGCCCATTTCTGCCCAGCTTTGTCGACATGGATGGGGCCGGGTTGCAGAAAGCGGTCTTTGCTCTTGTCTTTAGCAAAGCAGAGCGCCGCCGTAAGCAGTAACGCAGTAAGAAAAAGATTTCGAAGCATCCAATTGACAATAACAAAAACCAGACGGGAACGCCCTGCTCGTGTGGTGACGGGGCTTCGCCCCGTCCAAGACCGCGTGGGGACAGCCGCCCTCGGCTGTCCAAGCCGAGCGCAGCTCGGCAGCTGCACTCAAATTTCGGGCTCGATCATCCCTGGCTCGATCATCTCTGTTTCAATCATCGCAACTCCCTCCGCCTGAATCGCCGGGTCATCGCCAAACCCCGCCAGCCAACGCACCTCCGGTTCCCGCCGGAACCACGTGATCTGGCGCTTGGCATAATTACGATGCGCCTGCTGCGCCGCGGCGAGCGCCGATTCCCGATTCAATTCGCCGCGCAAGAATTGCAGTGCCTGCTTGTATCCCAACGACGCGAGCGGGCGTGCTTGATCGCCATATTTCGCGAGCAGCCTTTCCGTCTCCGCGATCAATCCATCATCAAACATCTTTGCGGCCCGCTGATTGATGCGGGCATAAAGAACTTCGCGCTCCGGATTGAGTCCGAGCCGCAGAATGCGAAAACCGTGCAGCGGCTCCCGTCCCTGCTGCCAGAGTTCCGTCATGTTCAGGCGAGAGGTCTGCCGCGAGGCCAGACACACTTCAATCGCCCGAATCACCTTGGCAACATCATTGGCGTGAATGCGGTTCGCCGCCGCAGCATCAAGCCGCCGCAGGATGCGATGCAAGTGCCCGGAGCCGCGCTTCTCCGCCCGCGCGCGCAGTTTGTTGCGCAGTTCTTCCGACCGCTGTGGGCCAGGAGAAAGTCCTTCCAGAAGAGCGCGAAGATAAAGCCCGGTTCCTCCGCTGACGATGGGCAAGCGTCTCCGAAGCTCGTTTTCGCGCAGAGCAATCTCGCGCAGAATCTGCCGCGCCTGCCGAGCATATTCTCCCGCGCTGACGTCCGCCAGCGGATCTACGCAATCCACCAGATGATGCGGAACCTCCGCACGCTCCGCCGCACTCGGTTTGGCCGTACCGATTTCAAATTCGCGGTACATCGCGACCGAATCGCAGTTGACGATTTCACCGCCGAAACGCCGAGCGATCGCCAGCGCCAAAGCCGTCTTCCCGCTCGCCGTGGGACCAACCACAACTACGATCAGCGGCTCGCGGCTCACCTTCGACAACCCTGCCACCTTCGTCAACTTCAGCGCGCGCTCCAAGGAATGTACCGCCAGTAGCGGATGATGGTGAGAATGAGCAGAAGCACCGCCATGAGAAGCAATCCGGTGGCTTCGGCGGCGTAGATCGAATGGCGGTGTTGATGCAGATGCTTGCTGTCCTGATCCTGGTTGTCAGCTACCGGCTTCGGCGCAACAGGGGCGTTCACGGCGCTATTGTAGCCTTTTCGGTCGTCAGTCGTTAGTCGCTAGTCGTTAGCAAACACAGTCAGCAAACATAGTTAGCAAACATAGCCAGCAAACATCGTTGCGAACGACTAGCGACCAACGACTAGCGACGAGCGACTAACGACCAACGACTTCCCCGCGATACACTACGGGCGCGCCCGTCATGCCGATGTCTCCCTCCAACCGTGAAGCCAGGCTTCTGCGCTTTGGTGTCTTTGAAGTCGACCTGGACGCCGGTGAGTTGCGCAAAAGCGGCGCTCGCATCCGGCTTCAGGAGCAGCCCTTTCAAGTCCTCGCTGCCCTGCTGCAGAATGCCGGTCAGGTCGTCACTCGTGACCATCTTCGCGAAACCATCTGGCCTGCCGACACCTTCGTCGACTTCGATCACAGCCTGAATACCGCGGTGAACAAAATTCGCGAGTCGCTCGGCGATTCCGCATCGAACCCGCGCTTCGTTGAAACCCTGGCCCGCCGCGGATACCGCTTCATCGCCTCCGTAAACAGCGTCACCACGGCATCCCCGCCCGCTCACGTCCAGGAACATAATCCGGCCACTGCGTCGTCTGCAGACGGCATCGCGCTGCATCCCGAATTGCACGTGCCGCTTCCCCGGCGCGGAGTAGTGCGCGCGCTCTTCGCTCTGATCCAGGTCATGTATCTTATCTTCTACCTCAGCGGTCTCTCCCACCTGCGCAATGCGGATCGCGTCGCCAGCAGCTTCCTTCCCGGCTGGAGAGCTCTGTTCATCGTGGGCGCAATATTGGTCACGGGAGCGATCGGCATCCCGCTGCGGTTCTACCTGTTTTCGGCGGTTGCCTTCGATTTCCGCAAGCTGGGCGTGACATTCAGCCGGCTATTTCCGTTTGTTCTGGCACTGGATCAGCTCTGGGCCATCGCGCCGTTCCTGCTGCTGCCGCAAATCGGCGTAGGTTTGGCGTTTGCCGCGACTGCAGCTTTGCTGTACGTCCCCTTCTCCGAGAGGACCCTGGTGCGCATGGCTTATCAACTTGAGCGCTGAGATTCCTGCCTATTCGCCCTGTATCAGGTTTTTCCGCGAGGTGCGTGCGGCGCAATTACAAAACAGGCGGGGCGGAAATTAAATAGTTCATTTCCACCCCGATTACCGTCTGCGGCTAAAAAGCGCACGCCTCATGGAGTAACCGTGAGGATGAGCTCAGCCGCCCTGCAATCGCCTATCGGATGGTCGAAGAAGTACACAGCCGCGAGCATACGGTGCTCGATGTTTCTCACGTCAATGGCTGCGAGCTGTTCGAACGGCGACCTCCATCTACCTTCTGCCTTCGCAGGGTGAGCATTCTGTGGATCACTCTTGTGGCAGTCGCCCGGGTTATCCGGGAAATCCACGTACAAGGTCAATCCCAGCAACGTTGTCAGGTGGTGGAAGGACTCGCGGGAGTGAGTGTCGCACTTATCGTGAGGATCGTCCTCCTGAGCCGGCGCGATGACAAAACGAATCGTCCGCGTCTCCACCTGGAGCAATAGTGGGTTGAACGAGCCGCTGTCCGGAGCGCCCGCTAACGAAAACCCGTTCAGGCTGCCCACGTTGTAGTCCAGCGCCACAGCGGTGGCATAGTCCTTTTCCGTCGAAGCGTCGGGCGGATAAGTAGCCCCGAGCCGGCTTCTGGCCCGGCCGGCAACCACATACTCCTCCGGTTTGGGAAGGCGGACGACGTACCTCCCGGACTTGTTATCGAGAGCGCTCTGCAGGCTTTTGGCGTCAATCTGGGCCTGCGCAATGCCGGGATCGGCGGTGGCGGCAGCGGGCCCGCTGTGAGCGGGGAGTGAAAGATCATAAACTCCCGCAGCCAGCGTCGATTGGTTGGAAGCTTGCACGTAGAGATCGCGATGGCCTTTGGCTTTGGGCGCGATGGCCAGCACGCTGCTAGCGTCCTTCGGGTCGGGAACAAAAGCCCATGGACCCCGAAACTCGACAAAGACTTTCTCAGTACTGACGGCTTTCGACTCCGCTGCCGGCGGCGCGGAGGCTGGAGGTTGGGACTGCTGACATGCGACAAGGACGAGGTTCGCTAAAACAGTACCGGCCAGCGCTACCAGCTTGCTCGTCGAGTAGGGTTTGGTTCGCATCATGGTCTCCTGTTTTTTGGGGATTAGGGCCGTCCGTACGCCGCAAACGCCGACCAGTAATAGGGATGAGATGTGCGCGAGTTGGCCAGCATTTTCCGCGAGGTCAGCCGGATGGCCTCGGAAACGGTCTGGCCAGACAGCGCATTATGATAAAAGTCCGCTACGAATCCTCGGGTTTCGGCGGAGTCCACTGTCCACCGGCTTGCCACCACGTGAGGCACACCGGCACGCAGAAAAGCGTCGGTAACGCTGCCGAATCCGCTGGGGCCGCCGACGCCGTTGCCCGACGCGGTGCTGCACGCCGAAAGCAGCGCCAGTTGCAGGTTGGGCAGTCTGATGTGTCGCAACCGGTCGGCATCCAGCAACTGGGGGATCCCCTGCTGCCCATTCGCGTTATCCAGCATTAGTCCGGCTCTGTCTGGGGTCGCCAGCGAATGTCCCGCAAAATGGAAGATTGCGGCTCCGGGCAGTTCGTTCCGAATCGCGCTGAGGGTGGCTTCTCCGCCTTTGAGTACACGCGCGGAATGGAAGCCGCTGGCGACGGCATCCGCCTCCGCAGCCACATCGGGTAACGGAATGAGACCATCCGTCGGCGATGAAGCGCTGCTGCCCACTATCAGGGCCGACAGGTCTCCCGAAATACCGGTGTCGCTGCGCAGCCGCGCCTGCGAATCCTGACCCAGCGAGTGAACAATGGCCGCACGTTCGATCAGATAGCGATCGCGCGAATCCAGCAGCGCTTCGAAGGGTACGCGGGCCAGCCATCCCTCTGCTTCGATCACCAGCGTGCGTCCCGGCACGAGTTGTTGCTCCACCGGAGCGATCAGCGCGACATATAGGCTGCGAGCGTCCCGGCGCAGGGCGCTCAGCTCTGACTTGGGATCCGAAGACAGGTCGTGAAACCTTTTCGCTAACTCCTGGAGGCCGTCCGCAGACGTTGGAATCCAGCGCGCGTTGATACCACGGTCGTCATAGGCCCAGATCGCTAGGCCGTCCGGCAGTACGGCATAAGCAAGCACGGTTTCTTTGGCAAGGAGCGGAAGGCGCCACGCCAACTGCGGCGGATCCGACATCGGCGGATTGGTCAGAGGCCGGAGCGAGCGCGGTTCGGCAGAGATCCGCTGCGGCGCTCCCAGGTACCACTCATACGTCTCGAGTGCATTCTGCGAACGACCCTGCACCAACTCTGCTTCGGTGAGTGCGAGATATGCCGGAGCTGCGTCCTTGCTCCATCTGGTTCGTTCCGCTTCAGAACCCAGTGAGGCAAGGTTTTGCTCCGCTAACGCCAACGCGGGTCGGAGAGCCTGCTCGGCCTCCGCGGCATGATGACTGCCGAGCTGCACTTCGCCCAAAGTGGAATAAAACAGCTGCGCGAGATAGTTGTTGGAAAGCCGGAGAACCTGGCCCTGTATTGAGGTCAGTCGCGCGATGGCAGCGTCAAAACGACCGAGGCTTGCCTCCAGTTGTGCTGTCCAGATATTGCTCTCGAGGCGGCTCGCTCGATTGGCTTCGGTCTGCGGGGCAAAACCGTAGAACCGGGCCGCTACTGCGTATTGCTGCTGAGCTACCTGGGACTGATGGGCCGCCACGGCCGCATTCGCGATCAAGAAATGCACTTCGGCCCGTAGAAGCAGGTCTTCATTTGATTCAACAAGAGCCGCTGCCTCGCGCCAGAACGCCATTTGCAGGTGCGGGCGCCCAGCAGCGTCGGCCATGTAGGCCATCTCTGCATATAGGTTGTACCCTCGCATGGCGGGAAACTGTCCCGACCAGTAACGGTCCAAACCCGCACTGGCGAGTCCCCAGCCTTCGGACGCATCCCCGGTTTCGCTGTCATCTCCCGCAAGAAAACCGAGGGCGCGCAGATCGAGGGCTCCATACCCACTCTGTTCAGCTCGGTCCATGGCACGCCGCGCGGCGCTCTCGTCGGCACCGAGGTCGCCCATCAATCCCGAACACGTTCCCTTCTCCAGGCCAAGCTGAATCTGCAACCAAGGGTAAGAGTATCGTTCCGATTCCTTCAGCGCCGTCGTCGCTTTTAGCCGGCATTCTTCGCTGTGGCGGTCGATCTGCGCCGCGAAAGTCTGCTCGAACTGCGCGCGCAGCACGCCCGCCATGTTGCCCGAAGCGCGAAACAGTTGTTCGGTCAGCTCGGCTTGCGGGCGAGAAACATCAAATTCGCCAGCGTCATTGGCTTTGACAGCGCGCGCCAGAGCGGCTACGGCTTGCGGAAACTGCGGTGCCGAGGAACCGTGCAGAAGATCAGTCAGCCAGCGATCGCCGTGCTGCTGGCTGGTAAGATCCGCCAAAAAAAAAAGCGCCTGCCCGGCGCTCGGATCCGCATTCGCCCTGGTCGCCGGAAAGGCCTGGGGCAACCAGGAGCGGACGGCTTCGTGCAAATATTCTTCGATGCGCCGGTCGACTTCGGAACCCTGGTCGGAACCAAGGCTGGTGGGCAGCGCAGCCACTTGGGCGGGAGACAGCAGCGGCGCCATCTTGCTGCCATGCTCTTTCAACTTCTCCCGCACGGCGTCCGCCCGGTTGCGGGCTTCTTCCGCCCACTCCGAGCCCGAATCCACGCGCAGGTAATGCTCCCAGTCGTCGTGGGCCTGCTGATAAAGGAACAGATGTTCCGAGACAATAGCACGATTAAAGAGCGCCACCGAATCGTCGGGGCGCAGCTGCAAGGCCTGACTCAAGTACTCGTATGCAGCCCCGAAATCTTCCTTGCGGTCTGCCTGCTGGGCGCGCTGAAAGTGAGCGGTGGCGAGATCAGTCAGGATTGCCGGCGAATGCGGCTCCAACTCCAACGCGCGGCGCAAAGCTTCCACGGCCGCGTCGTACTTGCCTTCCAGCAGGTCCGCCTGCGCCTCCGCCTGGAGCCAGGCAGGATCGGAGGGATGGGATACCAGCTGCCCGGCAATCAGCGCTTCCGCTCTTAGCAGCGCCTCCGGACGGCCGGTAAACGAGGCTGCCGGTCCGCGCGACACGCGCAGAGGAGCATAGCCTGCGCCCGCGAGCCTGAGTTCCAGGGTACGTTTCTCGGTGTAAGCGCGGGCCAGCAGCTTGTCGGCGTCGGCTGGCTGGTTTCGATGGAAGTCGCCATTGCGATCCATGAAGACCCACCATCCCATGCCCACCACGGCTAGCAGCGAAGCTCCCACCATCGCCAGACGGGGAACCGTCCGCCACCACTGCCACCACCGCGTCGCTTCCCGACCGCGGCCCGAATGCCGCGTCCCGGTGATGCGCTGGACCAGTTTCTGCTGCCACTCCGCGCTTGCGCTCGCCAGGGTCGCGATATGCTCCCGCTCCGCCGCGCTGATCTCGCCGTTCAGATCGGCCAATTCGGCCATCGCTCCGCGTAGCAACGGACCGCAATAATCGCAGCGGCTGGCATGTTCGATACAATCCAGCGTCCGGTCGCTTCCGGCCAGCCCACCGGCAATCTCACGCCACACCTCCGAGCCCGGACAGTCGCTCTGTGCCACCCCAGACTCGGCCGGTCTCATGCTCGCCAGCTGGCGATCCTGCGACGCCAGTTCCTCAAATTGCTCCCAGCAAGCTGGGCAGACGACAAGATGAGGGTGGACATCCGCCGCGTCCTGCGATTTCGCACTCCGACGCGATTCCTCAAGCAGTTTCGCCAGTTCCGCTGTTCCAATGTGCCCGATGGGATCGCTGATCAAGATTAACTCCCCAATTTCTTAGAACGATTTTGCCGGTTCAGAACCTTCACTTCGCGGTGAGGGCCTGAACTTACGAGCTCAGCACGAATCATGATCGCCAACCGCAGCAGCACACTTTCCACCCCCTCGGTGGTCAGCCCCATCGATGGGATGGCCGCGATCTCACTGGCGGTAAGCCCATGCCGGTGACGCAGCCAAAAAATCGTGCACTTTCTTTCCTGACCCTTCCCCGCCGTAACCCGCCTGAGAACCCTGTCGACCTGATCGAGCTGAATGCGTCGGCTCATCGCGTCAAAGCTGTCCGTGCCGGCCATCTTCGAGTCGATTTGGATCGGTCCTGTGATCCCGTCCGTTTGGCCTGCGCCCCGCTTTGCGGCCAGCGCTGACTTGAAATGATCGTGCACGACATTGGCCGCAACCACCTTCAAAAACCCATAAATGGAATTTTCGTGCCGCGGCTCGAACGACCGCAGTAAACGGCCATCATTTTCGCAGAGCTTCAGGTAAGCATCCTGGATCAGGTCGTCCAGTTGCGACGGTGACGGTTCGCCCCAGTGGCGGGCGGTCCTCAGCACCGCAGCCGCGATCACCACGTGAAATCGCCGGATGAATTCCGCCCACGCCCTGTCGTCTTTCGAGCCGGCGCACGCTTTTACCAATTCCGTCGGCGAGAACTTCGCGTAGCGCGCCAAGAGTCAACTCCAAGTTTGGCGGATTTTACAACAGTCTTGCTCCCAGCGTCGGTTAAAAGATCGCATTATGAAAGTGCGGTGGGTTCGCCGGCTGGGAGCAGTCTAGGCCAGCATTCTTGCCGCTTCCTTGGCGTAGTAAGTCAGAATGATACTCGCCCCCGCTCGACGTATCGAGAGCAGCGATTCCATCATCACGCGCTCCCGGTCGATCCATTGGTTCCGGGCCGCGGCCTCGATCATGGCGTACTCGCCCGATACCTGATACGCCGCCAGCGGCAGATCGAAACGGTCCCGGGCGGCCGCCATCACGTCCAGGTACGGCATCGCCGGCTTCACCATGATCATGTCCGCGCCCTCTTCAATGTCCAACTCGATCTCCCGCATCGCCTCACGAATGTTGGCGGGGTCCATCTGGTAGGAACGGCGATCCCCAAACTGTGGCGCCGAATCCGCCGCCTCCCGGAACGGCCCGTAGAAACCGGAAGAAAACTTCGCCGCGTACGAAAGAATCGGCGTATTTTCAAAGCCCGCCCGGTCGAGCGCCCCGCGAATCGCCCCGACCCGTCCATCCATCATGTCCGACGGCGCGATGATGTCCACGCCCGCCCGCGCCAGCGAAACTGAAGTCCGCGCCAGCAACTCCAGGCTGGCGTCGTTCAGGATCTCGTACTCCGCAGTGACCGGTAGCGCTGCTGCCGCCGCGGCCATCCGTTCGATAACCTTTTCTTTTTCCTCAGGACTCTTGACCGCTATCGCCATTGCCTTGCTTACGTCCAATGCCGCCGCGCCCAGCGATTGCGGCCTGCCCGATTGAGCCACGATGCCGCAATGTCCATGCGACATGTATTCGCACAGGCAAACGTCACCCATCACCAACACGTCGCGCACTTCACTCTTGATGGCGCGCGCCGCCCTCTGCACGATGCCATCCTCCGCCCAGGCGCCTGTGGCCATTTCATCTTTTTTCTCCGGCAGCCCGAACAGAATGACCGACAACACCCCCAGCGCACGCGTCTCGCGCACTTCTTTCACTGCCTCGTCCACTGAGAGGTTGAAGACGCCCGGCATGGAGCGCACTTCTTTCCGGATCCCACTCCCGGGGCAAATAAATAATGGATACACAAAGGATTCGGGAGTAAGCCGGGTCTCGCGCACCAGGCTACGCAGGTTTTCAGTGCGCCGCAAACGACGCAGGCGATTAGCGGGGAATGCCATAACTGCCAATTCTAGCAGTTGCCGGCTCCATCGCCGTGACCTGTATCACACCGCCGACACGTGCTAGTGGAGAGCCGGGCGCCCCGCCCGGCCGCCATCGCGCTGCACGGACAAGACGCAGGTTCCTCCACCATACGATTCATCATGCGGTCACGACGCTATTCCCCGAGGCGCGGCGGAGGCGGAGCTCCAGCCGGGGACCGTCCCCGATTTTAGCCAACCTCGCCGCCGGGCGTAATTCTTCGTACCCGTCAGGTCGTTGGAGATTATTCCATTGCGCGAACTTAACACCCACCGCAAACAAACCCTCATCGGATCGCTATCAATAGGCCTCCGCTTATTCCAAAGGATTGCTCACGCCCTCGCCCAAAGTTGTACTCGTAGCCCGGCTCCAGATACCAACCGAATCTGTGCTTCGCGGAGGGCCAGAACATAAAATCCAGGACGCCTTCACCGCTGACGGAGTTGGTTGTCATGCCGTATTTCGTCGCATGTACCCACTCCGGACCAACGCCCAACATGAACTCCGCCTTTTTCGAGAGCGTCCAAGGCTTCTTGAACAGAAGGTCGGCGTCCCATTCCGTCGAATGACGGGTGAAAAGCGGCGTAACTCCCGCCTCAAGTTCCAGCCAGTTCTCTATCGGCGTAATTTCAACCGCGACGGTGGGGCCGAAGCTCGATCCGGCGTTTTTGACACTAAAGTCGGCAGCTCCCCCAAGCTCTGCGACTGCGGCAGGCTCCTTGTCGACCGACTGCGCGAACGCGTTTCCAACGCACAGAAACAAAAATGCGATCAAGATTGTCGTCTTCACCGAATGCCTCTACGTCGCAACGGTCTGAATTACTGAGCAGGAAACGGTACCATGCGCGGTTCCGAGCGACCGCTATCAAGATAGCGGTCTTGCTAAATGGACCCACCGACTCCTCTACAGATTAATTCCAAGACGATCAATTCCAATGGTGCGAGTGCCACCAGATCTTCTGTATGTCGAAGATGACGCCGCGGCACAGGTATATCGGTGTGTTTTCTTCGCCCATGCCAAAGCGCTGATAGTGCTCGAAGGCTTGATATGAAGTGCAGTTGTCACGCACGTCGTCAAGGCTCCACTCGATCACGATCAGGTTCTTGTAAACCTGTGGCGGCGGACCCCAGTACCAATGGTTCTGGTGGCGAGAGTAAGCGCGAGGCAGGCCGAGCTTGGGGCCAAACAAATTAATCGCCCCAGCTTCGCCGTAGTTACCGGCCCAAAGACCGGTCGCGGCGCGGTCATCAGGCGGCAGCGAGTTGTAGATGCCGGAGACTTCATTCACCATCTCCGGCCATCCGAACTGGTCGGCCACTGGTTGTGGCAACAGCGACTCGTGTTTCACCTCGGCCTTCGCAGGTATGAAGTGGAGGGCGTCTTGATACGCCAGGAGTCGCTCCGGCGGCAGCATCCACGTCACCAGCGGAATGGCGGGAAGCGCTGCCAGCAAGATCACGGCGACTACGGCCGCCCGTGTCCAAACCGCGCGGTTCGCCAGCCACCTCTCGAACACGACCGCGCCGCCGGCGAAAACCATCGGATAGATCGGAAATACGTAATAGTTCTTGCCGTGCGCGACCTCCATCAATACGAAAAAGACTACAAAAGTCAGGCCGAGCAATCGCCAGCGGCGGTCACGAAGAAACCAGACCAGACCCGAAAGCCAGATCGGCAACAGGATCGGGTGCATGTCGATAATCTGTTCCTTCACGAACGCGAGCGGACCCAACACGACGTTCTTGCCTTCGCGACGAACGTTGGCGAGGTCTTCAATCGTCGGGAAGTGATGCCGGATTTGCCAGATGATGTTGGGCAAAAACAATGCGAGAGCGATGCCGCCGGCGATCCAGATCCACGGCCGCGCGAACTCGCGGCGATGATGCGTTAGAAGCACGGCAACGGTGACCGCGAATCCGAAAGACAGGGTGGAGTGCTTGTTCTCAAGACCAAGTCCGGCGAGCACGCCGAACCATAGCCACAGCCCTGAATCGCCGGTGCGCAAGATGCGTGCGATAACCCAAATGCACCCCATCCAGAACAGCGGCTCGAAGGCATTCATGGTCATCAGGCTGTCCGTCATTAGAACGGCAGGGCAAAGCAGAATGGCGAATCCGGCAAGGAACTGGGCATAGCGACCACCGCCAAGTTCACGCGCGATGAGCATGGTTAGCACAATAAGTGCCGCGCCAGCGAGCGCGGGAAGAATGCGAAGCGCCCACAGCGATCCTCCCATCAGCAGCGCGGCCTTCGCGTACACGGCGATCAGCGGAGCGGCATCCACGTAGCCCCAATCGAGATGGCGCGCCATGTCGAGGTAATAAAGCTCGTCGCGGAAGTATCCGTAGTGCCGGACGCTGGTGAAGGTATGCAACAGGAGCTCGGCCGCGCACAGACCAATCAGAATTCCAATTGCGAGCGGCGGAAGCGCCGGTATCTCCACTCCCTCACGACCGGACTCCGACGGAGCCGTGCTAGCCACAGCCATAGCAGTATTGTGCTCCTCACCCGAGGCATTGCGATCGTTCGTTGCGTCTGCGTTTCCGTTTCTTTCGCAACACTCTTTCAGAGTGTCTTGGCAGAATCCAGCAGAATCGTGACCGGCCCTTCGTTCACCAGTTCCACCCGCATCGTTTCCTGAAAGCGTCCCGTCTCCGGGCGCAAGCCGGCGGCGCGAATTCTCTCCACAAAATATTCGTAGAGTGCGCGAGCCTGCTCAGGCGGAGCCGCCGCATCAAACGATGGACGCTTGCCGCGCCGCACGTCCCCATAAAGAGTGAACTGCGAGACCACCAGCACCGCGCCCGAAACCTCGCCAACCGACAAATTCATTTTGCCGCCCGCATCTTCAAAAATGCGCAAGCCCATCGTCTTCTCGGCAAGGTAATCCGCGTCCGCGCGCGCATCGCCCGCGCCCACCCCAAGCAGCACCAGCAGCCCAAGCCCGATCTCACCCGCGGTCTCGCCGCCCACGGTCACTCTGGCTCGGCTCACGCGTTGCACCACGGCGCGCATTTAACGGGTCGCCCCTCCCACAAGCGACTCGTGTCCAGCAAGCGCCTGCCAGCGCCCGTCGCGGTAGGCAAAAACATCTGTGAAGCGGACACGCGCCACCACCTTGCCCGAAGCGTCCACCAAAGTCGCGAGTCCGCGCGTGAATCCAAAGTTACCCTCGACGTACGCGCGCATTTCCGAAAGATGATTCACACCCGGCTTTCGATTCGGGATATGCTCCAGCATCTGACTGCGGCTATGCAGCGAGCCGTCGACGTCGGCGTCTTCGAATTCGTCGGCCACCATGCAGGCGACCGCCTCACCGTCTTTGCGGCTGAGCGCCGCGGCCCAGTTCTGTTCCAGTTCGATAAGCGCAGCCTCGGTCTTAGGCTGATTCTTGGGACACTCGGCGCCGAATGCGGACAAGGCGAGCACCAATGCAACAAAAAGTGGCATCAAGGTTTTCACGTCCAGATCCTGACATGAGCGCGACGAAATGAGCAAGTCTGTGGTGACGGGGCTCTGCCCCGTCGAACCAGGCAACGCCCCGCTTCCATCCGTCGGTCAAAGACATCCCGAAATAAATTGTCATCCTGACCCTGAGCTTGCCCAACGGGAAGGACCTGCTGTTCGCCGCCACATGCAAATCCCCCGCTTCGCGAGGGATGCCAAAGCCTGCGGCAATTTAGTTTCCCAGCACTGCAAAGGTTTGACCGCTCTCCCCGCCGCCAGTTACGATTCCGTAGTGATCTCCACCCATCCAGCTTTCCTTTGCAGGCTATTGAAAAATTCCGGCTTCGTATCAGGGTATCGCTTTAGCCATACCGCAAGCTCGTCGAACCTTGGGCACTCACCTTTGCATACTTTTCCGATCCCTTTTAGACTACTGGTTCCGACTTCATACGATCCGTCAAGCAATGTGCAGTCGTAAATCAGCAAACGCCGGTCCGGAATCCGGGCCCGCGATTCCCAGATTTAGAAACGAGGAGAAACAATGGCAGCCGTTGATGAAAAAGTGAAACAGATCATTGTCGAGCAGTTGGGTGTGGACGAGGGCGAGGTCACGCCCAGCGCTTCGTTTGTCGATGACCTGGGCGCCGATTCGCTCGATACCGTCGAGCTCGTGATGGCCTTCGAAGAGGCCTTCGATATCGAAATCCCCGACGAGGACGCG
>Ga0181523_10003540_pt1 | contig 14172 bp, 11 predicted proteins | sample PEATcosm2014_Bin_43_FD_119752 | JGI IMG/M metagenome (GOLD analysis project Ga0181523, IMG submission 119752) | Peatland microbial communities from MTU Mesocosm Facility, Houghton, MI, USA - PEATcosm2014_Bin05_30_metaG | ecosystem: Environmental > Terrestrial > Soil > Wetlands > Peat | place...
CGATCCGGTGGACGCGAACACAGTGTATTCCGAGTCACAGTACGGCGTGCTGGTGCGGTACGACAAACCGACCGGGCAGGAACTGGTGTTGCAACCGCTGGAGGGCAAGGGCGAGCCGCCGCTACGGTGGAATTGGGATTCGCCGATCCTGATCAGTCCGCATTTGCATACGCGGCTTTATTTTGCGGCGAATAAGTTGTTTCGCAGCGACGACCGCGGGGATACGTGGAAGGCGATCAGCGGAGACCTGACGCGTCAGATCGATCGCAACAAGTTGCCGGTGATGGGGAAAGTGTGGGGTCCGGATGCGGTTGCGAAAAATCAGTCGACGTCGTTCTACGGAAACATTGTGGCGCTGTCGGAGTCGCCGAAAAAAGAAGGGCTGATTTATGTGGGCACCGACGATGGGCTGATTCAGGTGACCAGCGATGGCGGCGGGACCTGGACGAAGTATGAGAAGTTTGCGGGCGTGCCGGAGATGACGTATGTGAGCCGTCTGGCAGCATCGAATCATGATGCGAACACGGTCTATGCGGCGTTTGAGAATCATAAGAATGAAGACTTCAAACCGTATCTGGTGAAGTCTTCTGACGCGGGAAAAAGCTGGACTTCGATTGCTGGCGATCTGCCGGAGAACGGGCCGGTGCTAGCGTTTGCGGAAGATACGCTGAATCCGAATCTGCTGTTTGCCGGGACGGAGTTTGGGGCCTTCTTTACCATTGATGGAGGGCAACACTGGGTGCGGCTGAAGGGTGGGCTGCCGACGATTGCGGTGCGCGACATGGTGATTCAGGCGCGCGAGGGCGATCTGGTAGTTGCTACTTTCGGGCGAGGATTTTATGTGCTGGACGACATTACCCCGTTGCGGAAGATGAAAGTGGAATCGACGGAGCAGGCCGCGGCAATGCTTCCGGTGAAGGATGCATTGCTGTATATGGAGCGGCATCCGCTGGGTGAGCCGGGGAAAGGGTTCCAGGGGGATGCGTTTTATACAGCGGAGAATCCTCCGTATGGGGCGGTGTTTACGGCGTACATGAAGGACAAGATTAAGACGAAGAAGGAAAAGCGGCAGGACGCGGAGAAAGAGGCGGCGAAGAAGAATCAGACGCTGGCGTATCCGACAAACGATGAGTTGCGTGCCGAGGCCGAGGAGGCGAAGCCGGAAGTTTATTTTGTGGTGTACGACCAGAGCGGGGCGGCGATCCGGCGCGTGGATGGCAGCACGGACGCGGGATTCCAGCGGGTGGCGTGGGACTTGCGATATTCGGCGGCGCGGGCGCACGCGGCTGCGGACAAGGACGAAGAGGGAGAAGGTTTTCCGGATGTGACCGGGCAAGGGCCGCTCGTGCTGGCGGGAACTTATTCGGTTCGCATGTTTGAAAAAGTCGGTGACTCGGTCACGGAATTGGCCGGACCGCAGTCGTTCAAAGTAGTGACGGAGGGTTCGACATCATCGGTGATGACGCCGGGCGACCGTGCGGCGCAGGAGGAATTCTTGCGCAAGACGGAGCGGCTCTATCGCGTGGTGAATGGAGCGCTACGCTCCGCCGAGGATGTGGAGTCGCGGCTGAAGGCGATTCGAGAAGCGTTGCGCGAAACTCCAGGGGTTGAGAAACAGCTGGGAGCGATGGCGGATGGGATTGAGCAGCGCGATCGGGAGATTCTGCGCGCGCTGCGCGGGGACCTCGAGACCGCGAAGCGAAACGAGCCGGTGCCGTCGTCGATCGACCAGCGGGTGATCTCGATTATGGATGAAGAGCGCTTCTCGCTGGCCAAGCCCACGCAGTCGCATCTGGATTCGTACAACATTGCGGCGGCGGAATTTGCAGAGCAACTTGGCAAGCTGCGTACGCTGATGGAAGTTGACTTGACGAAGCTGGAGAAAGATATGGAAGCGGCGGGAGCGCCGTGGACTCCAGGGCGGGTTCCGGAGTGGTCGGAGAAATAAACCAAAGGCTTGGACCACGAAGGACACAAAGGTTCACGAAGGAAGATGTGGCCGTTTTCTGGCTAAACTTCAACGCCTTGCTCGCGGAGGAGGACGATCAGGCGACTGGGGGGAAGCGCGGTTCCGAGGTTGTAGCTTCCGCAGATGCGCTCCGCGAAGAGCAGGACTGCATCATTTTCGAAGGCCCCGGCATAGTTCAGCACTTCGTATTTGCTGATGTACTGTTGGATTTCACGCTCGAGCAACGGGCGAAAAAAGATGTCGGAAGTTTCGACGGTCGATAGCATCCGGTTGGTCTGCGCATTGAGGACGGCAATGGCCGTCACAAACTGAAATTGGCTTCCGGAGAATTCTCTGAGGAACGAGGCCGCTTCTTCATGGTTTCGCGGCTTCTCGAAAACCCTGGGCCCCTTTGCCGCAACCGCATCCCCCGACACGATCACCGCGTCGGGACATTCGCCGGCGATCTTGCGTGCCTTGGCTTCTGCGATTTTTCGAGTCAGTTGAGCAGGATCGTCGTCGCGGATCGCCTTTTCGTCGATATGGCTGGGACGTGTTTCGTAGGGCAGTCCGATCAAGTCCATGGCTCGCTTGCGAAACTGGGAATCCGAGGCGAGAACGATCTTCATTCGAGTGCTCTCTGTTGAAAAAATAAACATAGCATGCCAGCGGAGGGTTGCGCTGGCGCCCGTCCCGAAGCTTTTTCCTCAACAAGTCACTTGCTATTTTTGCGCGTGGCTGTGTTACACTCGCCGCCGACCGTTGCTCGCGCAGTGGGGCGCAAGGACGGCCGTGGGGAAATCCGTTTGTTTTGTCCTTTACCGTTCTGGAGGGCTGGGGAATGGGCCTCGCGTTAATGGTTTTGATTTGGCTGATCACTCTGGTCAGCACGTATTTCTTCGTCGCCAAAACCTGGTGGCTGCCTGTGGGTGCCTCCGCCGCCACGGGATGGATCGACCATCAATTCGCTCTCACCTTCGTGATCATGGGCGTTGTGTTCCTGGCGGCGCAACTCTCGCTGGGCTACATCGTGTGGCGATACCGCGAGAGCCCATCTTCGCCTCCCGTTGAATATTCTCACGGGAACACCCGGCTGGAAATTGTGTGGACGACGCTGACCACGATTCTGTTCATTGGGTTGAATCTGATGGGCAGCAGCGTGTGGGCGAGCCAGCGCTTCGATCCGCCGGAGGCTGGAGCGGTGCAGGTGGAAGTGACTGGGATGCAGTTTGCCTGGTACTTCCGCTATCCCGGGCCGGACGGGCAATACGGCAAGACCAGCTTCAAGTTGATGGATCCTTCGGCCGGTGGCGAGGCCGCGGTCGGATTGAGCAATACCGACCCTGCAGCGAAAGACGACGTGGTCACGGGGACGATGTATTTGCCGGTTAACCGCGACGTCGATCTGAGCCTGCGAGCGGTCGACGTGATTCACAGCTTCTTTGTGCCGCAGTTGCGCTTCAAGCAGGATGCGGTTCCGGGCCTGAACATTCATATGCACTTCAAGCCAACGGCCATTGGCGAGTACGAAATTGCCTGCGCCGAACTTTGCGGGCTTGGGCACTACAAGATGCACGGCATGGTCCACGTCGTCAGCCAGGAGGATTTCGATAAGTGGCTGGCGGCACGGGAGGCGGAGAAACAATAAATGGCGACCCCGGCTTCGGTTCACGCGCACGCACCTCAGGGTTTTATCCGGAAATACATTTTCAGCCTCGATCACAAAGTCATTGGGATCCAGTACTACTTTCTGGCGCTCACGGCGGTGTTTGTCGGGATGTTTTTGTCGATCCTGATGCGCATTCACATGATCTGGCCGACGGCGGCGCTGCCGCTGCTGGGCGAAATCAAGCCGGAACAATATCTGGCGCTGATGACGATGCATGGCACGATCATGGTGTTTTTCGTGCTGACGACGGCGCCGCAGGGCGGATTCGGCAATTACATGCTGCCCATTCAGATCGGTGCGCCCGACATGGCGTTCCCGGTTCTGAACATGCTTTCGTTCTGGACGACCTTCATCGCTTACATGGTGATCCTGGCAGCGTTTTTCGTGGTGGGCGGAGCTCCGCTGCACGGTTGGACAGGCTATCCGCCACTGAGCGCAATTCAATCGGCGGGGCCCGGCGAGGGGCTGGGCGCGGATTTATGGATCACCAGCATCGCGATTTTCTGCGTGGCATCGCTGATGGGAGCGCTGAACTTTATCACCACTACGCTCGACCTGCGGGCCAAGGGCATGACCATGATGCGGCTGCCGCTGACCGTGTGGTCGTGGTTCATCACCGCGATTCTCGGGCTGCTGGCGTTCGGCGTGCTGCTCTCGGCAGGAATTCTGCTGCTGATGGACCGCAACCTCGGCACCAGCTTTTATGTTCCAACAACGATGGTCAACGGCGTGATGACCTGGCACAAGGGCGGATCGCCTCTGCTCTGGCAGCATCTGTTCTGGTTCTTCGGACATCCTGAGGTGTACATCGCGATTCTGCCGGGCATGGGCGTGGCGTCGCAGATTCTGTCGACGTTTTCGCGCAAGCCGATTTTCGGTTACAGAGCGATGGTCTACGCCATGCTGTCGATTGGGTTTTTCGGGTTCATGGTGTGGGGCCATCACATGTTCATGAGCGGGATGAGCCCTTACTCGGCGTTTGCCTTTTCGCTGTTGACCATGTGCATCGGCGTGCCGTCGGCGATCAAGACGTTTAACTGGCTGGGAACGATGTACAAAGGGCGCATCCGTTTCAGCACGCCGATGTTGTACGCAATCGGTTTCGTGTCGCTGTTTGTCTCGGGCGGATTGAGCGGGCCGTTCCTGGCGCAGCCGGTACTCGACATCCAGTTGCACGACACGGCTTTCGTTCCGGCGCACTTTCACCTGATCATGGGCGTGGCCGCGATCTTTGGAATTTTTGCGGCGACCTATTACTGGTTCCCGAAAATGTTTGGCCGCATGATGAACGAAACGTGGGGGAGAGTGCATTTCTTCATCACACTGGCCGGCACTTACGCCATTTTCATGCCGATGCACTATGCAGGCCTGGCGGGGCAAACGCGGCGCTACTCTCAGTTCACCGAAGTTGCTTACCTGCAGAAGCTGATTCCCCTGAACACGTTTATCACCTACGCCGCGATCATTACGGTGGCCGCGCAGTTCATTTTCGTGATCAACCTGTTCTGGAGCATGTTCAAGGGACCGAAGGCCAGCGACAATCCTTGGGAAGCGACGACCTTGGAGTGGACGACTGCGACTCCGCCGCCGCACGACAATTTTGGGGGCGTGACTCCGGTGGTGAATCATGGGCCGTATGAATACGGGGTCCCGGGCGCGGCGAAGGATTACGTGATGCAGACGGATCCGGCGACGGGGACGTCGCATTGAGAAGATCAAAAGCCCCACCCTGTCGTACAGAACGCGACAAGGATGGGGCACCCGAGGATGCTGAGTAAGCGAGATGGCGACTTACACTCCGACGACGCCGATTGATCACGTGGGGCACGGCCACAAGCCGCCGGCGCCGCCTGTGGGTGGAGGCGATGACGGGCGGGGCGGTGGGGACGGTCCGAATTACGGGGCGCGGCTGCGACGGGCGCGGCTGGGATTGATTTGCGCGATCTTTACTGTGTGCATGGTGTTCATCTCGCTGACCAGCGCATACATCGTGCGGCAGGGGCTGGGGACGTTTGATGGCGCGTCCAACACTACTGTGCGCGATTGGGGGCGCGTGGATTTGCCTTGGCTGCTGCTCGCGATCAATACCGGGCTGCTGCTGGTGAGCAGCTTGACCATGGAGATGGCGCGGCGGGATGCGGCGCGGAATGCGGCGCTGGCTCCAGTGAAATCGATTCCGGGAATCTCGCTGGGGGATGAGAGATCGTTTCCGTGGCTGGGGATTACGATTCTGCTGGGGATTGGGTTTCTGGCGGGGCAATGGCTGGCCTGGGTCGAACTGCATGCGCGCGGTTTTTTTGTGAACACGAATCCCAACAGTTCATTCGTGTTCCTGCTGACCATCACTCACGCGGTGCACCTTACCGGGGGAATGATTGCGCTGCTGTGGGCGGGAAGCGCTTCCCTGCTGCACCGGCCGGTGGAGTCGCGGCGGATCGTGGTCGACATCACGGCGTGGTATTGGCATTTTATGGCGGTGCTGTGGATTTATGTGTTCGCGTTGTTGGGGTTCGCAAGGTAGGACAGCAAAGGCATTCAACCACGAAGGACACGAAGGTTCACGAAGGTTGCATGGATCCTTCGGCGCGAAGAGCGCGCTCAGGATGACAGTGGAAAGGGGAACTTGAAGAATGGCGGACGCCACGCTTCAGCATGACGCGGTTGGACACGTTACGGCCGGCGAGTACGAGGCGCCGCTGTTTGGCGCTTATTCGAAGAAGGTGGGGATGTGGCTGTTTCTGGCCTCGGACTCGCTGACCTTCGGAGCGCTCCTGTTCGCGTTTTGCTACGACCGGATTTATACGGCGTGGCCGACGCCGTTTCACGTGCAGAGCATCATCAACTCCACCATCATGACGGCGTGCCTGCTTTCCAGTTCGCTGACCATGGTGATGGCAGTGTTTGCAGCACAGCGGGGCGACCGCGCGTGGACTCGCAAATGGCTGCTGGCTACCATGGCGTTTGGCACGGCGTTTATCGTGTTGCACGGGTTGGAGTGGACCAAACTCATCGGCGAAGGTCTGACGCTGCCCATCTTTCCGAAACCGGCGACAGCGGCGGTGGAAGAGATGGCCGACATTTCGAAGAACACGCCGCAGTTCGCGGCTACGTTTTTCGGCCTGACGGCGATGCACATGCTGCATGTGACGGTGGGCGTGATGTACTTGGGCGTGGTGGCGTTTCGTAAGTGGTTCCTGCCGGTTCTGGGCGTGCTGTGGCTGGCGGGATACTTGCTGATTCCGTCGGATAACGTGTTTCATTACGGCATTCACGTGCTGCTGATCGGGTTGATCGTGGCGTCGATCATCCTGTTCCTGAAGTCGAAAGATTACGATGCGCAGGATGTCGAAGTGGCCGGGCTGTACTGGCACTTCGTCGACCTGGTGTGGATGTTCATTTTCCCGCTGGTGTATTTGCTGTCGACCAAGATCACTTAGCCTTATGTGCCTCGGGGGCTAAAGCCCTCGGTAAGAGAATAGGTTGATCGCAGCGCTGAAAGCGCTGCGCCACCCAAAAGCGATGCGCATGAAAGCCGGCCGGAGCAAGGATTGCATGGGTCCTTCGGCGAGCAAAGAGCGCTTGCCTCAGGATGACAATGAGTGAGGAGAGCTAACGATGCACGATAGCGCGACGGAAGAGTACTCTGGGCATGACAGCAAGGGGCAGTATTTCTGGGTGTGGGGAGCGCTGCTGGTACTGACGGCGATCGAGGTGGTGCTGGGATATAAGCAGATCTTCCAGCCGGTGCGCATGCTGGAGGTGCTGCTGGTTCTGTCGATCATCAAGTCGGCGCTGATCATTGCCTACTTCATGCATCTGAAGTTTGAGCGCGCGATCATGCGATGGATGCTGGTAATTTCGGTTTCGGCATGCTTTGTGATCATGTATTTTTTCTTCTTCCCGGATGCGGGGAGGGTTTTGCGGCTGGGAGTGCACTAGCTGGCCATGAAATTCACGAATAAGTGTCGTTTCGCTTTTCTGTTGTTGCTGGTCGCGCTTTGGACTGCGCCGGCATTCTCGCAGGGCTGCGCCATGTGCAATGCGAATGCGAAAGCCACGCCGAAGGAAGGTCAGCGGGCGCTCAATCGCGCCATCTTTGTGATGCTGGCTCCGCCGGTCGCCATTATGATTTTTGGATTCGGGTTTGCGATGCGCTATGGAAAGCGGCGCGACCGCGAAAACGGATCTGACTGAGCCGCTCCATGCCAGATCCCTTCGGCTCCGCTCAGATCTTGCCCTGAGCTTGTCGAAGGGGCAGGCTCTTCGCTCCACCTGAAGAACGGCTGCGCTCAGTACGACGCCCGTTTCAAACTGAAGCATCAGCAACGTCGGCCTTCAATTTCCCTTCCCTGCTTTATAATAGAAAGATTCGGCAGGCCTCGCGGAAGGCTCTGAGCGCGTGCGCCCGGAGCGGAGGCGAGGAGTCCCGGGCCTTTTATCCGATGTCTTCTATCGCTACGCACCCTGACTCGACACCCGCAGGTTCGGCTCCCACCGAAAGCATTGTGGTGCGCGGCGCCCGCGTTCATAACCTCAAGAACATTGACTTTGAGATTCCACACAATTCGCTGACGGTAGTGACCGGGGTGTCCGGGTCGGGCAAGTCGTCGCTGGCGTTTGACACCATCTACGCCGAGGGGCAGCGGCGCTACGTGGAGTCGTTGTCGGCGTATGCGCGGCAGTTTCTGGAACGGATTGAGAAGCCGGACGCGGACACGATTGATGGAATCGCCCCGGCGGTCGCGATCCGGCAGAAGAACACGACGCGGAATCCGCGGTCGACGGTCGCGACCGCGACTGAGATCTACGATTACCTGCGGCTGCTGTTTGCGCGGGTGGGGCGGACCTACTGTGTGAAATGCGGACGCGAGGTGAAGAAGGATACCGTCGACGAAGTTGCCGACGCGATTCTGGCGCTTGATCCGGAGACGCGGCTGCAGGTGTTGTTTCCGCTGCAGCGACCGGGGGTGCAAGAAGCGGTCGATAAGAGTTCGCGGAATACGCAGAAAGGTAAGTCAAAATCCCCACCCTCTCGCGAAAAGCGCGAGAAGGGTGGGGCACCCACTTTGACCGATGCGCTGAAGACGCGCCTGTTTGATTTGCGCAAAGGTGGGTTCAACCGGCTTTATCAGGCCGGGGAAGTCTATGAGTTCTCTACGCCGGAATCGCTGCTCGATCTCAACTTCGACTTGCCGGTTTTTGTTCTGGTTGACCGGCTAGTAGTTTCTGCCGAGGCTCGGACCCGCATTGTGGATGCGATTGAGACTGCCTATCGCGAAGCTGGGGAAGTCATTTTCGAAATTCCCGAGAGTGAGGATCAGGACGCTGTAGCGGGCAAGAGTACCCGCTCCACACGTCTGCTGCGGTTTGCACAGAGGTTTGAGTGCAAGCAATGCTGCCTGCGGTATGAAGAGCCGGAGCCTCGACTTTTTTCTTTTAACAATCCTTATGGGGCGTGCCCGCGCTGCCAGGGGTTCGGCAACACGATCGACTTCGATCTCGATCTCGTGATTCCGGACAAGATGAAGACTCTGGCCGATTGCCCGATCGAGCCCTGGACCAAGCCGAAATATCGGCCGCTGTTTACCGACCTGAAGCGGTTTGCCAAGCAGGCGGGCATTCCGCTGGACGTGCCGTGGGCGGACCTCGAAGACGACCACAAGGATCTCATCCTCAAAGGCGAAGGAAAGTTTCTCGGGGTTCGCGGATTCTTCCAGTACCTGGAGCGCAAGAAGTACAAGCTGCACGTGCGCGTATTTCTCAGCCGCTATCGCGGATATTCGCTGTGTCCGGAGTGCAATGGGTCGCGGCTGCGGCTGGAAGCGCGGCAGGTCAAAGTTCAGGGGCGCAACATCTGCGAGGTTTGTGCTCTGACCGTCGAAGACGCTCTGCGCTTTTTTGAGCAGGTCGAGCTGAGTCCGGAGGAGGCCGAAATTGCGGACAAGCTGCTCGAGGAGATTCGCGAGCGGCTGCGATTTCTGAATGACGTGGGGTTGGAGTATCTGACGCTCGACAGGCTTTCGTCGACACTCTCGGGCGGCGAGGCGCAGCGCATTCAACTCGCGACTTCGCTGGGTTCGCGGCTGGTGGGCACGTTGTATGTTCTGGATGAGCCGTCGATCGGGCTGCATCCGCGGGATACGCACCGGCTGATCAAGATTCTTCACGACCTGCGCGATCTGGGGAACACGATCCTGGTGGTGGAGCACGATCCTGACATCATGCGGGCCGCCGACCGGATTCTCGACCTGGGGCCCGGGGCGGGCGAGAACGGCGGCAAGCTGGTGGCCGAGGGGACTTACGAAGAGATTCTACACAATCCGGTTTCGTTGACGGGACGCTATCTCTCGGGAGACTTGCGGATTCAAGCTCCGGCGGTGCGGCGCAAGCCGGGCGCGCAGCAAATCACCATTCGCGGAGTTCGCGCCAACAATCTGAAGGGCGTGGACATCAGCATTCCCCTGGGCATGCTCGTGGCGATCACCGGGGTTTCAGGATCGGGCAAGTCGACGCTCCTGCATCAGGTGCTGTACCGGGCGCTGGCGCAGGCCAAGCATCAACCCGGCAATGGGGCGAGCGGGCCGGCCGCGACGTGGGAGAGCCTGGAGGGCGACCAGTTTATCGAGGAAGTGGTGCTGGTCGACCAGTCGCCGATTGGGCGCACGCCGCGGTCGAATCCGGTGACGTATATTAAGGCCTTCGATGCGATCCGCGAGCTGTTCGCTTCTCTGCCCGAAGCGAAGAAGCGCGGACTCGGGCCGGGACATTTTTCGTTCAACATTCCCGGCGGGCGTTGCGAGACTTGCCAGGGCGATGGCACGGTCACGGTGGAGATGCAGTTTCTGGCCGACGTCGAGCTGATTTGCGAGGAATGCAAGGGCACGCGCTACAAGCCGACGGTGCTCGAAGCGCGTTACCGCGGGAAGAACATTCACGAAGTGTTGAACCTGACCGTGAAGGAAGCGCTGAAGTTTTTTGCCGAGGCGCCCAAGATTACCGAAAAGTTGCGGTCGCTGGAAGAAGTGGGGTTGGGATATCTGCGGCTGGGGCAGTCGGCGACGACGCTTTCGGGCGGTGAGGCGCAGCGCATGAAGCTGGCGGCGCATCTGCAGCCGGCCACACGGGAAGTGGGCCGGGGCGGGTCAGGGAGCGAGGCGCGGCTGAAGCGGCGGTTGCTGTACATTTTCGATGAGCCCACGACCGGACTGCATTTTGACGACGTCAGCAAACTTCTGGCGGCGTTTCGCCGTCTTATTGAAGCGGGCGGATCGATTGTGGTCATCGAGCACAATCTGGAGGTCATCAAGACGGCGGACTGGGTGATCGATCTGGGGCCCGAAGGCGGAAGCCGCGGTGGCAAGATTGTGGGGGCGGGTCCGCCGGAAGACATCGCGCGGCTGGCGGGCTCTTACACGGGAAAGTATCTGGCGCGTATTCTGAACGGCAATGGTGGCTTGCGTTCCCATGGCTCGTAGATTGGTAGTCGGCCGGTGGCTCGTGGCCGTCGCGCTTCTGGCATGCTTGTCTGCGTTCGCGAGTGCGCAAGCGGCGAATCCTCCTGGGTCAAACCCAGCTGTGTCGAATCCGCCCGCGTCTTTGCAGAGCCAGGACTCTCAGTCCGGCGATCAGCCGCAATCGCCGCCTGACGGATATTCTTCCAGCGTTCATCACAAGGCGAAATCAAGTTCCGGACAGAACGTTCATCACACAACTATTGCCGAAGAAGGTGCACCTCCTCCCGAGCTTACCCATGCCGAAGATCTGATTGAGAAACATGACTACGCCGGGGCTGAGCCGTTGCTGCGGAAGGTAGTGGGTGACGACCCGGCAAATTATGTGGCATGGTTTGAACTGGGTTTTGTGGAGAACGGTCTCGGCAATACCGAAGACTCGATTGCCGCGTATCGCAAATCGGTGTCGGCGAAGGCGGATGTGTTTGAGTCGAATCTGAATCTGGGACTGCAACTCGCCAAAACCGGCCAGCCGGATGCCGAACAATATCTGCGGGCCGCCACGCAGCTCAAGCCAACGAGCCACGTGGCCGAGGGCCAGGAACGAGCCTGGCTTTCCCTAGCGCATGTACTCGAATCGACCAAGCCGGAGGAAGCGCTTGCGGCCTACGGGCAGGCTGCGACGCTGCAGCCGAAGGATGCCGAACCGCACCTGGCGGCTGGACTCCTGCTGGAAAACCAACAGAGAGTTTCGGACGCCGAGAAGGAATTCAAACAGGCTTTGGCGCTCGATCCTTCATCCGACGCCGTGACGGGTCTGGCCAACATTTACATGCGGAGCGGCCGTTTGGCCGAAGCGGAAGCAGAGTTGCGCAAACTGCTCGCGGCGCATCCCGATCAAGCCGGCCTTCATCAGGCAGACCCTCGCATTCAATTGGGACGAGTGCTGGCGGCGGAGGGCAAGAATGACGACGCGATTGCCGAACTGCAAACCGCGGTGAAGCTGGATCCGGCGGATGTTTCGCTGCAGCGCGATCTGGCCGACCTGTATATGATCTCCAAGAAATACGATCAGGCCGAGGCAGCCTATCGCGGCCTGCTGAGCGCCCATCCGAACGACGCCGAACTTCACCAGAGTTTAGGCAAGTCACTGCTCGAAGAAAAGATGTTTGTAGACGCGCAGAAGGAATTCCTGACGGCGGTGAATTTGAAGCCCGATCTGGGGGCGGCCTACGGCGACCTGGCCTTCGCAGCCAGCGAGAACAAAAACTATCCGCTGACCATCAAAGCACTGGACGCCCGGGTAAAATACCTGCCCGACGAGCCAGTAACGTATTTCTTGCGGGCTTCCGCCTATGACCATCTCAAGGACATTAAGCAGGCGGCGGTGAATTATCACCTCTTCCTCAATACGGCTCACGGGAAGTATCCTGATCAGGAGTGGCAAGCGAAGCACCGGCTCATCGCTATCGAGCCGAAAAAATAAGGCCGCAGGACTAGATCATGCTTGGGGCGCGGGATCGATTTTGGATGTGGGCGACGTGCACACTGTTCGCGCTGCTGATCGGCGCGACGGGCCGCGCGGCCGCTGGCAGCGAGCCGACGGTCGAGGAGTTGAAGGCGCGTCTGGCTTCGACCAATATTGGGAACCGGCCTCATTTGTGCATCGAGATCGCGCAGAAGCGACTGGTGGAAGCGGATAAACTGTATGCGGCCGCGGAAGTCGAAAAAGGGCAGGCCGCGTTGACCGACGTTGTGGCTTATTCGGAGTTGGCCCGGGATTACGCGATTGAATCGCACAAATATCAGAAGCAAACCGAAATTGCCGTCCGCGCCATGACGCGCAAGCTCACCGACCTGCTGCATTCGCTGGGCCACGACGATCAGGCGCCGGTGCAGGACGCCATCCGGCGCCTGGAAAAAGTACGGGATGATTTGCTCAAGGCCATGTTTCCGAAAGGAGTGAAATGACGGCTTCCCTGCTCCGTTCTGGGTTGCGGTCGGGCTTGTGCGTGGCCCTGTTGCTGGCGATCGGGTCGGGGTTGCAGGCGCAGCGCCACCGCGAACCGCTGACACAATCGGAAATTGACGAGATCCGCGACGCCAGCTGGGAACCGAGAATGCGGCTCACACTTTACGTTCAGTTCACCCGGGAGCGACTGGTGAAGCTGGAGCAGATGAGGAGCGACCCTAAAACCAAAGGTCGGCCTCGCGTCACCCACGATATGCTCGATGATTTGCAATTGCTCTACGACGAACTCAACGACAATATCGACACCTACGTCGATCGCCGGGACGACATTCGCAAGCCGCTGAAAGTTATTATTGCGGCGGATACGGAGTTCCAGGCTAAACTGCGCGCTTTGAAGGACGCGGCGGACGTACCACCAGAAGAGGCTCGCCAATACGAATTCGTCCTGACCAACCTTCTCGACAGCGTGGACAGCTCCACCGAGGACCATCGTAAGCTGCTGGCAGATCAGGAAGACGCGGCGAAGCATAAGAGACTGAATGCGCCGGGGAGTGTGAAGACCGAGGGCAAGCAGGAATGAAACTGACCTCACACCTTCGGACCAAACGCCCATGTCTCCTCAGGGGCCGAGGCCCCGGTTTGATCTTGCATGCTTGACGCGGCCCTGAAGGGCCGCTCTTCCACGGTCGTGCATGCCTCCTTGGGATGGTCGCGGATTTCCCCGGGGAGCAATCATACGTACCTCCGTTGGACGGCCCGCATATCTCCGAGGAATCTTGACGGGAATTGTGCGTCCCGCGTTAGAGGTCCGAAGTCTGTCGTCTGAAGTCCGCCCGTGCTAACCTAACCTCACCGTGCGCGAAGGGCTGCTTGAACTTTTCCAGGAAACTTATCGGGAGCTGCGTCCGGCGGCTTCCATCCCCGAGTTGAAGATCGAATTCTTTGCCTTCGCCAATGTGAACAACACGATCCGCCTGCGCGACGGACGGCTGCTGGTGCGGCTTTCCGATCTGCTGGAAGGGGCTCCGGACACGGTTCTGCGGGCGATTGCGCACATTCTTCTGGCCAAAATGTATCGCCAGCCGATTGACCGGGGCCAGGCGGCTCGCTACCGAAAATATGTGGCCAGCCA
>Ga0181523_10003542_pt1 | contig 14170 bp, 13 predicted proteins | sample PEATcosm2014_Bin_43_FD_119752 | JGI IMG/M metagenome (GOLD analysis project Ga0181523, IMG submission 119752) | Peatland microbial communities from MTU Mesocosm Facility, Houghton, MI, USA - PEATcosm2014_Bin05_30_metaG | ecosystem: Environmental > Terrestrial > Soil > Wetlands > Peat | place...
ACTGGTCGAAGCGCTGGAACGCGACTACACCACCGCTCCCATCACACCGCAGGAACGCGTGATGATCGACTACGTCGTCAAACTCACCAAGGACGCGACCAAGGTCTGGAAAGACGATCACCAAAGACTACGCGCGGCGGGCTTTGACGATCAAGCTATCCTGCAGATCACGCTGATTGCTTCGTGGTTCAACTACATTAATCGCGTGGCCGACGCGCTGGGCGTAGGGCGGGAACCGTAAGACTCGATCATTAGGAGTGGATCACTACTTGTCGATCACTGGGCCGCCTTGCCCTCGGTGATGATGCAACGATAATCCCCTCCCTGGAAGCGGTATCGGCATGCCGCCTGATACTCCTCGCTGTGATACCAGGCCTGCGCCGCTTCGTAGTTGGGGAATTCAAGGATGATAATGTCCTCGCTCTGGGGACCCTCCAGGACCTCGAACGGACCATGAATGGCGAGAAAAGTAGCTGGGTGCTTCTGAAAACTGGATGGAGCTAATTTTCTGTACTCGTCCAACTTGGCTGCGTTGCGAGTCTTTTCACGAATCACTACAACGTAAGCGGGCATTCGCACCCCCTGAGAATGAGTCTGGCAGGACAACGTGCGGACGGCCATCATGCATTCGATTCGAGGCTCTCACTCGTTGGCTGCCCGCCGGTGCGGCTTCACGGCCAGGCAACGGGCGAAGATGGCCGAGACCTGCGGGATCTCCTCTTCATTCAAACGGATTGCGCTGCCCAGCTTCTTCAATGCCGCGTTCAAAGCGGCGGGCTGTGTCCCGGTCAGTTCGGCGAGTTGCTGCCACTCCCGCGCGACGGGAATGCGCTCGTCGGTTTCGGCGTCTTCGCAGAACTGGTCGGCTGCCTCCGGCGGCGTTCCGTACTCGTCGGCGACATCTTCGTGGAAGTAGCCCCGCAGGAACGTGTGCAGCGCGGGAAAGTTGGCGGTGGTAATTTCCGGTTTCGAGTTCATTAGCGGCACCATTAACGGCAATCTGGATACGAAGTCAAGACGTAGTAGTCGTTAGGCCCGGAGTATTTTAGTACGATTAGCGCATGCGCGCACACATGCGAGTGAACTTCACCGCGATTCATGGTGCGGCCGATGGGAACGTCGCTGTCGTAATCCAGTACCAGGTTAGGGTGTCTTCCCGTCCGATTGAGCCAGTTCTGGATTTGGTCCTGCGATTGTGCAATGGCGGCGCCCACGGCGTGCTCCGCGGTAGAGCGGTCGGTGTAGGTGGATGCGCCGGTAATGTTGCGCTCCCGCTCGAGGCGTTCGCGCAGTTGCTCTTCGGTCGCCCCGACGTGCTTGCGCAGGATGTGTCCACCTGCGGCCTCGTCCTGCCGGAGGTCGCGCACGGGACCGCTGGTAAAGTGGCTCTCCGTGCGGAGGGTGACCGAACCGGTGCTGGACGACGATGCCGATTTCGTTCCATTCGAGGCTGTGGGAGGCTGGCATGAAATCACCGAACCGATCGCGACCGCGGCAATGAAAATCTCCATTCGATGTGTGAAAAGCCTTGTCATTCGAATCCAGACGAAGATGCCGAGCGCGGCCATCCCATGTAAAGTTCTGGGAATTGTGCTACTAAACAGGGTGTGCGGGCAAGCGTGCTGGATTCGCTGGACGACTTCGAGCGCTGGGGCGGCGACTGCGCCTACGTGTTTCCGCGCGGCTATCGGCATGAGCGTTGGAGCTACTCGCGCGTCGCTGGGGTCGCTTATCAGTTTGCGCGGGAGCTGGAGGCGCGCAAAATCGGTAAGGGCGATGCGGTGTTGTTGTGGAGTCCGAACTGTGCTGAGTGGGTCGCGGCGTTTCTCGGATGCACCCTTTGCGGGGTCATTGCCGTTCCGGTCGATGATGCAGCTAGCCCCGACTTTGCGCGGCGGATCAGTGCGCAGGTGCGGACGAAGCTGGTGTTGTGTCCGCGCGAACGCGATGCGCTGTTTAACGTCGAAGGGATCGCAACGATCATCGCAACGAACATTGCAACGATCGACCCCGCCGATCTGGCGTCTGCTGTTGCCAAACATCCGGCCGAACGGTTTCGTCCCGTTTCGATTCAGCCTTCCGATACGCTCGAAATTGTTTTCACGTCGGGCACCACGGCCGAGCCCAAGGGTGTGGTGCTTACTCATGCCAACGTGGTCGGCAATCTGGCCCCGATTGAAACCGAAATCAAAAAATATCTGAAGTACGAACGGCTGGTGCATCCGATTCGCTTTTTGAACCTGCTGCCGCTGAGCCACGTCTTCGGACAATTCCTGGGAATTTTTCTTCCTCCGCTGCTCGGCGGAACGGTTGTGTTCGAGAACACATTCAACCCGACCGAAGTCATGGCGACGATGCGGCGCGAACGCGTCTCGGTGCTGGTGGCTGTCCCGCGCATGATCGAATCGCTGAAGCAGAAGATGGAACGCGACCTCGCAGATGGTGGCCGCCGCGAGAGTTTTGACGCGCGCTATTCCGCCGCTGCGAGTCAGCACTTTCTGCGGCGCTGGTGGACCTTCCGCGATCTGCGCCGCCAGTTCGGATGGAAATTCTGGGCCATGATCAGCGGCGGCGCGGCGCTTGACCGTGAGACCGAAGAGTTCTGGCATCGCCTGGGATTCGCCGTGATCCAAGGTTACGGATTAACCGAAACAACTTCGCTGATCAGCTTGAATCATCCTTTTCATACCAGCCGCGGCTCCATCGGCAAGGTTCTACCGGGACGCGAGATCAAGCTGGCGGACGATGGCGAAATCCTGGTTCGGGGCAGCGGCGTGGCCAGCGGCTATTGGAACGGGCGCGAACTGCAACCGGTGGCGCGTTCGGAAGATGAAGGCTGGTATCGTACCGGCGACTTGGGGACGCTTGATGAGCAAGGCAATCTTTTTTTTAAGGGACGCAAGAAAGAAGTAATCGTCACGCCTGCGGGCATGAATATTTATCCCGAGGATCTCGAAGCGGCGTTGCGCCAGCAGAAAGAAGTGCTGGATTGCGTAGTCGTCGGGCTCGAGCGCGGCGGTAATGCCGAACCTTGTGCCGTGCTGATTCTGCGCGATGATCACGTTGATGTGAAGACAATCGTAAAGCGCGCCAATGAAACGCTGGCTGAATATCAGCGGATGCTCAGCTGGTTCGTGTGGCCCGACGAAGATTTTCCGCGGAGCTCCACGCAGAAGCCGCGCCGCAACGTGATTCGCGACGCGGTCGAGGCGGGCCTGCGCGGACAAGCTGCAACGGTAGCGGGCAGGAGTGTACGCTCCACACAGCCGCTGGCGGAATTGCTGACGCGAATCACCGGGCGCGACACGTCCAACTTGTCGCCGGACGCCAACCTGGAAAGCAGCTTGGGGCTGAGTTCTTTGGAACGCGTCGAACTGTTGAGCGCGCTCGAAGACCGCTATCAGGTCGACCTCGGCGAAACAGAGTTCGAAGCCAGGTTTGCGAATGCGGCGACCGTCGGCGATCTGGAAAAACTGTTGCAGGGCGGCAGGTCAGTCGTTGGTCGTCAGTCGTTGGTCGTTGGCAAACCCTCCGAGCGACCAACGACTAACGACCAACGACCGGGCGGATTGCCTGACAATCCCGGGCTCCAGCGTCGTCATGCCTTCCACTATCCACGCTGGGCCTTGCACTGGCCGACGACGTGGCTGCGCCTGGCGTCACATTATCTGTTGGCGCGTCCGGCGATGTTTCTTCTGGGATGGCCGCGCGTTACGGGGCGCGAAAACCTGCGCGGCGTTCGCGGGCCGCTGCTTGTTGTCTCGAACCATGTTGCCGACGTCGATGTCGGCTTCGTCCAGACGGCGCTTCCCACGCGCATCCGCCACAGGCTGGCGACTGCGACCGGCGGCGAGGCGCTGGAGATATTGCGTTCGCCCGGTTCGGATCGGGCATGGTTGTTGCGCATTTATGGTCGCGTGCAGTGGGCGCTTGGCGTCGCACTACTGAATCTGTTTCCGCTGCCGCGGCAAGCCGGATTTCGCAAGAGCATTGCCTACGCGGGCGAGGCCGTCGATCGCGGCTACAGCGTGCTGGTCTTTCCCGAGGGAAAACACACTGAAGACGGCAAGCTACTTCCGTTCCGGAGCGGAATCGGGCTGCTGGCCAATAATCTGCGCATTCCGATTCTTCCGATGCGGATTGATGGTCTGTTCGAAATCAAGAAGGCCGGAAAGAAATTTGCGGCGCCGGGAAAGATTCAGGTGCGCATCGGCAAGTCGGTGGAATTTGCGCCGGGAACCGATCCCGAGGAAATTGCTCGGGCCCTGCGAAAGGCGGTTGAGGACTTGTGAAGACTCTAATCTGTCGAATCAATGGGTTACGGGTTGTCCGACCGCCAAAGTATAGAACGGCGGATAGACTACGACTCGCCGCTTACTTTTCCTGCACTGCTCCAACGCTCACAATCTTTGCCGTGGCACGGAATTTCTTGTAGTCGCGGTAGGTCTGCTCCAGGTCCACATCAAAGTTCTTGAGCAGGGCCAAACGCACGTCGATCTTGGCCGTGACATGGAGCGGCAACCACACCTCATCGTTCACCCGCGTTTGTTCCAGCATGAAACGCGAACCCTTGTGAAAGCGCGCCAGGAACAATCCCCAGGTAATGGTGTCCAGGCATTCCACGTCCATCTTGGCCAGTTGCAGATCGTTCTTGTCGATCCAAACATGCCCGCGGAACTTCGACAGATACTTGGACTCCTTCAACCGCGGCACAAACCCCGGACGCGGCTCGCCCTCAATTACCCAGGCTTCGCGCCCGCCCAGCGTTTCCGTCCCCACCAGTGTGAAACTGTAGGCGTCCGCGACTTCGCGCACGAACTTACGGTCTTCTTCACGATCTTTCTCTTCTCTTTCCTCCCGTTTCTTGCGGTCGCTTTCCGATTCGTTCTTGCGCTTGTCGATGATTTTCTGAATCTTTTCTTCCTCCCTGGCCGCATCCTTTTTGTCGAGCGCTTTATCGTCCTTCTCGATCAGCCGCTGCACCTGCTCACCGTAGAGTTCCATCACTTCATAAGTCTTCACTTCGGTGGACTTTACCTGCCCTTTGCCATCAAGCTTGTGCTCCTCGTCGCGTTCGATGTAGGTATAGTCGCGCAGCCGTTTGTCGTTTTCGAGGTCCTTCTCGGCGACAATACGAAGCAATTGTTGCATCTGCTTTTGCGAGAGCTTGCCGCGCGCGTCGGTCCTTAAATCAGGCAGGGAAGCATCGCCAGGCGAGTTCCCGGAAGCGGAAGGGGCGGATTGATCCTGCCCGAAGGCAAACAGACTGGCAAACAGAATGATGAGCAGAGCAATCGGAGCGAGCCCCAATCTTCTCATGAGGGGTATTACGTCCTTAGAAGGCAAGGGAGTTCCCGCAGGATGCCCATTGCACACATTGACCTCGGCCAGTTCTCAATGCGTGTAATCGCCCCTGATTGCATCGATTGAAAGAAGAACTCCGTACTTGGCAACCCGCCGTTATTTAGCGAACTCGCAACCAATTGAAAATACCCACAAGAAACACCACATCGCTCGTCGGCGCCACCACCCACCGAGTAGCAATACCCATTATCAGTAGTGCAGCTAGCCCCTTGGAAACCACATGAGCGACGTTCATAGTGTCCTGCTTCATCGTGAAATTGTATGACAAAGCTGGTTGCTGTTGTAACATCGCCATTTCACTCACGATACGGACTTCTTTGAGGTGAATGCCTCGTCGCGACGGAATCCTGAGCGCTCGGCCTCTACGCCGCCCTTTCGGCCTTTCGCGGATCTTTCTACAGCGCCTTACACTGACCGTCGCCCGGCGGCGAATTGATGGCGACCTTTGCACTCCAGCCGTGTTAGAACTACTGGAGAAGCCCTGCCTGCCATGGAAAGTAGATTGACTGGTGCCGCGACCTTGATCTGCGTGACACTCGCGGTCGGTGCGAGTCTTGATTGGGCCCAGCAATCCGGCGGCACCGGGACAGCGCCGACAAAGGCTGCACCGACCTCCCCACCGAATTCGGGTCACGCCAATCCATCTAAGCGGACAGGCATGCCCGCATCCAGGCTGACTGAGGAACAGCGCGCGCTACATGCGTTGAATCGGCTGACTTTTGGGCCACGTCCGGGCGGTTTGCAGAAGGTCATTAACACCGGTGCCGATGATTGGCTTGAGCAGCAACTGCATCCCGAAGAGATCAACGACAGCGTGCTGGATGGAAAACTTGGACCGTACCGCACTTTGCGCATGTCGACACATGACTTGGTGCAGAATTTCCCAAACAACAACTTAGTCAAGGCGGCAGCGGAGGGGAAAATTCCGCTGCCTGCCGATCCGCTGAAGCGGTCGATTTATGAGGTGCAGATCAGTATCCTGGCGGAGCGCCAGAGGCAGGAGCAACTGGCCCGCGATGGCAAGGCACCCGACGCCGATGCCAAGGCAAAGATCGAGAAGCAGAATCAAGACACGGTAACCGCGCAGGCGGACGGCATTCTCGCGCTCCCGAAAGAAAAGCGGATGGACGCGATCATCGCGCTGCCGCCCGACGAGCGCCGCGTTTTTGTGACCAATATTCGCGGGCCGCAACGCGAGCGTCTGCTGGCCGAGTTGGCGCCCGACCAGCGGGAAGTTTTCCTCGCCATGACGGGGCCGGTGGGCGTGGTCACCAGCGAACTGCAGCAGGCGAAACTCTTGCGCGCTCTTTACAGCGAGCGCCAGTTGCAGGAAGTGATGACGGATTTCTGGTTCAATCACTTCAACGTTTATCTCAACAAAGACGCGGACCAGTACCTGGTTACAGCTTACGAGCGCGACGTCATCCGTAAACATGCGCTGGGCAAATTCAAAGACCTTCTGGTGGCGACGGCACAAAGTCCGGCCATGCTGTTCTATCTGGACAACTGGCTGAGTATGGGACCGAAGTCACCTGTGGCGGTCGCTTCCAATAAGGGCAAGCCTGGCCAGGCGGCGCCAGGACTGAACGAAAACTACGGCCGCGAGCTGATGGAGCTGCATACGGTCAGCGTCAACGGCGGCTACACCCAGCATGACGTGACCGAACTGGCGCGCGTGCTCACGGGCTGGACCATGCAGCCACTGGAACACCAGCCGCCGGAACAGGCCGCGGCGTTTCAGTTCAACGCGAAAAAGCATGAGCCTGGGGACAAGGTGGTTCTGGGCCATACGATTCCTGAAAATGGGATCAATGAAGGTATGCAGGTTCTCGACATGCTGGCGCATCATCCGAATACGGCGAAATTTATTTCCAAGAAACTTGCGATGCGCTTTGTCGCCGATGATCCTCTGCCGGCATTGGTTGATCGGCTGGCGCAGAAATTTCTTGCGACCGACGGTGACATCCGGGAAGTTCTGCGGACCCTGTTCAAGTCGACGGAATTCTGGTCAGCGAAGGCTTACCGCGCGAAGGTTAAGACGCCTTTTGAATTCGTGATCTCTTCGTTGCGCGCCACCGGCACTGACCTCAACAATCCGGGGCCGGTCGTCGGCATTCTGAGTGGGATGGGGATGCCGCTCTACCAGATGGTGCCGCCGACCGGCTATTCCATGATGGAGTCGACGTGGATGAATTCCGAGGCGCTGCTCGACCGCATGAACTATGCATTGCGGCTCAGCAACGGGCAAGTCGGAGGAACGAACTTCGATGCCGGGCGTTTGCTGGCGCTGGGCACACTGACCAGCCGCGGCTTTCCGCGCTCGAATCCCGCGGATTCCGATTCCGGGCGGGGACAGGAGACCGCTCTGCTTCTGCTGGAGAATGCCCTGTTGAATGGCGAGGTTTCTGCCTCCACGCAAAAGGCAATCCGGCGGCAGCTTGACGACCCGCAGGTGGCGGCGCATGCGCTCGACGATCCCAAGCGCACGCTCAATACCATGACCGCGTTGGTGATCGGATCGCCGGAGTTTCAGCACCGCTGAGTCGCGCCGGTGTCTGGGTCGCCGGAGGGGGCCGAGCTGTGCTCGGCTTGGTCCCTTCGACTACGCTCAGGGCAGGCTCGCGAGGCGCCCGTCCCCACACAAGCTGAATCCAGAAAACAAAAGGCCGGGCGATTAAGCCCGGCGCATCTTGCTGAGAAACTGTCGATTGCTGAGCTGAGCTCGATCAGTTTCCCGTTAAACTCGTATCTTGATCTCTGCGTAACGCATTGCTTTATAACCTATTAAGCAGCGCGAAAATCACATTACCAGCGCCAGGCCTTCCAGTTCACGCTCCAGAACCGGAAGCGAGCAACCTGCCATTTCCACCCGTCCAGCGGCGTCGATGGCAGCGGTTTGCGAAACACCGTAGCCACGGCCCGCCAGGAAAACCTGCAACAGTTCCGCCGCTTCGCGGGAATCGACCATGCCGCCCTGGATCAGGTCGTTTCGCAAGGCGCACAGCTCAGTCACCGTAAATCTTTCTTTCATGGCCATTCTCACCTTCGACCTCCTACCGTTGCTCTTTAGATTCATCGGCAACCGGATTCGTTACATGCAATCGTAATGCCGTAACTTTGGTACACCATCAAATACGGCTTCTGGGCCGCTTAAGTTCTTAGAACCCAAAGTTTTGCAAAAGGTTGCGAGGCTTTTATCGGCAAGCGCGCGGGAAACATAACAGCGGTGCCTGTTGCAGGATGGACACCCGGATTGACACTAAATGTCGTTTTGGTGCGGAAACCGGTTTGTCGAGGGCGGGCGACGGACTTCCACATCCAGCCCCTAAAGGGGCATCTGATGTTGTGGTATTTACGGATTTACGGCATCGCTAGAGCGATTCCCTGATACGAAACCGGAATCTTTGCCGCAAACGGTTGGAGCAGTTTTCCGCAAAGTGCGAAGGCTGTTTTCCGCAACCTGTTCAGGCAGGGTCGATGGTCGCGGCGTCCACCAGCATTATGGGGATGTCGTCCTGGATGGGATAAACGCGGCGGCATTGGCCGCATTTCAGACTTTGCCCATTCGCATTCGGGATCACCGGCTTCCTGCAAACGGGGCAAACCAACAGGGCGAGCAGATCCTGGGAAATCATAGAGACACTATTGTAATGTCGCGCGCCGTAATGCTGCACGCCGCAGACGTTCAAGGGCAACTTCTTTACCACCGGGGGCACAGGGGAACACACGATGCGATAGAATCGGCTTTCAATTTCCTGTTCGCTGCAGCGAGGTGCGATGGCCGCTAGGATTCTTGACGGTGCCAAAATAGCGGGTGAAATCCGCGCGGAAGTGGCTGCGCAGGCGAAAGCGCTGGCATCGTCGGGCGTGCGGCCTGGGCTGGCCGTGGTGCTGGTTGGGCACAATCCCGCATCGGAGGTGTATGTTCGCGGCAAGGTGAAAAGCTCGCAGGAAGTTGGCCTGTACAGCGAACAGCATTCCCCGTCCGAGAGCGTGTCCACCGAAGAGCTGCTGGCGCTGATCGCGGACTTGAACCGGCGCGACGAAATCGACGGCATCCTGGTGCAGTTGCCGTTGCCGGCGCACGTCGATACGAAGAAGGTGCTGCTGGCGGTCGATCCCGCCAAAGACGTGGACGGATTCCATCCCATGAATGTGGGCTATCTTTCTACGCAGCGTCCGGGGCTGGTGCCGTGCACGCCGGCCGGCGTTATGGAAATTCTGACGCGCAGTGGGGTTGCGGTTGCCGGGCAGGAAGCGGTGGTGGTGGGACGCAGCGACATTGTGGGCAAGCCCGTGGCCATGCTGCTGCTGAATCGGAACGCTACCGTCACCGTCTGCCACTCCAAGACGCGCGATTTGCCTGGAGTTTGCCGCCGCGCCGACATCCTAGTGGCGGCGATTGGCCGCGCTGGCATGGTTACTCGCGATTACGTGAAGCCTGGAGCCACGGTGATCGATGTCGGCATCAACCGGATCACCGACCGGAAAGAGTTTGACCACTTATTTTCAGGAAACAAAAAGCGCGAGGAAGCTTTTCTGAGCAAAGGCTCGACGCTGGTGGGCGACGTTCACCCCGAGGCGGCGGAGATTGCGGGAGCCATCACGCCGGTGCCGGGAGGCGTCGGGCCGCTGACCATCGCCATGCTGATGGCTAACACGGTAAAGGCGGCTATGCTGCGGCGTGGGCTCAGGCAGCCCGAATTGAGCCGGATTTAGAGAGGTCAGGGGCGGGCATTGCTAAGACTAGGCCTTACGGGCGGCATCGCTTGCGGCAAATCGGTCGTCGGGGAGATGTTTGTCAAACTGGGCGCGCACCTGATCCAGTCGGACGCGGTTGCGCACGCGCTGATGCAGCCGGGCCGGGCCGTCTATGAGGAAGTGGTACGGCGCTTTGGGCGCGAGATCCTGAATGCCGATCGAAGCATCAATCGTTCGCGGCTGGCTGCAGCCGCCTTCGGCACACCTGGCGGAGCATCGCCGCGCATCCCTCCTCGGGTAAAGGAGCTTAACGAAATTGTCCATCCGGCTGTGATCGCGCATGAAAAGGCTTGGATGGAGGAGATCGGCCGGCGCGATCCGAATGCCGTCGCGATTGTCGAAGCTGCCTTGATTCTGGAAGCGGGAGTCGCCGGCCGGTTTGACCGTTTGATCGTCGTGACCTGCCATCCCGAACAGCGCATTCTGCGTTTTGCCCGGCGCCTGGGAATCTCGGAGGACGCTGCGCGGGCTGAGGTATCTCGGCGCATGGCGGCGCAGATCTCTGACGAAGAGAAAATTAAAGCTGCCGATTTCGTGATCGATAACTCGGGATCGCTGGAGGCCACGAAGCGCCAGGTGCAGCGTGTCTTCCACAAACTGCGTCCGGGAAACGAAACGCTTTCCTAGTTGTTTTTGCGGCTGGGCATGATCAGCCATTGCAACACCGAACTTACCAGGCTCAGCATGACGGCGCCGATCAGAGCGGCGACGAAGTTTCGCACGTAGAATCCGTTTACCAGCGCCGCCGCTAACTCCAGCATGAGGGCATTGATCACAAACCAGAACAGGCCGAGGGTTAGAATCGTCAGCGGGAACGTTAGGATTTTGAGAAGCATGCCAAGAGTTGCGTTGACGAGACCGATGACCGCAGCGGCGATGAGCGCCGCCACCGGGCCGCTTACGCTGATGCCGGGCACGATGTGGGCGACGATCCACACCGCCAGGGCGCTTAGAATCCAATGGAGCAGAAGACGCACGATTAGCCTCCTTCAAATTTCGGAGAACGGGTGATTGGACACTATACAACGTGAAACCGGCTCAGAAAACCGCGATCCAACGACTAACGCTTTCGAAGACCAACGCCGCGCGGCTGCTTGATCAGATGGGAATCCGCTATGAACTGCGGGAGTATGAAGTGGATCCCGACGACCTGGCAGCGGAAACGGTTGCGGCCAAGATCGGTTTGCCGGCGGAGCAGGTTTTCAAGACGCTGGTGGCGCGCAGTGAAGGAAAAACGATTGAAGGAAAAAGTAACCGCAATGGCGTTGTTATGGCGGTGATCCCCGGCGATCAGGAACTGAACCTGAAGGCGCTGGCGGGCGCGGCGGGAGAACGGAAAATTCAACTCGTGCCGGTGAAGGAATTGCAAGGGCTCACCGGGTATATCCGGGGAGGGGTGACAGCGTTGGCAGCCAAGCGCGACTTTCCGGTGTTCGTGGACGAGACTATTGAATTGTTCGACATTGTTTCCATCTCGGCGGGCGTGCGCGGTTTGCAGATTCTGATTGCGCCTGAGGACTATTTGCGCGCGACGAACGGCAAGCTTGCGGCGGTCGGGCAGCCCAAGGCCAGGTAGCAGAAGCGGGAGTAAACTGTTTTCGGCAGGCTGCGAGAAAGAGGGCGGTATTCGACGCCCAGCCCCTGAAGAGGCATACGATTAGAGGAGCTTGGGCATCGCTAAAGCGACACCCTGATACGAAGCCCAAACTTTTCCGCCGCCGGCAAGTCAGACTGATTTGAGGTACGCCATGCCCACTGCAACGCGCGTCAATCCGCTTTCTTTCTTGACCGATCAACTTGACGAACTCAAGGCCAAGGGCACGCACTTCAAGCTGCGCGTGCTGGAGGACGAGCAGGCGCCGGTGTGTACCTTCGACGGCAAGCGGGTCATTAACCTTGCCTCCAACAATTACCTTGGATTCACCACGCATCCTAAACTACGGGAAGCGGCGCTTGCAGCTACTCGCAAATATGGCGTCGGATCGGGCGCGGTGCGCACCATTGCGGGCACGATGAAAATCCACATGGAACTGGAAGAGAAGATTGCGCGCTTCAAGAATGTCGAGGCCTGCGTGGTTTTCCAGTCGGGATTCGCGGCGAACGCGGGAACGGTATCGGCGTTTTTGGGCAAGGACGACTCCATCATCTCCGACGAACTGAATCATGCTTCGATCATCGATGGTTGCCGACTTTCGCGGGCGAAGATTCTCGTCTTCCGCCATAAAGACGTCGCTCACGCCGAGGAGCAACTCGCCAGCGTGAAGAACGAGCCCGGCCGGAAGCTGCTGATCTCCGACGGCGTGTTCTCGATGGACGGCGACATCGGCCCGCTGCCCGGGTTGTGCGATGCGGCGGAGAAATACGGCGCGATCATGATGGTGGACGACGCACACGCTTCCGGCGTCCTCGGCCGCAATGGGTGCGGCACGATTGATCATTTTGGGATGCACGGACGTGTCGACATTCAGGTGGGAACTCTGTCGAAGGCGATCGGGGCGCTTGGCGGATACGTCTGCGGCACGCGCGATCTGATTGACTTTCTTTATCACCGCGCGCGGCCGTTCTTGTTTTCGACGTCCCATCCGCCGTCGGTTGCGGCGACTTGCATCGCGGCGTTCGATGTTCTTGAAACCGAGCCGCAGTGGATGGAGCAGCTTTGGGCGAATACGCGGTTCTGGAAAAAAGAACTTGGGCTGCTTGGCTTCAACATTGGAGGACAGACGACTCCCGCGAGCGAAACGCCGATCACTCCGATTATTATTGGCGACGGACGGCTGACCATGGAGTTTTCCCGTGAGCTTTTTAAAGAAGGCGTGCTGGGAACAGGCATTGCATTTCCTACTGTCCCCGAAGGCAAAGCGCGGGTGAGGACGATCATGACCGCCAAGCACACGAAGGAAGAACTGCAGCGGGCGCTCGAAGTGCTGGAGCGGGTGGGGAAGAAGATGGGAATAATTGGATGAAAAATCATACGGGGCGCGCCGACTCTCCAGCGCAAGCAAGTACATAGGTCCTTCCCCGTCGGCTGCGCTCAGGCCAGGATGACAACCTAAATTTATATTGCGGACTGACTGCAAACATGCGGGCGATTTTTCAGTGGAACTTGGGCTCTCGCGTCCTTGAGTTGGGACGGCGCACCCTGATCATGGGCATCGTGAATGTAACTCCGGATTCGTTCTCCGACGGGGGACTTTACATTGATGCCGAGAAGGCCGTGGTCTATGCCGAGCAGTTACTGGACGAAGGCGCGAGCATCATTGACGTAGGCGGAGAGTCGACGCGGCCGGGCGTGTCGGAAGCGGTGTCCGAAGAAGAAGAAAGGAGGCGGGTGCTGCCGGTGATCCGGGATTTAAAGCGGCGGCGTCCGGAAGCGGTGGTGAGCGTCGACACGTACAAGGCGAGCGTGGCGCGGGCCGCGGTGGATGTGGGGGCGGAGGTGGTGAACGACGTGAGCGGATTCCGGTGGGATCCGAAGATGGCGAAGGCGCTGGCTGAACTCAAGGTGGGAGGAGTGCTGATGCATACGCGCGGCCGGCCGGAGGAGTGGCGGTCGTTGCCGCCGATTGGCGATCCGGTGCTGATGGTGAAACGGGATTTGCTGCAGTGGGCCCAAGCGGCGACCCTGGCAGGGATAAAGCGCGATCGGCTGGTGCTGGATCCGGGGTTCGGGTTCGGCAAGCGCTTTGAGGAAAATTATCCGCTGCTGGCACACTTCGGGGAGCTGCAGGGGATGGGATTTCCGCTGCTCGCGGGAGTGTCGCGGAAGTCATTTATTGGGCGGATGCTGGCGGTCGTTTCTAAGGATGGTGGCAAGGATAAGGATAAAGACGCGGAGGTCGCCGAGCGCCTCTACGGGACACTAGCGGCGGAAGCAGGGTTGATCCTGAAAGGGGCGCACATCATTCGGACGCACGATGTGCGGTTTTCGGTGCAGGCGGCGCGGGTGGCGGATGCGATGGTGGCGAGCGGGGGATAAACTAGGGCTTGTATTTCTTTGTTCGCGAATTCGTTGCTATGAGCACCGGCGACTGTCGAGCTTCGCTCG
>Ga0181523_10003548_pt1 | contig 14155 bp, 9 predicted proteins | sample PEATcosm2014_Bin_43_FD_119752 | JGI IMG/M metagenome (GOLD analysis project Ga0181523, IMG submission 119752) | Peatland microbial communities from MTU Mesocosm Facility, Houghton, MI, USA - PEATcosm2014_Bin05_30_metaG | ecosystem: Environmental > Terrestrial > Soil > Wetlands > Peat | place...
CATCGCAACCTAGCCCTCGCTCCCTGGATGGACTACTACAACCACGCCCGTCCTCATGGTAGTCTTCACTACCAGCCGCCCATCAGCCGCTCTGAAACAGGTACAACCTCTTGATCATCTACAGGCAGCCTCGTGATATTCTTATAACAGTAGCTGCGTCTTCCTCCGATTGGATCGATTCCCGCAGTTCCCTAAACATCATGATTTCCGTCAGCAATGTGTCCATGCGCTACGGCGCCAAAGTTCTGTTCGACGAAGTTTCCACCGGCTTTATTCCGGGGAAGCGCTACGGCCTTACCGGCCCCAACGGCGCGGGCAAATCCACGTTCATGAAGCTTCTGACCGGCGAACTTGAGCCGCAGAAGGGAACCGTCGTGCGCCCGCGCAAGCTTGGCGTTTTGAGCCAGGATCAATTCGCTTTCGATAAGTATCGTGTGATCGACGCCGTCATCATGGGCAACCGCCGGTTGTGGGCTGCTCTCGAAGAGCGCGAAATGATTTACGCCAAGCATGAGATGACCGATGCGGACGGCATGAAACTCGGCGAACTCGAAGGCATTGTCGGCGAAGAGGACGGCTACACCGCCGAAAGCGACGCCGCGATCCTGCTCCAGGGCCTCGACATTCCAGACGAAATGCACGAGCGCAAAATGTCGGAGATTCCGGGCGGGCAAAAAATGCGCGTATTGCTGGCGCAGGCTCTGTTCGGCCATCCGCAAGCGCTGTTGCTCGACGAGCCCACGAACCACTTGGATCTCGACTCGATCCACTGGCTGAAGACTTTTCTGAATCAATATGAGGGCGTGCTGATCGTAATCTCGCATGACCGTCATTTCCTCAACGGCATTTGCACTCACATTGCCGACATCGATTACGAGACCATCATTACTTACACCGGCACTTACGACGACATGGTGATTGCGAAGACGCAGATCCGCTCGCAGATCGAATCGCAAAACGCGCAGCGCGAAAAGAAGATTTCGCAGCTTAACGAATTCATCGCCCGCTTCGCCGCTGGAACGCGGTCCAGCCAGGTTCAGTCGCGGCGCAAGGAAGTCGAACGCCTTCAGGTTACCGAGTTGGCGCGGTCCAACATTCAACGTCCGTACCTGAAGTTCGAGCAGAAGCGGCCGTCCGGCAAACACATTCTCGAAATCGACGGCATCACGAAATCGTACGGAGATGCCAAAGTAATTTCCGGCTTCACGGCGAGCGTGATTCGCGGAGAAAAGATTGCGCTCATGGGGCGGAACGGCTCCGGCAAGACGACTTTGGTGAACGCGCTGCTCGCGAATTCGCCGACGGTCCCGGAGTCGGAGTTGAGAAAAACGAGCGGCTACGATGGTCCGTTTATGGACGGCGGAAAGGTTATCTGGGGTCACGAAGCGGCGGTGGGCTATTTCGCGCAGGATCATAAGGCGCTCATCGAGCCCGGTATCAAGGTTCTAGAGTGGCTCCATCAGTGGGATCCTTCCGCTTCAACCGAAGAGATTCGCGGCTTGCTGGGCCAGATGCTGTTTCCTCGCGATGATGCCGAGAAGCGCACCGACGTGCTTTCCGGCGGAGAGGCGGCGCGGTTGATTTTTTGTAAACTGATGCTGCAAAAGCCGAACCTGCTCGTGCTCGACGAGCCGACCAACCATCTGGATCTGGAATCGATCAACGCCCTCAATATTTCGTTGCAGCGCTACCCCGGAACCGTGCTGCTGGTTACGCACGACGAGGATCTGATCGATGAAGTTGCGACCAGAATCTGGCACTTTGAGGGCACCCACGAGATTACCGACTTCAAAGGCGCATACGGCGAGTACGAGGCCGTTCTCGCCTAACAGAACTCGAATTAAGTCCTAGCACTCTTTACGAAGTGAGGGATCTGAAGTTCGCTGCAAAATACAGATCCCACGCTTCGTTCGGGACGACAATTCATGAGAGTTGTCGCACGAGCACCGGCCGGGGCCCGGAACCGGCAAATTACTTGCTCTTCGCGCCCTCATGGATAATCGACAGAAGAGGACCTTTCTTCGCCCTCTTCTTTGCGCTCGATCGTTTGCCGGATTTAGAAGAACCGCCGACGATGTCAGCGACGCTGGTGCTCTCGAGTATCTTGGCCGCGGCGTCTCGCACCTCCAGAAACACGCTGTAGAGCGCGCGATGGTCGGGATCGGTGATGATGAGGCCTCGCAGTTGGTCCGCATCCCCAAAGGGCGCGAGCGGGCCGTCGACCAGACGAATGATCTCGCTGAGCATGATCTCCTCCGGCGCGCGCCGCAGCCGGTAGCCGCCCTTCGCGCCCCGCACGCTTTCGACAATGCGCGCATTCTTGAGTTCCAGCAAAATCAGCTCGAGAAATTTTTCCGGCAGATCGCTATCGATCGCGATGTCCCGAATCTTGACCGTCGCGGTTCCGTATCGGCGGCCAAGGGTCATGATCGCCTGCAGAGCGTAGAGGCCTTTCTGCGAGATCTTCAATCTGGCACCCCTTCCAGTTGCTTTCTGCGATCCTTCGATGGTCACATCGCACTGGCAACCGGCCATCGAACCTTACGTCTTGGGAAAGTACTGTAGTGCCCGCAAGTCCACTTTGCAACTGGTCTTGTTGCCGAGGGCCAGAAGGGCAGCGAAAGGAATGCGTCAGCGCGTCGATGCCGTCCTCATCACGGGCTCGCCAACCTCGCCGTGCGATTCGCCTTCGAGACAAACGCGATGCCACAATTCAAGATTGAGCAATCGCCATATACGATCGTAGTTGTCGCGATGTTTCGCGCGATGCTCGTCGAACAGTTTCTCGATTGCTTCGCGCCGGAAGTATCCGCGATTCAGGCTGCGCGGTTCAAGCAGCATCTCGCGAATCGTGCCCAGCCGCGGTCCGGCGAGCCACCCGCTCCACGGAGTGGGAAAGCCCAGCTTCGGCCGGTACAGAATCTCGTGAGGAAGCAGATCTTCCACCGCCTTTTTCAGGATCCGTTTGCCGGCCAATCCCTTGATCTGCACTTTACGCGGAATTCGGGTCGCGAATTCAACCAGCACATGATCGAGAAACGGCACCCGGCTTTCGATGGATGCGGCCATGCTCATGTTGTCCTGTTTCATGAGCAACTCCACCAGGTAAGTCTTGATGTCGGTGTAGAGCAGCCGTTGCAGCATTTCGCCGGAGGAGTCGTCCCAGCAGGCGAGGACATTCTTATATGCCGTACTGGGCGCGGCTTCTCGTGCGAACTCGCCGGTCAGCAACTCGTTCTGCTCCGCCTCGCCGAAGGCGGAAAAGAAATTATCGAAGTAGAAAGAAGCCCAGAAATTTCCGTCCTTGCCCAGAAATGTGTGTTCCAGTTTCCGGCGCAGAGTTGCTCCCAGCAGGGAAGAGGTCGCAACGGAGTTGCGCAATCCGCGCCGCAAAAAGCCCGGAACGATGCTGCGGTACGCTCGATCCATAGCCGCATTTTTCAGGGTGAAGGCATAGCGGGTGTAGCCCGCCAGGGTTTCATCCGCGCCCTCACCGGTGAGGACGACAGTAACTCGCTCGCGGGCGAGCTTGGCGACAAAATAAAGCGAGACGCTTGAGGGCCACACAATCGGCTCGTCCTCATGCCAGATCAAATGCGGCAGCGAAGAAAAGAAATCCTGCTCGCTGACCAATATTTCATGATGCCGCGAATGGATGTGATCCGATACCGTGCGCGCAAAGGGCAGTTCGCTGTAGATCTGCTCGGTGTATCCGACGGAAAAAGTCTCGACTGGCTCGCGCCGCAGTTTCGTCATCAGCGCCGCCACCGCGCTTGAATCGACGCCGCCGCTCAGGAACACGCCGAGCGGTACGTCGCTCATCAAGTGGCTCTGGACTGCGCCTTCCAGTAACTCGCGATAACTCTGGACGTAGTAACTTTCGTCTCGTGATGCGTGCGGCTTCGATATATCCAGATCCCAGTACTGCCGGATTTCCGCTTTGCCATCTGGACCGATCGTCATCGTGTGTCCGGGCAGCAGCTTGCGGATTCCAGAGTAGAAACTTTCCTCGCCCGACAAATATCCAAACGCCAGATACTCGGGCATCGCCGCCCGATTGAACTCCGGGCGAATCCCGTCATGCGCCAGCACTGCTTTGATTTCCGATCCGAACAGCAGCCGCTCCGGCGTCAACTTGTAATCGAGGGGCTTGATGCCCAGCCGATCGCGCGCGATGAAGAGCGTTTTCGTGTTGCGATTCCAGATGGCAAAGGCGAACATGCCGCGCAGGTGCTGGACACAGTCCGCGCCGTACTCTTCATAGAGGTGAACGATGGTTTCTGTATCGCTGTGCGTGGCGTAGCGGTGGCCGCGCGCGATGAGTGGCTCGCGCAAGGCGAGATGGTTGTAGATTTCGCCATTGAACACGATCCAGAGCGTGCCGTCTTCGTTCGAAATCGGCTGATGTCCGCCCGCCACGTCGACAATGCTGAGCCGCCTCATGCCGATGCCCAGCGGGCCATCCGTATAAAAGCCTTGGTCGTCGGGACCGCGATGGGTGATGACGCGGCACATTTCGCGCAGGGCCGCGGCGCTTGCCCGCGCGTCCCGTCCGAATTCAAAAATCCCAGCGATCCCGCACATCTAGCGTTTCTCCGCGTAGGTCGACGATGAAGGACGCGGGCCACCCGCCCGTTCTTCGCCGGTTAGCTGCTCAAACAACGACGTAACCGAAAACTCGCCGGGCGCTGCGTTCATCACCGCATCCTGCTTGCTCCACTCGAAAAATGCGGATGGCCCCGCCGACTGCAGCAGCGGCTGTCCCTGCCAGGCAACTCTGGTTCCGCCGATTGCGACCAGGTGCGTGAGTTTTTCTTTTTCGACGCGGCAATATAGCACTCGCGCGTCCGAAGACCACGGACCAAAACTCCACGCCTGCTCGCCCAGGGCGAAAAAGAATCCCTGGCTTTCGTCATGATAGTCGAGTTCGTAGACTTGTACCGCCGCGTGCGCCATGCTTACGAGGCGCGGTTCATCCTCCTGCCGGATTGCACCGCAACGTGGAACCAGAACCGTTGCCGTCTCTGCCGGCAGCAACACCCGCGCATGGCATCGCACCAATGGCGCGGGCTGGAACGCACCGTAAGCGGGTGAGAGCAGAGTTCTCGTAACTTCCGTCGCCGTTTGCCAGATCGTTTCATCCGGCACGATCAGGCTCAAGCCCGCTTGATTCGGAGTTGCATCCACTCTCGATATCTCCACGCGTCCCGAGCCGGCTCGAACGTCGAGATCGGGCGCGAAATGCCATCGCAACTCCAGTTCGTGTTCCGCTCGGCCGGTAGCAACATCGCGTACCAGCCACACGCCGCCCGCACTCTTTAGATTTAGTACGTGCCGCCGATGTACAACCGGATCCACCAGCCGCGCATATCCATCGTGACTGCCCACAAAGTAGGCGAAACTTTTTCCGACAATCCAGTTTTCCGCTAACGTGGTTGGAATGTGAGTCCAGGAAAAAGGCTCATCTGCAACGGCCTGGTCGACTTCATCCACGCGCATTGTGTTGTGCGCGCCCGTCCCGCGAAACGTGTTCCGGTCCGCCGGATTTTTCGAAATGTAGACGCCGCTGCCAGAGTCCACCAGCCAGCGCCGGCCATCCATGGTGAGACGCAGGCTCAGTGCGTCGGCATGGCCGTGGCCCGATCGGCCCACGCCCTGCGGACCAGCATCCACCACCATCGCCTGCGCGTACCGCTGCGAATCGGCCAACACGTAAAGGCCGCCGTCGGGAAAGGCCAGCGAATGTGCCGCCGGGCTCGCTTGTGGGCTTGAGTACGCGCGCGCGAGTTTCTCGACGGCTTGATTTCCAAACAGCCAGATCGCCTCTTCGGTCAGCCGGGCCGCGGAAAATTCCTGGGAATAAATCACCGCACCGAGCGCGAGCGGGTCCGTCATCTGCTCTGTGTGGTTGCGCCGCGGATTCCACACGCGTCCGCCATCATCGTCGCCGAAGCCCTCCGCCGGCCCAGCCTGCGCGAGTGCGGCGATTACATCGAGCATTCGCCCCAGCACCGTGTCATACTCTGGCGGAATCTCCATTCCATTCCGGGCCGCCAGCAACCGCGCATAGAGAAAGAAGTCGAGCGCGTAAACGTGGTAGTAGAGCGATTGCTCGAAGTAAACACCATCCGGACGAACCTGCCGCTCGGCCTCGCGCAGCACAATCTTCCACCCGGATTCCTTCCAGCGCGCGGCCCGTGGCATTTGCGGATGCAAGGTGCCCAGAAAGAAAAGCGCCGCCGCTTCTCCCAGCAGGTGCGTGTTCGGAGAAAAATATGTAGATAGATAACGCTCAATGTAACGCCCGTGAAAGGCGAGCGCCGGAGCCAGTTCCGCGCGAAACTCCGCAAACTCGGCTGTTCCCGCCAGCAACTGGTCCACCCAGATCCACGACAAACTCCGGAAGGCAACTTCCAGCGTGCTGCCCCAGTTGATCCCCAGCGGATACAGATTCGCGTTGATCCAACTGCGCCACTGCGCCATCAGTTCGAGCGCGTACTTCTCATCCCCGCTGAGCAGCCGCGCCTTGGCGAGCGTTACCAAGTGCTGGTGTCGGTTCAATTCCCATGTGACCTTGTGGTCGCCGACTACCGCGAAATCCAGAAAAGGAATCTTGAACCACGGATCGAGCGGCGCACGCTTGCCGTGCACCGGATCTAGATGCCAGTCGATTTCTTTGGGATTGCCGTCGCCGACATTTCCGCTGCCGCCGTCAAGAGTGAAGGCTAGGTTTTCGTAGCCCAGCAGGCGAAAACGATGGGCGCAGATCTCATCGGCCTCGCGCAGAATTCCGCTCGCCTCGTCGGGCAGATTTTCGCGCAGCAACTTCGCGCGTTCTGAACTTTCACTGCCAGAAAAAAAGAATTGACCCGGCCGTGCCGCCGAATCCGCGTTTAGCTGAATCGCCCCGCTGCGCACGCCCATCCGATGCAGGAGCAGGTCGCGCCGCTTGTGGAATTCCTGCCCCGCGCGCACCCGCACCTCTTCCCAGTCCATCCGGGATACGCGCGCCAGCTTGGCTTGCCATGCAGAAGCCACAGGTTTACTTATCTTAATCTTACATGCTGAAAAGGCCGCTCTCGATCTGCCCGTTGCCCGCCTGGTACTCTCGCCAATCCGTGCCCTGCGCCGCTGGGCTGCGATTGAGGTTGTGGCAATTTGACGCAGCATAGTTCCCAACCGGTGGAAAAAGTTGTCCACTATTTGCCCCGCCGTCGGACCGGCCCCGATGATTCTCAAGGATATTATGTAACCGATTGAAAAAAGGCGTGTTATTGTTTGCGTTCAGGGCGGTCTCGCGCCTCGATGGAGAGCGGCTTGCTACCGCTTAGCGGGGGGGGTTGGTATAGTTCATGGGTGCCAACGTGTAGCCTCCAGATACTCGATTGCCAGGAGAATTCGCTTGGGCTCGTCGGTTAGCGTTTTTGGGTTGGGATACGTTGGATCCGTATCGGCCGCCTGTTTTGCCTCGATGGGCCACAACGTCATCGGCGTTGACGTGAGCCGCGCCAAAGTCGAGACGATGGATTCGGGCCGCACTCCGATCATCGAAGCGCGCATGAGCGAAATGGTCGCCGCAGGGCATCGTGCCGGCCTTCTGCACGCGACCACCGACGCCACCGCAGCCGTGCTGAATTCCGAAGTCTCGTTTGTCTGCGTCGGAACGCCCAGCCTCAAAAATGGCAAGCTCGACCTCAGCCACATCGAGAGCGTCGCCCGCGAAATCGGCGCGGCCATTCGCCAGAAAAAATCGCCGCACGTTTTTGTGCTGCGCAGCACGGTGCTGGCCGGCACCACCGAGACGGTTGTGCTCCCCATTCTCGAAAAAGAGAGCGGCAAGAAGTGCGGCGAAGATTTCACCGTTTGCTATAACCCCGAATTCATGCGCGAGGGCAGCGCAGTCGCCGACTTCTTGAACCCGCCCTACACCATTCTCGGGGCCAGCGACACCGAGCACCTTGCGCCGCTACGCGAACTTTACCGGAGCACTCCCGGCACGCTCTACGAGACGACCATTCCCGTCGCCGAAATGGTCAAGTATTTTTCCAATTGTTATCACGCGGTGAAAGTCGGCTTCGCCAACGAAATGGGTACCATGTGCAAGCATCTCGGCGTCGACGCGCAAGCGGTCACCAGGATTTTCACTTCCGACACCAAGCTGAATATTTCTGCCGCCTATCTTTCGCCGGGCTTCGCCTTCGGCGGGTCCTGCCTTCCGAAAGATCTGCGCGCCATCACCTACAAAGCCAAGGAACTTGACCTCAAACTTCCCCTGCTGGAATCGCTCATGCCAAGCAACGCCGAGCACGTCGATCGCGCGGTGGAAATGGTGCTGAGCACTGGGAAAAAGAAAATTGCGCAACTCGGCCTGAGCTTCAAAGCGGGCACCGACGATCTGCGCGAGAGCCCGCAGGTGCAGTTGATCAAGCGCCTCCTGGGCGAAGGCCTGGAAGTCAAAATTTGGGACGAGGACGTCTCCCTGGGCCGCATCGCCGGAGCCAATCGCCAGTACATCGAGGAGGTCATCCCGCATATCGGATCGGTGCTCTCGGCCGACCTCGAAAGCGTGCTGAGCAACGCCGAAGTCGTGATCCTGGGCAACAAATCGGCTAGCAAAGATCAGCTTGCCAAGTATCTGCGGCCGGAACAGATCGTGATTGACCTCATTCACCTGGATAAAACGCGGCGTCCAGAAGGCGCCCGGAGGTACGAAGGAATTTGCTGGTGAGAATTTAGTGGTGAGGGCCTTGATTCGTATCAGGGCATCGCTTTAGCGATGCCGAAGCGTTGCGGAATCAGATGCCCCCTTTAGGGGCTGGACCATTGCTGATGAGATTCTGCCGATCTTGATTTAGCGATGCGCTTGGAAAAAGAATGAAGTTTTATCCCATCGACACCAAGTCCGCCGACTGGAAGCGGCTCGACAGTTTCGCCGACCGCACGGTCTTCCAGACGCGCGCGTGGCTGCAATTCGTAGCCGAGTCGCAGAACGCGCAGCCCGTGCTGGCCGAGTTGCGAGAAGCGAGCGGCGTCCTCGGATACTTCACCGGGCTCACGTTTTCGAAGTTCGGCATGAAAGTCCTGGGCTCCTCTTTTCCCGGATGGACGACTCCTTATATAGGCTTCAATCTCAATCCCGGAGTCCCGCGCCGAGCCGCGCTCGAAGCCCTGGAGAAATTTGCGTGGGACGATCTCAAGTGCCTGCACCTCGAAGTCTCCGACCCGAACTTCACTTCCGAAGACGGCGAGATCGCGGGATTCAAGAGGGAATACTACGCATCCTACCGCACCGACCTGACCCGCTCGGAAGAAGAGTTATTCAACGGCATGGAAAGCGCCTGCCGCCGCTGCATTCGCAAGGCGGAAAAGAGCGGCCTCAAAATTGAAGAGGCCCACGACCTGGCCTTCGCCGACGAATATTACGAGCAGCTCCAGGATGTCTTTGCCAAACAGTCTCTCGTGCCCACCTATTCGGTGGAGCGCGTGCGCTCGTTGGTGCGCAACCTGGAGCCGAGCGGCAATATCCTGTTGCTTCGGGCGCGCAATCCGGAAGGGAAGTGCATCGCCACCGGAATTTATCCTGGCTTCAACCAGATCGCCGAGTTCTGGGGCAACGCCAGCTTCCGCGCGCATCAGAGCCTGCGTCCCAACGAAGCCTGCCACTGGTACGCCATGCGCTACTGGAAAAAGCGCGGCGTCGCCATCTTCGACTGGGGCGGCGAAGGAAGTTATAAAGAAAAATACGGCTGCAAGCCGCATCGCGTGCCCTGGTTCACCAAGTCTCGTTATCAGATCGTAGGCGCGTTGCGCAACGAGGCGCGCAACATGTTTGCGCGCAAGCAGAGATTTTTAGGATGGCTGCAAGGCAACCGTTCCGCCGCCGACCGCAGCCCGGCCGAAGAATAAAGAGGAATTAGAAAGAATAGAATCGCAGAAGGGAAGCATCCGTGGCGTTACTGGTTCGCAGGGTATTCCGGCATCTATCGCGGGTTCACGACGTGCTGTTTCGTCGCACGCTGCTCGAGCGCGAAATCACCATTTTCGACGACGACGTTTTTCTCACGTCCTATCCGCGCTCCGGCAATACCTGGACGCGCTTCCTCGTCGGCAATTTCGTCAATCCGAATGAGCCCGTAACCTTCCTGAATGTCGAGCGCCTCGTTCCCGATATGTACAAGACCGCCGACTGGGTCCTGCGCCGCCGTTCTCGCCCACGCGTACTCAAAAGTCACGAATGCTTCGACGCTCGGTACCGCCGCGTCATCTACATCGTGCGCGACCCGCGCGATGTGGCCATTTCCAACTATCACTGGGAGATGAAGCTGCGTTCGATTCCCGAAGGTTGTCCGATTGAAGAATTCGTTCCCCTCTGGATGGATGGCCACTTCTGGCGCCGTATCGGTTCCTGGGCCGACCACGTCAATAGCTGGCTGGCGACGCGCCAGGGACACGATAGCTTCCTCCTGATGCGTTACGAAGATTTGCAGCAAAATCAGCAGCGCGAACTGACGCGCGTAGCCCGGTTCATGGGCCTTAACCTCGATCCCGAGCGCATCAACCAAGCCATCGAACGGAGTTCCGCCGCCAACATGCGCAAGATGGAAGAGACCCAGGGCAAGAAATGGGTCGCCACATTCCACACCCGCAGCGATAAGCCGTTCGTCCGCAAAGCGTCATCCGGCGGATGGCGAGCCGTCCTTCCGGAAAAGACCGTCATCTACATGGAAGCGCACTGGGGCTCGATCATGAAGCAACTCGGCTACAAGCTTTCCACCGAAGCGGAAAAGGAACCTGCGGAGGTCGCGCACGCGTAGGGACAGCCGCCCTCGGCCGTCCAACCGGGCGAAGCCGGGCAGCGACCGGAGAGCTGACCGTCTGCCTTAGAAATTCGCCGGCAGCCCGTCTCCGTCGGCCCGCGTCAGATACATTCGCGGACGCGTCGCCTCAAACGGAGCCAGCAATTCCGCTAGCTTCTTCGAAGCGGCGAAAATAAAGTTAGACGGTCCCGTCAGATAGCCCGCCGCTTTGAATGCCTCGCCCCAAGCCTGGTGACTCTGATTGCTGAGGATCAGGTCAAAGCCCTGCCGTTCCATGGTCTCGGTGGCGCCGCGCACAACCGAAAATAACTCTCCGGGAAGCGCGAAGCAGTCAACAACCGAGCCGACGCGTAGGTGGCCGTACTTTGCGTCTTTGCGGCGCTCGCCCACCACTGCCCATCCGATCGCCGCACCGTTGCGCTTCACAACCAGCCGCGTGAGGTGCGTTTGCGCCGGAGGATACAGAATGCGCAAAGCCTCGGCATCCCGCACTGCCGTAAACGAGCAATGCTGCCGCGCCCGCTCCCAGAGAGACTGCAGTCCCTCGGCGACGTCACCAACTTCGAAGCTCGCGACTTCGCAGCATTCGGCTGCGGGAGACCGCGGCGCGCGCAGAGCGCGATAGCCGTGGAACAGCTTCGAGCCGGCCCATCCCGCGCCGCTGTAAGACACGAGGTCCAGCAGAAATCTTCGCGAAGGCGACGAGCGCAGCGTTTGCATGTTGCTAAGAAAGCGCGCGGGATTCACGACGCGGAAGAAGAACGGCACCAGGCAATGCGGCCACCCCAGACGAACCAGCATTTGCGGCAATGGATTGTCATAACCGCCCATGCCTAGACAATAGAGGAGCGGCGCGCGCTGCATCGCGTCGCGCAGCAGCAGCGTGCCCACGATGGCATGAGCCTTGTTGACGATGCCCTCGGACAGCGGATGATGATAGTAGCCGATGGAGCGAATCTCGCCGTCGGGGAAAAAGAATTCCTGCGTCTTGAGCGCGTAGCCGCCGCGCACGATTCCACCATCGAGGGCGACAAAAAAGTCGTTGTAGATGCGGGACTTCTCCGAACGCGGCAGCCAGCGCGGCTCGGCCCAGCGGTAAAAGACCATGTTCCCGTCCGCGCCCGCTTGCTGGAGACGCCGGTTGAACTCCGCCACTGCGGGCTCGTGCTCGGGACGATAGGGCTGAATAACGATGGCCATGAAGGGAAAGGTCTGTGCGCTGGATCGAAGTTGGGTCAGATCCCGCAGGGTCGCAACATAAATAATACTTGTCATCCTGAGCGAAGCGAAAGGACCTGCTGTGTCTTGCGCCGGCAAAAAGCAGGTCCTTCGCTTCGCTCAGGATGACAACTTACATTTACTGGCGCGCCGCCGATTGCAGCCTCTCGACCAGCTCGGCGACTGCGCCAACGCTCTTCATTTGCTCGATATCTTCGGGCTCGAGCTGTACTCCGAACTTCTCTTCGACGGCAAGAACCAGATTCAGATGCTGCATGGAATCCCAACTCTCGATCGTCTCCGGCGAGGATTCCGCCGTGATCTTGTCCGCCGGAACTCGGAAGATGTCGCTGGCGACGTTCCGCACTTGCTCAAACGTACTGGCTGTCAATTCCTTCCTCCCGGTTGAGTCTCCGCGATTCAATCTCTGTCGCTCACCTTCAGCTTAATCCAATCCGGACAAAGCGGCGCGCAACTCGTCAGGTCGAGTGCCCACAGAGAACCCTCGCAGTTGGTTGCCCGCAACTCGAAGCCATGCTGCTCATAGAAATCGCGCGCCGGAGCGTTTTTCTTTGTCGGTAGAAACCAGCCCTCCAGCCGCTTGCGCCCACGCTCAGCAGCGCTTGCGGCGAGATGGGCGAGCAGTGCGCTCTCGACCGTCCTTCCGATGACGCGGCAGCTCAACAGGAAGGTATCGACTTCGCACTGTTCGCCTACGTCGTGCGTGATCGCGACCCCGACCAAGCCGTGGTCGCCGAAACGATCGCGCACCTTGATGGAAAATATGCGCCAATCGGGCTGCTTGGCCATCTCCGCGATTTGAGTCTCGGTGTAACGCCGGGTGGTCAGGTTGAACTGGTTAGTTTTCTGCGTCAGTTGCGCGATCCGCGCCAGTGTCAGGTCCGTCACGGGTTCGAGTTCCGCTTCCTGTTCCAGGTAGCGAAAGAAATCTTCCTTCGATTGAAAATTCTGTTCGGCTCCGGCGCGCTCCTTTTGTGCCACATACATTTCGGTGCGCTGCTGGTCTTCCGCCGAAAGTGCGAGCCGCTCGAATGCCGCACAATTCCTGACGGCGGCGGCATACTCCAGCGGATTCTTCGGCAGATCGATGACGGTGATTTCCGGAAGCGCGGCGCGCACCTGCTCGCGCTCAAAAGGATTGTCGTCGAGGAAGGCAAGCGCATCGATGCCGACATTCAGTTCCTGCGCGATCTCGCGAAGATTCTGCGCCTTATCGGTCCAGTTAATACGCAGCGCCGCGAAGTGCTTCGCGCGCACCAGCATTCCGGGATGCTTCTCCAGCGCCTCCATGGCATCGTCGAGATTGTTCTTGCTGCACACGGCGAGTAGAATTCCTTTGCGCGACAGATCGAGCAGAGCGCGCTGCAACGCCTGATAGGGCGCGCCGGGGTATTCGGGGCCAACTTTAATGCCGGCCATTCCATCTTCGCCGATCACGCCGCCCCACAATGTGTTGTCGAGGTCGACGACCAGAACTTTGGCGGTGCGTCCGCTGAGTGGGGCGCTGAGTGGGACGATGAAACGCATCCACTCGCGCGCCATCTGGAGAAGATAATCGGCCGCAATGGGAAGCCGCGCCGTCAGCCACTTGCGCTCGTCGTGCCAATGCTCGCTGCCATGGCGCGCCACCAGCGCGTCGTAGTCGAGCACGTAGACTCCGTGAAACTCTGAAGCAATGCGCCGCAGCTCACGATTGATCTGCCGGATGAGTCCGGACTGTCCCGCTTCGGATTGGCCGTCGAGAACTCCGAGACTTGGAGACGATGGGCGCTCCAGGGAATGAACAATCAGCGCCGCCTGGCTGTGCTTTCGAAACGCGCCGATCCACTGCTCGTAGCCGTGAACCACGCGTTCGGCGGCTTGCCGCGCCGCTTCCGGAGACAGGTCGGCGAAATCGCTCCACAACTCGGGCGCTGCCTGATCGGCGCGCACCGCCAGCACGACCGCGTTCGGCGCGAAGCGATAGAGCGAACTCCGGCCGTCGAGCATGTCCTGCACGTAGGTATTGAAATCGCCGACGTGAACTTCGAGATCGATACCGTACGCGAATGCCTCCGCCCGCAATAGCGGCACGATCGGTTCAACAGTGAAGGAGCGCA
>Ga0181523_10003549_pt1 | contig 14152 bp, 9 predicted proteins | sample PEATcosm2014_Bin_43_FD_119752 | JGI IMG/M metagenome (GOLD analysis project Ga0181523, IMG submission 119752) | Peatland microbial communities from MTU Mesocosm Facility, Houghton, MI, USA - PEATcosm2014_Bin05_30_metaG | ecosystem: Environmental > Terrestrial > Soil > Wetlands > Peat | place...
CTTCCTTCTTGGGAGAATGCGCGGACATGATCGCAACCTGATCGAAGAGGCGCTCGATTCCGGCAAGCGGCGCTGGAAAAGCGATGGAAACCTGGTCCGGCGCAATGATTTTGGTGTTGACCGTGCCGCTTCCGGATCGGAACGCGTCTCCGGTCGCGGAGTGCACCGATGGATCCATGAGTCGTTGCATGGTGAAGGCAACGTCCTCGGAGGAGAACGGGCTGCCATCAGAAAACGCAATCCCCTGGCGCAGTTTGAAAGTAATCTGCTTGCCGTCCTTCGACACCTTCCACGACTCCGCCAGTTCGGGTTCGACCTCCTGGGTATGGCGATTGACGCGCACCAGCACACCGCCGGTCAGATAGCGGATCGAAAGTGAAGAGTCATCATCGACCAGCAGCGGATCGAAAGTCTTTGGCTCCGAGTGCAAGCAGAAGCGCAACTCACTGCTCTGGGAAAACGCCACGCCGGGAAAAAAAGCGCAGCAAATAAGAAGCCGCAAGAATGCACGGCGGACGATCATGCGATCACCTCGTTCAACCCGAGCAACAACGCCGCTATCCGCCCTTGGTTCCCGCGCGGTCGTTCGCCTGTTTGTACCGTTAACTTCAGGCATACCTATAATTATGGAGGGCGGGATGATAAGTGCGGGTTTTCCACTATAGATTCTTAGTTACGAAAGTGTGGGTAAGCCTCGGGCGTTTTACCTGCTGGAGCGGCGTTTTTTGACGCCCAGCCGATACAATGGCGGCCATGAAAATACCCCTTTGGCTCAAGATCGCCTGGACCCTCTGGGTGATTGTTTGGGTCCCGCTGTACTGGAAGCAGTACGGTCCGCAAAACTTCCTGTTCTTCTGCGATCTGGGAAACCTCTTCCTCATGCTCGCCTTGTGGTTGGAGAGCCCTCTCATTTTCTCCTGGCAGGCCACCGGATTGCTCCTGTTCCAGAGTCTCTTCACCATCGACTTGGCCGGGGCCTTCGCCGCGGGCACTCACATCTTCGGCGGTACGGAATACATGTTCGATCCCAACTTACCTTTATTCATTCGCCTGCTCAGTCTGTTTCACGTCGCCGTTCCTCCGCTGCTGCTATGGGCCATCTGGCGTCTGGGTTACCACCGCCGAGGATGGCTATACCAGACGTTGACTGCATGGGTGGTGGTTCCCATCAACTATTTCTGGCGTCCGCAGTTCGATGTGAACTGGGCTCGCGGTCCCTTCTTTCGCGAGCAACACACCGTGCCCGGCATGCTTTATCTGCTGGCATATCTCGTGGTGGTCCCGCTGGGCGTGTACTACCCCACCCACCTGCTGCTGCAATGGTGGGCCCGACGTGGAGGCTTTCTGCTGTCAGGCGGGAGAGGCTGTACAGTTGGCGCACCGTCATCGATCGGTCGCAGTAGCCGCTGACTTGATTTCCAGTTCCGCCATCCCATTCGAGTCTGGCAGCACCGAAACGGTGAACAGGTGAGTTGCGGGATCATATCCGGGCGCGCCTGCTTTGCCTTTGATAGGCGTAATCACCGGGGTATTCGGGGAATACCCCTGCACGGTGCGGGAATTCTCGCCGACCGCGAACTGAATTGTCGCTCGTATCTTTCCGTTGTCCGAAAGCTGGCTGATGCGTTTCTTGCCGAGCGAAACAAACTGTTCACGGTCGCCGAGAAAAGCGATCCCGGATCGGCCCGCCGGAACCACGATGAAATACGCGTAACCTCTTTCTAACGAGCCCGTGAAATTCTGGTCCGGATTCAAAACCGTTCCTTGACGAGAAAAGTAGTCGAATACGTAAGCACGCGCGTGCAGGCCAAGCGATGCCGGCGTGAAATCGATGGTTTTTTCGGGGCCGCGTGCGTACGCCAGGACGTAGAAAGCCTTCAGCGTCCCGAAATCGGTATATGCCGAGGCGAGCATCGGCCGCTTTAAGCCCTGCGCGTCTTCAATAAAGGTCTGATCGGTGGGGACAAGCGTTACATCGGGCTTAACGATCGCTCCATCGCCACGAACCGCACGCAGCAGGTTATCGCGATTCACCGAGCCGATCCGGTCGCCCACGCCGACTGTACCAGCGGAGAGAGTCGAGATCAGCAAATTATCCAGTTCATCACTCATGAAGACATCGGACCAGGGCCGCACGCCGAGAGAGCTTGCCAGCCGCGAGCCGTAGAGAAACTCATCCCATTTATCTCGGCCAAAGCGGTCGTGACTGGTGCGAATCGTGGTCACATTCTCGTACTTGGTGCTTTGCAGGTAGTGGCGCGGCAAAGGCATGCAGTACTGAATTGTGAGTTTTTGTTCCCCGAGCGCCTGCGCCATTTCATCCATGAACGCTGCCGGATCGTTCAGGTTGAAGGCCGCCTGTGCTCGTTCATCAAGCCAATCCTGCTCATAAGTAACGACGCCTGCATCATGAAGGTAGTTCGCCACAGTCTCCCAGTAGCGGGGATCCACGACTACGTTGCCGGACATCCGGTAACGGCTGCGATAAGGGCTGTGCGGATCGATCCACCTTGAATGCGTAACCAGCGGCAAGTCCAACTGTTGCTGAAAGGCTTTCAGACCATCAGGGAAGAGATCCTTGTCGGCGACGTATTCATAAATTCCGTCGAATTTCTTCCAATCTGCGTTCGCACCTTTCGGATAGAACCAGCTATCGAGCTGCATGTAACCCAGCGGAACACCTTTCTTGAGAAACTCGTCGCGAACTGCCAGCAGTGTTCTTTCATAGCTCAGCGACGGTTCATACTTGTAGTAATAAGTGGCGCCGTTGTCGGTCCAGTAGCCAAGCTTGGCAAGAATTGGCTCGGCATCATGGGCAAACTGTGCCTTGCCTTGCAGGGCAGCCAACGCGCTTCCCCAGGTTTCGAATGCCCGATTGATTCCTTTTTGCACTACCAGAATCGTGCTATGCGCAAATCCTTCAGGCAAGGTTGCGATTCTGGAATCGATTCCACTCACTATCTCCCGTGATGCGGATCGAGTAGTCGCAGAAATCAGGAAGTCGGAAGCCGGCGAGAGGATAAACGTATTACCGGCGCCATCGAAGAATACCCACGGGCTATCGCCGCGGGGCTCGTCAAAGCTGTACGTGCCAAACTGACCGCGATAACTGACGTGATAGGCGGTCTCAGGATAGGAAGTTAGCCTTGGGAACGCAGCGGTATTGTTTCCAGCGCGCAAGTATCTAACGTTAAACAGCACGACTGGCTTTCCGTAATAGATACGAATGCTCGCCTGTTTCGACCCATCCTGCGCATAGTCAACCCTGATCTCCTGGTACGCAGCGACATTGTCCCTCCCTTTTTCAGCGACAATTGCCGTTGGCTGCTGGCCGAGGCTCCCGCTGAATTTCCAACCGGCAATGTTTGTAGGAACACTGTTTGTAGAAACACTGTTTGTAGGAACAATGCTCGTCGAGAGAATGCTAGTCGAGACCGTGCTGGTCGAGACAATGCCGGTTGATATGACGTATCGGCCATCCGACCCAACTGTGGCCCCGATCCCGGTGGAGCGGTCGGCAATGGAGACCGGCGCAGTGCCGCCGAACAGACAACAGGCATGCAGTGCCAGGACCGCCAGCCATATGCAGCGCATCCGCACATGGTAATCGATTTTGCCAGACGATACCGCAACCGGCGTTTCAAATTCAGCCGCTAAACCTTTTTGTTAACACTTCTTCTCCTGCAAACGTCTATGATCTTGTGGGGATTTTGCGGCGTATGGCCACAAGGTCAGGAGACAGAGTTGACCTGCTCGCGGCGGGCCTCGAACGTCGGCCTGTGACTGAAGTCTCCGAGGACGCGATGCTGGTCGACGACGCGCGTAACGGCGACCGTGCGGCATTCGGCCGTCTCTACTATCGCTACGCCCGAATGGTCCACGGAGTCCTGCTGGCGAAGGTCCCGGTTTGCCACGTGGATGACCTGGTTCAGGATGTTTTTCTGCTGGCGCTCCGTCGCTTGTCGACACTGCGGGAAAGCGGCAGCTTTGGAGCATGGCTGGCGGCGATCGCGCGCAATCTGGCCAATGATTATCACCGGCGTTCTGTCCCGGAGGATCAACTGGAGGATGACGCTTTTGACAACGATATCGAGCGTGGAAATAGTGGAAATATTATGGGCGCTCAACAGAGCCAAGCCTTCGCAGTTCTCGACGCGGTCAGGAGTCTACCGGACGCGTACCGGGAGATATTAATTCTGCGACTTGTGGAGGGCATGACCGGGCCTGAGATCGCTGCGCGCACTGGACTGACGCATGGCTCGGTTCGGGTCAATCTACATCGCGGCATGCAACAGCTGCGCGCAAAACTAGGCCCGAACACGAGCAACAATCAGCCCGGACAGGAGACGCAGTAATCATGGATACGGGGAACAATCGAACGGAAGACCAACCACTTGCAGGGAGTGGCGACTATTTGTGGGATAGATCCGGCGAACCCAATCCCGAAATCCAGAAGCTGGAAGGTTTGCTCGGGAGCTTTCGTCACGACGGCCTCGCCCCAATGTTTCCAGAGATCGTCCCGGACAGACGATGGATATTCTTTCCGCGTCGAATGCGACGCTTTCCGTTTCTGGCGGCGGCGGCTGCCGTGGTGGCGATCGCGGTCGTGGCGTTTCTTGTAAACGCAAAGAAGACGGTCCCCGCCATCGTCGCCGGTTGGGATGTGTCACGCGTGGCGGGAACGCCTCGAATCGGACCGAAGATGATCAGCGGAAAAGAAGGAACCAGCCGTCTCGGCGTTGGCCAAATACTAGAAACCGACTCTGAGTCGCGAGCCAGGCTTCAGGCGGACGATACCGGCCAGATCGAGGTTGACCCGGGCACACGCCTGCGTCTGCTGACTATGGGTGCAGGGCTGAAGCGGATTGCTCTCGATCGCGGAACAATTCATACCTATATCTGGGCGCCTGCCGGCCAATTTGTGGTAGACACGCCATCGGCTTTAACGGTGGACCTGGGTTGCGCCTACACCTTGCAGGTGGACGACACCGGCGCGGGGTTGGTGCGCACATCGCTCGGGTGGGTTGGGTTCAAGCTGAATGGCCGCGAGGCCTTCATTCCTGCCGGCGCAGCTTGCGCGACCAGGCCGAAGGTCGGTCCCGGCACGCCGTACTTCGAGGACGCGTCCGCGGAGTTCCGCGCCGCTTTAGCGAGGTTTGATTTTGAGGACACACCGCAGCAACGCACAGAAGATCTGGCGATCGTGCTCAGTGAGGCTCGAAAACGCGACGCACTTACACTGTGGCATCTGCTGGCGCGCGTCGAAGGCGAGGGGCAGCGGATCCTGGTCTACGATCGGTTGCGAGAATTTGTGCCGCCTCCTGCCACTGTCACCGAGGAAGGAATTCTGCGTCTCGATCAGCCGATGCTTGATCTGTGGTGGAACAAACTAGGATTTGACGACATCTCGGTTTGGCGCCATTGGGAGCGTTCCTGGTCGGGAGCGGCCACGCCGGCTCGCGAAAAGTAAGCAGAGGCACCAGCCTCGCAAATCATTTCTTCCACTTCTCCCCGAATCTTTCACATGGTTGGTTAACACTCCGCTCTCTGTCGGCGTCTCTTTGAACAAGGGGTCAAATCAGCGGGGCAAGGAGATTCCAGAACATGAACTCATCGGTATTTGCACGTCTTGCGATCAGCGTGGTGGCAATCCTGGTTGGACTTACAACCTCCGCACAAGCGGGCCCACCTCTTATCTGTCATGTCATTGAAATCGGGCAGGCAAAGTCTCTGCCCTTGGTTGATCCGTGGAAAGGGAACACAGGCTACGACCTCAAGAACCTCACTCGAGACACGCTGGCAATTCTCGATGCGAGCGCGCCCGTGCTGGTGCGCATGGAAACCCTGCGGCGGGCCACGATCTACGCGCGCCAGGACCCACGAGTAGCGAAGGAGTTGCTCACGCGCCTGCAAGCGCGTGCAGCGAACTCGGACGCCGCCGGCCATCCCGAGGCGCTGGCGTGGTTTGACGCCGGCTATCTCATCGAGACTTACCAGCAATGGATCGGCAAAGGCGAACCAAACCCCGCGTCCGGCCTTGACGGATATGGCTTGATAAAGAAGGCAATCAGCTTGCGCGGGCAAGATCCAGAGATGGAATTTGCAGCTGCCCTCGTCACCCTCACGGGCTCGCAGAACGATCGCCAGGATCACGTGCGGTAGGCAATGACGGGCGCGAAGAACGATCCTCTCCTCGCTCGCAACCTGGCCGCAAATTTCAATCGCCAGACTATCGCAGAGTTCCTGACCAATCCGCCTGCAGGAAGGATCTAAGAAATGAACCCGCGGAACCAGAAGCTTCTTTCGGGAACGGAAGCGAGGTTCTGGCTTTCTCGCTTCCTCGCGCTCGGGCTGTTGGCCGTCGGGTTCGCTGGCTGGCTCATCGCAGGTCAGCACCAGGCTTCCCCTGACCTGACGGTTCATGATCTGACAGCTCATGATCTGATAGCTCACGAGTGGGGCACGTTTACCGCCATCGCCGGCAAGGATGGCCGCGCGGTCGAATGGTCGACGTTGACGGGGTCCACCGATCTGCCCCGATTCGTGGAACATATCAGTGCCGTCAACTTTAAGGCGGGGCTGCGTGGCACGATTCGCATGGAGACGCCGGTGCTGTATTTCTACTCTCCGCATGATGTAACCGTTTCGGTGAAGGTGGCCTTCTCCCATGGACTCATCACCGAGTGGTATCCCCAGGCGGCTCGTGTTCAGCCAAGCGGGGTCCGCAGTTCGAGCTTGAGTGAGTTGCAGACCGATGGAAGCATTACATGGAATGGCGTCGCCGTTTCTCCCAATCTGAATGGCGAGTTCCCGCGCGAAGCTGAGGCGGATCGCTACTACGCGGCCCGCGAGACTTCGTCCGCACCGTTACTCGTCAAGACGACTGCGGGTGAGCAGCAGGAAAAGTTTCTCTTCTATCGAGGAGTTTCAGCCAGCCCCTTGCCGCTTTCCGCCAAGGTGAGCGCCGACGGCCAGTTGCTGGTCAAAAGCCTCGGCGACGACGAAATTCCAGCCGTCATTTTTTTCGAGCGCCGGGGTGAGCAAGTCGGGTATCGTTTAGCGGGCGCGTTGACCAATGAAACGGTGCTGGACCCTCCAGTGCTGAACGGCAGCGTAGATGCTCTCCGCGCCGATCTGGAAGGGATTCTCGTCAATCAGGGCCTCTACCCAGACGAAGCCCATGCCATGGTGGAAACTTGGCGCGATTCCTGGTTCGAAGAAGGTAGCCGCCTGATCTACATTGTGCCGCGCGGATTCACCGACAACGTTTTGCCACTTACCGTTAGTCCCGCGCCGGGACAAATGGTGCGCGTTTTTGTCGGCCGTCTTGAAATTGTTACACCCGGCACCGCGAGGGCAGTAAAAACAGCCTTTGCTTCCAACGATGAAGTCACCCTGAATAAATACCGCCGCTTCCTGGAACCGATCCTCCAGTCCATGAAGGATGAGCACTCCGAGGCGACTCGATAGCGCCAGATCGGTGATTGAATTCACTGAAACCAGGGGATTTGTAACGTCGGTAATCGCATCTACGCAATAGAGTCACTTTGACGCAAGTCGCCGACCAGCGTTGCCCTAATCATCCGACCCCCTATAGAATTGAAAACGCAGCCATCCATGTAGGCCCGTAGCTCAGTTGGTTAGAGCGCCTCCCTGACACGGAGGAGGTCGATGGTTCGAGTCCATTCGGGCCTACCATTTCAAGTTTCAGCCTTATTTTCTACCTTATCTTCAGCGGACCCGGGCAACGATCGCAGTCACGTCATCGGACTGCTTTCCAGCACTGAACTGATTTACCTCTTCCAGCAATCTTGTCAGCAAAGCTGAAATCTCCAGATTTCCGTTTGCTTCCAGCACTTGTATGAGCCGCGCCTCCCCAAATTCTTCTTCGCGGTCGTCGTATGCTTCCGTTACACCGTCACTGTATAGGACCAGGAGATCTCCTGGCTCAAACTGCAATTCGTTCGTCGAGCACTGCCATTGCTCAAACAGACCCAACACCGTCGCCGTAGCCGACAGCCTTTCCACCCTTCCATCCTGGCGAAGGACCAGCGGGGGATTGTGGCCGCAATTCACGTAACGCATGCGGCGGGCGGCGTCGTCATAGGAACCGGCAAACAAAGTCGTGTAACGGTTGGGCTCCGTGTTCTCATAGAAGAGGCGGTTCACGGACTCTAGTATTTGGGGAAGGTTTTCCGATGCCACCGAGTATTGGCTGCGGATACTCGCTTGCAAATTGGCCATCAGCAGAGCGGCTGACATTCCCTTGCCCGCCACGTCGGCAAGCACGAAGCCGACCCGTCCCACACCCAATTGCACGAAGTCATAATAATCTCCACCTACGGCGCGCGCCTGATTACAGCCCCCAGCGTAGTCCAGTGTCTTCAACTTCGGAAGCCTTTGAGGAAACAGCTTCCGCTGCACCTGCCGGGCGATTTCCATTTCCTGCGTAGCGGCTCTTTCCGCCTGGAGACGATCGGCGATGTTTTCCGCCAAACCCAGATTTTCCAGTGTCACACCCGCCTGGCTTGCAACCGCGCGCAGAAGCATTTTGTCTTCGCTGGAATAAGGCTCATCGGAGAGTCTGGAGCCCAAAACAAAAACTCCCAGCAAATCGCCCGAGCGGCTCGGGAAAGGGACGATGCACTCCGGCGGAAGCGGAGCGAACAGGGAAAATACCGGATCGGTAGTCGGACCGAGCGATGCATCCCAGGGCTCGTCGTCTCCTCGCAGATACCCCAGTCCGGGAGAGTCTTTGCGAATCCTCTTCAACGCGAATGGCAGTATGGCGTCGTCGCTTTCCAAATAATCAGGTCCGGCCTCCACATACACCGCAGACCAACTAGGGTGAAGAGCTTCGCCGACGCGCTGCACCATTTCCAGGGCCAATTCCTGCCGTGCCTTGACGGTGCGCGCCCTCTCGGCTAAGTCCTGCAGAATTCTGCGTGCGTCGTACGCGCCGCGGAAGAATGCCCGGTCAATTCGTCCCGTAACCTGCTTCAGGCCTGGAGTCGAGACCCAGGCGAGCATCACGCCGAAGCCCACGCCGATTGCCATCGCGGCCGTCGACCCGACCGCAAAGAATCTCGAAAAGGAGAACGTGAACAGCACGGTTACAGAAACGGCCAGGAGCAAAACAAAGACAATCAGCCCCCGGCTGACCAGAAGATACCGGGCACTGCGACGAAGCAAGACTGGAATCTCAAGCACGCGATGCTTCACCACAGCGTAAGCAAACGACACTGGGAAAATAAAAAGCACGATGACGTCGAAGAAGTCCAACCAAAATGGAATACGAAATTGAAAAAAATCCGCCGCGCCCCGCGCGATCGCCGCCGGTGTGACGCCAACCACGGTTCCCCAAAAAATCACCCGGATCTTTCGTCGTGCCTCTCCGGTAGAGAGAACGAGCGCATTCCATGTTAGTGAGAGCAGACCTAAAACAAGGCAGCCATAGATAAAAGCCAGGACTGCCCGGTCGGCGACCCGCTGTCCCACGAGCCTTACCAGCACCGGCCAGGGTTCGGGCCCTCCCTCAAACAGCCCAAAAACGCCGAAGGAGAGGCCGGTGGCCAGCAGCACCCATTTCAGCTGGGGAAGATGACGGTCGAGCGGAGATCGTGCCGGAAATACCGCAAAAAAGTAGTAGAACAATGGAGTGAGGGCACCCACGAACAAAGAACGGTAGCCCAGCATGAACGGGAGAACGCTTCCGCGCAGAGCCATGAACGAGCTTGGAAGGTTCGAGACTGCGATAAAACCGGCAAAGAGAAGCGCCAAAAGCCATGCGCTCGGGTCCTCTACCCGCGTAAATAAGACGGACAAACCGACTATCAGGAAGAGGACCGGGTAACTTCCCATGATCTGGAGGGCTAGGCTTCGGGCCAGCGGCAGATTTGGACCAGCGAGGGCGCGGAACCTCGCCTGTATGACAAGGGGTTGTTGCACGCCCGGCCGTTGAATCGTCAGGGCAACCACGTCGCCCGGTCGTCCTTTGGACCATGCCGAACTCAATCCACTCGCGTAGGTGTCGAGTTTTTTCCCATTGACTCCGATAATACGGTCGTTAATTCGCAGGCCCGCTTCGTCTGCAGGACCGCCTTTTTGAACCATAGTGATCTCGTCCACCTGGGTCGAGGACGAAAACGTTGTATCCATCCCCAGCTCGATGCGAGGATGCAGCCGGACGGAATACATCCATACGCCGCTATAGACCACGGTCGCAGCGGCGAACATGAGCGCCGCCGTCAGCAGCAACGTGTAGAGCGCTGACTTTGGCCCTCGTGGAGCGACGGGAGACCGTTGCAATCTTGGCGACAGATACGCCTGCGGTGGCTGACCGTTGATCTCCACCGCTGGGGGCGAAGCGGCTGGCAACATATGCCGAGGATTATAGCGCTGGCCCTCGCTTGTGAACCCCGTGACCAGGTTTTGCGATCCGCCCTGGTTGTGCAAACCGATGTTGTGCAACTCCGATTGGACCATGTTATCCCTGCGCTTAATCATCCCTGATTTCGGTCGGTGCAGGTGCTAGTCTGATGTAGTACGCGATGAACAACCGCGATATCCAGGCCGCTTGGAAGTATCACGACGGCACGAAGCACTCCTACTGGAGTATTCGTAACAATCCTCACTTCCTGAACTGGGCGAATCGGCCGTTGCCTTTCAAAATCTATCCGACGATAGAGCCGTTTCCGCTGCCGCGGGACGTGCCGCAAACAGGAGTGGCCGCTCTCTCCGCTATCTCAGCGCCGGTGATCTCGTCGCCGGCCGATTCGGTCCCCGATCTGCAGGATCTGGCACGCATCCTCCATTTCTCGGCGGGGATTACCAAACAACGCACAACTCCAGGCGGAGAATTCTACTTTCGCGCCGCAGCCTGCACCGGAGCTCTCTACGAGATTGAGCTGTACGTCGTGGCTGGCGACCTCCCGGGTCTGGATGCCGGCGTGTATCACTTCAATCCGGCCGATGTTTCGCTACAGCTTCTGCGAAAGGGTGATTTTCGTCGCAACCTGGCTCAGGCGACGGCGAAGGAAACCTCGGTTGTTCTCGCGCCCACGACGATCATCTGCACCGGAACCTACTGGCGGAACGCCTGGAAGTACCAGGCACGCACTTATCGCCATTTCGGTTGGGACAACGGTACCCTGCTGGCCAATCTGCTGGCCGTTTCCGCAGCTTCGGGTCTGCCGGCCAAGATCGTGCTCGGTTTCGTGGATGCCGATGTAAACCGCCTGCTTGATGTCGATACCCGGCGTGAAGTCTCTTTTTGCCTCGTACCGATCGGGCGCACATCGGGGAGTGCGCTGCCAGACGCGAGAAAGGTTCCGGCGCTTGGCCTGGAGACGATCCCGCTCTCGGAGCGTGAGGTCGACTATCCCGCCATGCTTGAGGTACACGACGCGTCCTCGCTTGAGTCCGAGGAGGAAGTAGCTCAGTGGCGCGGGAAGCACGCGGTTTTTCTGCCTGGCTCTCTGGTAGGCGAGGAAGTTCGACTGCAGCCCTTGCCGGAGAAAGAACAGCCGAGCGACACGATCGAGCAGGTGATCCTCCGACGCGGCTCTACCCGAACGTTTGATCGGACGGCATCCATTTCACTCGCACAACTCTCAACCATTCTCGACTCTGCCACGCGCGGTCTTCCGGCTGACTTCCTTGAGCCTCCCGGTGTGCGCCTCAACGATCTTTACCTGATCGTGCATTCCGTGCAGGGGCTCAAGCCGGGCGCTTACTTCTTTCGTCGTGAGCGGAACGCCCTGGAGCTTTTGCAGGAAGGGCAATTCCGTGCCGAGGCCTGCCATCTTGGACTGGAGCAACAGTTGCCGGCGGACGCTTGCGTCAACATCTTCTTTCTCGCCGATTTAAAACGCATCCTGGAGCCATACGGGAACCGTGGCTACCGGGCCGTCCAACTGGAGGCCGGAGCCATCGGCGGCAGAATGTACCTGGCCGCATACGCCCAGCACCTCGGTGCGACGGGGCTGACCTTCTTCGACGATGATGTGATTGGATTCTTTTCACCGCACGCGAAAGACAAGAGCGCCATCTTCCTGCTCGCAGTTGGCAAGCCGCTGAAACGAAAACCACAGTAGGGCCCGGCTTCCCCGCCAAGCCAGGAGATAAATCCTAATTTACAATCTGTTCTCGATTTTCTGGGAATCCGAAACTGGTAAACTCTACTCGAACTCAAGCACTACGATCTCGGGATTCGATCCCAGTCGCAGCGGCGGTCCCCACGTTCCCGCTCCGCTCGAAGTGAAAACCTGCATCTTGCCGATCCGGCTTAACCCGTACACAAACTGGCGGTAAATCCGCCGCGCCATCCAGGTCCAGGGTATGAACTGCCCTAGGTGCGTATGCCCGGATAGTTGCAGAGAAACGCCTGCAGCCTCCGCGATTTCCGGATGGTCAGGTGCATGCGTCAGCAGAATGCTCGCGCGGTCGCGATCCAGACGGATGCCGTGTAGCACTGACGCTAAGTGCCCGTCTTTCGTTGCGTTCCTGTATGGCACACCAACAATCTGCAAGCCGTCCACTTCCACCTTCTCATTTGTGAGCACGCGCACTCCGACCGACGCGATGGCGCGCAGATATTTGCTGTCGTCCCCAAATTGCTCGTGATTCCCCGCGACAAAATACACGCCCTGTGGCGCCGTTAGCTCGCTCAATGGCTCCGCTGCTCGCCCCGCGTCGATTGCCGTGCCGTCATACAAATCACCGGCAATAAAAATCGCGTCTGGCTCTTCCATCAAAATCTTCGCCACCATGCGCCGCAGAAAACTGCCGTTTCGCACGTGCCCCAGGTGTACATCGCTGATCAGCGCCGCCCTTCGGCCGCGCCACGCCGCCGGCAGGTTCGCGAGCCGCACCGTCGTTCGCGTGATTCGCGTCCAGCTTGCGTTGAAAACCCCGTAGAGTCCGGCCAGTGCGGCAACCAAGAACAGCGATTCCGCCGTCTGATGGAAATTCACGTCCCGTCCAGCCAGCCGCGCAACTCCGAAAATAATCCAGCAGGAAGCTGCCGCGAAGAAGAGAAAAGTCAACAGACCGAGCCAAACCGCGGCAGCCCTGTAAAACGCGCGCACAGCTGAATTTGTATAACGAAAAGCAAGTAGCGAAGCGGCAACAAAGCTCACCGACAAAAAACCTAGAAGCAGTTTGATCCTCAGCCTTCCAGCAGAATCGCTTCCCGTGAAAGAAAATGTCCACGTCTCATAGAGCAGAAGATGCGCCAGGAAAAGAACCGATTGCAGAATGACGATGAAACCGACAAAACGCTTTCGTATTCGCATGGTGCATTCTCCTCGGAACGGCGCGAGCCGTCACCGCCCTGAACTCTGCCTGACCGTGCATCTCCGACAACTCCCGGACGAATAGACTTTCTCGAGGCTTGCTCTGTTAGCTAACCCTCACAGAAACAGATTCACGAAACAGCCCATACGCTTCCTGTATTTTTTCTAACCCGCCGCAACCGACAAGTTCCATTTTGCCCGTTACTCGGAATGGTCCCCTATATCGCTTGGCTCGATTCAACCCTGTCCCCGGTGTCGCGGTTTCGCAAAACGTGGTAAAACCGAGCCATTGGGGACCAACGTCAATGCTCGACCGCTGAGTACTGACAATGAGCACGCTTCTCTTTAGAGAAGTAATCGCGCATTGAGAACGAGAAAAGGAAGGGTAGCAATGACAGCCGAAACGAATACTCTGACGTCGGATGAGAGAACGGATCAAAAAACAACGATCGCCAGCACAACCACCAGCACGAACGCCGGGAAGACGACCCCACGAATTCTCGCGAACTACGTGGGCGGGCGCTGGCTGCCCGCGCAGGCATCCGGTCTTCTCGACGTGACCAACCCTGCCAGCGGCGAAGTTTTGGCGCGCGTCCCGTTGTCGGGCGTTGCCGAGGTCGAAGCGGCGGTCGCTGCCGCGAACGCGGCGTTGCCGGACTGGCGCGCCCGGTCGGTAGGCGAGCGTACGGAATTTATTTATTCGCTGCGCGAGAAATTCCGGCAGCGCATTGACGACCTCGCCGCCTCCGTAACACGCGAAGGAGGCAAAGTGTTGTCGGATGCGCGCGCCGAGATCACCCGTTCCATTGAAGTGCTCGAGGCGGCTTGCGCCGCTCCCATGACCATGCAGGGACGGA
>Ga0181523_10003550_pt1 | contig 14151 bp, 8 predicted proteins | sample PEATcosm2014_Bin_43_FD_119752 | JGI IMG/M metagenome (GOLD analysis project Ga0181523, IMG submission 119752) | Peatland microbial communities from MTU Mesocosm Facility, Houghton, MI, USA - PEATcosm2014_Bin05_30_metaG | ecosystem: Environmental > Terrestrial > Soil > Wetlands > Peat | place...
CTGGAAGCCTTCCATGGAGTCAAGAAGGTTCCACATGAGGAGTACTACACGTCCGGCCACCGCACCTGCCAGGGCTGCGAGTCTGCGCAAATCATGAAATTGATGGCGAAGGCCGCGGGACCCAGGACCATTGTTCTGGGCAGCACGGGTTGCATGTACGTGGCGAACACCTCTTACTACGCGACGCCCTGGGGCGTTCCCTGGATGCACACGCAGCTTGGCAGTGCGGGCTCCAGCGCGCTGGGAGCGGCTGCGGCATTCCGTGTCCAGATGCGCAAGGGCGTCATGAAGGATGAGCCCATCAATGTCATCGCCTTCTGCGGTGACGGCGGCGGTGCGGACATGGGCCTGGGCGCCATCTCGGCGACCCTGACCCATCCCGACTACAACCTCCTGATCCTGATGTACGACAACGAGTCGTACGCCAACACCGACATCCAGATTTCCGGGACGTCGCCCTATGGCGTCAACACCTCGTTCAGCACGCCAGGAAAAGTGAAGCGCATCATGAATCAGCGCTGGAAGAAGAACATGGCGCCGATGATGATGGCTGGTCATCCCACTTGCAAATATGTAGGGACTATCTCGACCTCCTACCCGCTGCAGGCGATGAACGCCGTGCGCAAAGCGCTTTCCGTCGGCGGTCCTACCTTCATTCACTGCCTGAATCCTTGCCCGAAGGGCTGGGACTTCGATCCCGTGCTGTCGGTCGAGCTGGGTGAGCTGGCCGTCAACACCGGCATTTGGCCGCTGTACGAGATCGAAAATGGCAAGCTGAAGCTGTATGGCAAGACCAAGGACATTGCCAATGGCAGGTTCAAGCGTCTGCCGGTTCGCGATTACTTGCTTAAGCAGGGAAGGTTCGCGCACTTCGTCGAGGAAGACATCGAGTTCTTCCAGAGCAAGATCGACGAGATGTGGAACAACTGGCTGGTGCCGGGAGTGATCCCGCTCCAGAAGGAAATTGAAGACTGAACCGAACCCGCCCTGGTAGCAGGGCGGGTTTTCATTTTGGCCGGACACTTTCCGGCCAGCAGCACACGAGACACATAGCGAAGTACGAGGTGCGACCGTCCAGGAGGCGGCCTATATGGCCACGTATGTGACCTCCTTACTTCGTAACGGATCCGGGAGTCTCGACTTCCGGGTTCAGATTTGCAGCTGCAGATTCGCGATGGCGATGATCGCGAATCTGCGGCATGCCTGGACGTTGTTCCTGGAATATCTCCCTATAAGCCTGAACGCCCGCCTCGCTGGCTCCAGATTGCCATTGCCGTGCTTATCCCGACCAGACCCCCGCTGGTACCCGTCGAATGCGGACCTACTCATCTCACTAACAACAGAATCCGCGTTGCTTCACCAGGAAAATAGGAGAAAAGAGGTATGACTCCCGGAATTGTAGCTGCGGAACAACCAGAAAGCGCGAGGGATGCGTACGGCAGGGTCGCCGGAAATCGGTGGATCCAGCTGGTGTGCGGCATCATCGCGATGATCGTCATATCTAACTATCAGTATGCCTTCACGCTCTTCACGCCCGGCATGAAACAAACCTTCACCGGAGTGCCCTACGCGAAAATCGCGGCGGTGTTCTCGGCTTTCATTCTGTTTGAGACATGGCCGATGCCGGTGGCGGGGTACTTTGTCGATAAGTTTGGTATCCGGAAGCTGATGACGCTGGGCGCGATTTTTATCGCGCTGGGATGGATTCTGAGCGGAACCATTGCCACATCCCCGCTGCACTTATACATCTATTACGGCGTCATTGCCGGAACCGGTGCAGGCATCATTTACATTTCCTGCGTAGCCAATGCGGTGAAGTGGTTTCCTGACAGACGTGGACTGGCCGTTGGCCTGACTGCCGCGGGATTCGGCGGCGGTGCCGCTCTCAGTATCATGCCCATTGCCAGCACCATCCACGCCATAGGATGGGCCCACGCCATGGCTATCTGGGGGCTTGGCCAAGGCATAGTCGCATTCGTTGCTGCGGCCATACTGCGCCATCCACCTGACGGCTGGGTTCCTGCTTATTGGCACCATGCCAAACACGCAGTTGTGCAATCGAAGGTGAACTATAGCTGGACTCAAACCCTTGCCAGGCCCGAGTTCTACTTGCTCTATGCCATGTTTTTCTTTGCGTGCGCCGGCGGACTGATCGCTACCGGCAACCTTTCCCAGATTGCAAAATCGCTCAAAGTGAGCGACGTCAAGGTATGGGGTCTGGCGATTGTTCCGCTGACCGCTACCCTTACCTCAGCGTGCAACGCTCTATCCAGAATCTTGTGGGGGACGGTCTCCGATCGCCTGGGACGGGAAAACACCATGTTCCTGACCTTTGGCATCGAAGCCGTTCTGGTTTTCATGGTGACCAAAATAGCGGGAGCTCCGCTCGCGTTCGTGACGCTGTTCTCATTCATTTTTCTTTTCTGGGGCGAGATTTATTCCCTGTTCTCAGCGACGGTGGGTGATGTCTTCGGCGCGAGGAACGCCTCCGCCGACTATGGCATGTTGTATACATCCAAGGGATTGGCTTCCGTGTTTGCCGGATTTGGCGCAGCAGCGCTGGCAGCTTACTTCGGGGGCTCCTTTTCAGTACCGTTCTACATTTCGGCGGTGCTGTGCGGTGTCGCATCCGTCCTCGCACTGTTTGTTCTGAAGCCGCTGATAAGGGGCAGGATTGCGGACGAATCTCGACGGGCCGAGGGCGTGGCGCTGTCAGCGGCATTGGCGCAGGCCTCCACAACTGAAGCGAGCCGGCACGAGAAACATCTGACGGGAGTTTGGTAATCACTGGCTGGAGCGCGGTTAGGACAAAGGCACGAGGCGGGACCGCGGCCTGAGATTGACAACAGATGCGGCAGACACCCAAGCTGCCGTAATTCAACAGTTGCTTTTGGTCCTGCTAGTTGAATCAGGTGGTGGCTCGAACCAGTGACCTACGGATTTAGAACAACCGGCGAGAGTGGCTGCTTGGCGCAGTTATCTGAGAAGACTTGGTAACGAACCTCAGGCGCAACCAGGCAATCCATCGCACCAGAGTGTAGTACCAGTGCGACTCCAATGCGCAAGGAGGTCTTCCGGGATGGTGGTTGAATCCGAAGTTGCTACACATACCGCCGTCTTGGATGCCATATTACACCAAAGATCCAGCGGGATCGCTACTCCGTTCTCGTTATGTACCGCGTTGCGAGGTGATGTCAGAAACGCTCTCTAGAGGACGAAGCACTCCATCATTTGCTTATGCGCATATCTCCTCTGATAATGGTCGGCGCGGTACGTGGATCGCTCATCTTGGTAGACTAAGGACGCACCTGCGACAGCGCTTGCAATGCGCCTTCACAATCGAGGCATGCCCGCTTGAAAATCGTCTGCCTATGCTTCGCAGCGATGGTTGTGTGCGTCGCGGCATTTCCAGCTATAGCGGGCGAGTCCGGCAGTTCGACGCTGCAGAAAGCAAGTGCTCGCGCTATGGCGGGCCGTCGCGGCGCCGCCGTGGTTGTCGATGTCCAATCGGGGCAGATTCTCGCGGCTTACCGTCTTGACGTAGCCGCACGTCGCTTGGCGCATCCCGGCTCCAGCATCAAGCCCTTCACTCTGCTCGCATTGCTGCAAGCTGGAAAGCTCGACGGGCAAACCGCGTTGATGTGCAAGCGCACACTTTCCATCGGCGGCCACAAACTCGACTGCACTCATCCTTTAACACCAGAGCCGCTGGTCCCGGCGAGCGCGCTGGCGTACTCGTGCAATTCGTACTTCACCAGCGTCGCCACCCGCCTGACCCCCGCGCAACTTCACGACAGCTTTGTGCGCTCCGGCTTTAGCTCCCCCAGCAGTCTGTCTTCCGACGAAGCCGCCGGAAACGTCGCCCTCGCCCATTCGCCTGATGAATTGCAACTGCAAGCAATTGGCGAGTGGGGAATCGGCGTGACGCCGCTGGAACTGCTGCGCGGCTATCTCGGCCTCGCCAGGCTGGCTAAGAGCGATCTCAACGGGAAGTTTTCGCCGAGTTTCGAAGGCTTGCAACAATCCGTTGCCTATGGCATGGGCCGTATGGCCCAGCCCGATGCTCCAATGAAAGTTGCGGGCAAGACCGGAACGGCCGTCTCGGATGAGGGGCCATGGACCCACGCCTGGTTTGCCGGTTATGCGCCGGCTGAAAATCCTCAAATCGTGCTGGTCGTTTTCCTGGAAAAAGGTCGCGGCGGTTCGGATGCCGCAGGCGTCGCACGCGAGATCTTCGCGGCGTTCGCTGCCGACCATACTGCTGGGGCCAGCGAAGCCGCCAAAGAAGCGCGGAAATGAAGCGACTGCTGGCGCCAATCAGTCTGCTGCTCCTGCTGTGTATAGCTGGTGATGCCGTACTTGGCGATCAGGCCACCGCCAAGTCTTCCCGCAGTGGATTTCCGCAGACCGTCCGAGTGCGGCTCTGGTATCTGCATCCGCCTGGCAGGTTAGATGTTCACGCCGATGCCGGTCGGGCACGGATGCAAACCTGCGCAACGTGCACATCATCCACTATCGCAGCTGTTGCCTTGCGCGCCAAGGGATCGAAGATTGAGATCGCAGGAAACAAATCTTCCTTCTCCGAGCTTCGCGTGAGTGGCACGTTTCAAATGAACGCCCACGGCGATCCGCCGTTGCACGCCGATTTTCCCATCGAGATCCGTACCAGCGAGGGTCACCTGCTGGTCACGGCACTCATGCCCATGGAGGAATACATCGCGGGCGTGCTCGCCGGGGAAACCGGGAACTTCAAGTCCGATGAGGCGCTGAAGGCGATGGCCATCGCAGCCCGCACGTACGCGATGCACTTCGGCAGCCGCCATGCCCTGGAAGGATTCGACTTTTGCGATACCACTCATTGCCAGGACCTGCGGATAACCGGCATCAATGCCCATCTCCGCAGCATTGCCGAGGCTACTGCGGGCGAAGTCCTCTGGTATGACGGCGAACCCGCAGCCACTTACTACCACGCCAACTGCGGAGGCACAACCGAGGACGGGCGTTTCATTCTCGGCAATAACGAGCCGCGCGCGCCGTTCCTGATCCAGCACTCCGACCAGTACTGCATACGCAACGGGAGCACGCAATGGCGCACGGAGGTTGCGAAGCGCGAGTTGCAGCGCGCTCTTGCGGCTGACGGCGTCGTTATTCTCGGGACCCTGCGCACGGTGTCCGTTCTGCATCGCACCCCCAGCGGACGCGTGGAGTTCCTTCGCGTCACGGGCGGCAGTGCGGTCACGGTGCCGGGACTGACCTTTCGCGCCGCCATCGGTCGCCACATTGGATGGGAACGCCTGAAGAGCAACTGGTACGACGTGAGCGACGACGGCGATCGCCTCATCTTTCAGGGCCGGGGCTCCGGGCACGGCGTTGGAATGTGCCAGGTTGGCGCCGAAGTCATGGGCGAGGAGGGTCATACCTATCGCGAGATTCTCAGCTTCTACTATCCGGGGACGCGGCTGGGCGTGAGCGCGCAGGGCATACCATGGCAGCAACTCGCCAACGAAGATGTCACGTTGCTGACCACTCGTCCTGATCACGATCGCCCGCTCCTGACGATTGCGACCGAATTGCTGCATCAGGCTGAAGAAAGCACTGGACTGCTCTATCGTGCTTCTCCAACTCTGAAGATTTATCCAACGGTGGCAGCCTTCCGCAACTCTACCGGCGAGCCGGGATGGGTGGCAGCTTCCACGCGCGGGCACACCATCCAGATGCAACCCTCCGACGTATTACGCGAGGCGGGCACGCTGGAGAGCACAATTCGACACGAGCTTCTCCACATGCTGATCGACTCGCACGCGCTTCCGGGAACGCCGCTTTGGTTCCGCGAGGGGCTGGTGCTTTATCTCACCGAGCCGAACGCCTCCTCAAAACCCGGCGGTAGCCTCGATGATTTGAGTAGCCTGGAGAAGACACTCCGGTCTCCGACAAGCGAAGAGGAATTGCGACGCGCTTACGCCGGCGCCCGCGCACGGGTGGCGCAACTGGCGCGGCAGCACGGGAAGGAGGCGTTGCTCGATTGGGTGCGGAACGGGCTTCCCGCTGATCTAACTGCGAGCGGGACTGTTCATCGTTCTGGGAGTCGCTGAACCAGGAGGCGCCTGGTTAATCGGAATCATCTCAGGATCGTCCTTCTCTACCCGCGTACCGATGACCAGCAGCAGGGCCACCCAGGCCGAAATCAAGATCACATAAGCCAATAAGAATCGGAAGCCCATGCTCCAAGCCTGTTTGCTGAGATCGCTGAGGTCGGGTATCCACCAGACAATCTTGTACGGAACATGTACGCCGGCCAGCATCAGCGCGCAGAACCACAGCCAGTACGCGGGACGCCGCAAGAGACGCAGGGAGAGCGTCATCCGCTTCGGTCCAAATCCAACGGCCGCTACCGTGGTGGCGATGGGCAGCCACACCGCCGGCACAAGCACCCAAATCAGGAACCACAGCAGCCAGTCGGCGGCATGCAAAACCTGCCGCGGGCTGCCGAAGCGCAGCAACGACGGTGACTTCTGCCAGAACCACACGCCGAACTGCGGCGCATACTTGCGAAGACGAATCAGCAGCAACTCTACCGCGGCCATAAGAATAGCCCACACTGCCAGCGCGATCATGTGCCGCAACCCATGGCGAAAGGCGCGCCACACGGTTGCATGGTCTCGAAATTCTCCAACCCGGAAGTAGGCGAAGGTTCCTGCCCGCAGCCACACTCCGAAAAAGACGACTACCACCGCGACCACCGCTGAGACTCCCACCTGCCAACCGTGCGCATCCGGCATCAGCAGCCAGAAGTAGACGGCAGCCAGCAATGCGGCATTGCCGGCAAGATTCAGCAGCCACAGCTTCATCGCGCCACTATGTTTCGCGGTCATTTCACCGTTACCGTCAACGAGTCGCTGGTTGAAAGATACTCGGGCTGATACATCGGTTCCACGCTGGTCGGGCTGACGCGGAAGACGCCAGGGTTCACCACCTTCAGCAGGTACACATATTCGTGCTGCCCTTGCGGGAAGTACATGTTGAAGAACGTAGTGCGATCATCGCGCAGCTCGCGATTGCTGAACCAGCGGCCCCACCAGTTGGGACGCTCGTCCAGTTCATACAGGTCATCACGTGCGATGGACTCGGTACCTGACGGGATCGGGTCCTCGATCATCAGATACCGCCAGTCGTTACCGCCGACGGTAAGGCGCACCGCTAGAGTGTCTCCGACCTGCACCGGTCCTGTGAGATTGTCGAGGTGATAGACCACGCGGCCATCTTTCTGCTGAGACGACAGCCGGTAGTATTGCCGCGCGACGCTCAGCTTGAAAGTACCCGTGTTCACCACCTTCGATTCGGTGGAGTAATACTCTCCTCGTGCCGACCAGTACAGCCGCCCGTCACCCGACTTTGCAACGCGAATCTGGTTCACTCCGGAAGCCAGTTGCGAGTCATTCAGCACCACCGTCGTCGCCGGGGCCAGTGCATCGGCAGCGGTGAACTTCCTGGTCGCCACCGTCTTGCCGTTCACCTGGATCTCGACGCTGTAGTTCGGCTGCAATTCTTTTGTGCGCTCCAGGTAATCGGTGAGCCCGTAGATCACCATCGCCGTCTGCTCGGTCGACTCCCAGTAGTAACCCTGGTCGCGATGATTCACCAGATAAACCGCAGCCTTTGACAGCAACGGGCTGGCCTCATCGGTACGATCCAGGAGTTTCAGGGCGTAGGCTGTGGTCTCGGGAGTCGTGTCGCCAGAGAAATCCAGCAGATAGTTGTTGTCGCTGGGCCACCAGGCTTGCGAGTTGTCCTGTTTTGCCGCAGCTTCGATTTGCTTACTTAATTCGTTCGCCCGGCTATCGTTCATCTCCAGCATGGCCAATCCGAGCAGAGCCTGGCCGTAGGCTGTCAACGTTGAGCGCTGCTTCCAAACCGAATCGAGCACCGCGATCTCATGAGTTCCGCTCAACACCAGCGCGTAGGCCATGTAGGCGCGCAGATCCGTCTTCACTTTTTCCGATCGGTCGAACTGCGGGCGCAACCAACCGGTTCCGTGATCGATCGCATCCTGCTTTACCTCAAATCCCGCCGCCTTCGCCTGGCTCAGCCCGGCGAGCACGTAGGCCGTCATGAATGCGTCGCTATCGTCGGTCTGCCACCAGCCCCAGCCGCCGTCGGGATGTTGATAGTTGTAGAGCCAGGCGAGACCCGCCTGCACCTGCTTGTTCAGGACTTGCGGATCGATGTTCGACGTCACTCCCAGCTTCTTCAGCGCGTCTGCCACCAGCACATCGGGCAGGAAGCTCGACATGGTTTGTTCGGTGCAGCCATAGGGATAGGACGTCAGGAAGTCCAGCGCTGCAAAGACTGTCCCGGCGATGGACGGGGTCACCCCAATCGTTAGCTTGCGAGTGCCCGCCTCGGCGCCCGCCGGGAAGGTCAACGGCAGCGCTGTGTCGCTCTTGCCCGCAGTCGCGAACGATCCCGATTTCGACACCGCCAGCTTTACCCCGAAGGGAACGACCGGCAGCGTCAGTTCCATGGCGTCGCTCTCGACGTCGGTCAGCGCCTTGCCCAGCACGCGAGCCGAATCCAAATCGAGCACGCGCACACGGTAATCCACTTCGATCAATCCACGGCTCGGGACGTTGACATCGCGCTGCCCGCCATCCAGCACCTGGAGGCCCGTGAGGTCCATGGAGACCCGAGCCACTTTATCTGTAGGCAGATAGTTCTGCACGATGGTCGAGATCGTAATCTCGTCGCCGCGACGGAAGAATCGCGGCACCACCAGTCGCACCATCAGGTTCTTGCGCACGATGGTATTCACCACAGTGCTGCCGACCTTGGTGTCTTGCGTGACACCTCGCGTAGTCGCGCGCCACGACGTAATGGCGTCGGGATAGTCGAAGTGCACCGTGGCTTGTCCGTTGCTGCCGGTGCGCACGTCCGCCATCCAGTAAGCAGTGTCAGGAAATGCTTTGCGGATCTTGGGCTGCACCAGGCGTTCGGGCTTCAGTTGCGCCATCGCCTTCGAAGGTCGCACTGCGGCCAACTGCATCGAGCGTTTCCCTGCCTGCCCGCTGAAGTAATACGTCAGCGAAGTCTCGGTGCTTACCTTGGAATAGACGCGGCCATAGAACGCGTTCACGATGCTGCCCACGGTTTCCGGTTTGATCGCGTAGATGGCTTCATCCACCACGCCCAGACTAAACTCCGCCGCCACCGGCTTGCCGCTGTCGTCCGTCGCCTTGATGGTGTAACTCGCAGCTTCGCCCGGCTGGTACTGTGGTTTGGAAGGCAGCAATTGCACATTCAACTCATGCTGAACGGGAGGCACGTTGAGGCTCTTCGATCCCTGGTACAGCTTGTTCCCGCGAATGAAAACCGCTGCCACGTAGAAGTTCGGGGCGTACTCCGGCTTGATCGGAACATCCACCGTGATGCTGCCGCCGTTGCTCTTGATCACCTGTCCGGAGTAGAGTCCGTTGCCTTCAACCGTCACCAGAACCGAAGTCGGCTCCTTGCTGGTAACGATCAACACGTGCGCCGTATCGCACGGCTGATAGGTCTTCTTGTCGGCGACAATCTGCACCCGCTCCTGCGCCGGGCCGCTCCACCACGGACTTTCTCCCGGGGCCCATAAGAATGCGGTGGTCTCAATCGTGCGACCCTCCGTAATCCTGATTACGCGCACTCGGAACTCGCCGGCATCGGGGATGCTGAGTTTGATTTGTGCTTTGCCGCTGGCGTCCGTTTGGCCTTGCGTAGTGGTAACCAACTGCCCTGCTCCCTTGCGCCAGTCCCAGCGATTCATGTCGACGTGGAACGTCGTGCCTACCGGTTTCTTGTCGTAGTCTTGTGCGGTGATGGTCACCGTCGCCGTGCTGCCTTTGGTGTAAACATAAGAGTCCGGCACGGCGGTCAGGAAGAAGCTGCCGTAAGTTGCGAGTGCAAAGCCATGTCCCGCGATCTCGCGATTGCCGGCATCGGTCACGCGGGCCTCGATGCGATAGGTCAGGTCCTGCTTCTTGCTGTCGACCTTGGTCGGAATCGTAATTTGCAGCTTGCCGTCGGCATCCAGCGTGCCGCTGGTCTCGCTCGCTTGTTCTCCACCGTCGGTGTCATCGCCCTCTGCATCGTCGGCCTCGGCAGAATCGCCTTCCCGGTCTGCGCCGGCTTCCTCGTCGTCTTGATCGTGCCCCATCGGCCAATACGTCGAGGTATGCACAACCCAAGTTACCTTGGCATTGGCAACGGGCTCGCCAAAGTAATAACGCGCATCGATAGTTGCCTTGATCGGCTGCCCTTGCAGCACGCGCGGTGGTTGCGCCGTCACTTTCACCTGGTATTCGGGCTTCTTGTAGTCTTCGACAGAAAAGTTGGTGCCTTCAACGTAACGCTCGCCCATCTGCATCGAGAGGTAATAGGTCCCGAGATTGGCTTCCGCGGGAATCACGTAATTCCATTCAGCCGTACCCATGTCGGAGAGCTTTACGGTCTGCTGCCAGATGGTTCTGTAATCTCGAGGATCACGCATCTCCAATCTGAGGTCGCGGCTTTGCGGAATCACATAGCCGCTGATGGTCTGGGCGCGAACGATGGACCTAAAATGCACCGTGTCGCCGGGCCGATACACCGGGCGATCAGTATAAGTGTAAGCGGTCAAACTGGCATCTGGATCGTTGCCCAGGTTCCATGCGCCGGGCGTATTAATCGCGAACTCGTCTGCGCTGGTTGCGAGGACTGCAACGTTTTCGGGCTTCGTCCCGGTTAGCCTGGTATCCCGCAGCCCCTGCTGGTCGGTAGGCTTGGCGGCAACTTCTTTCTGGTCGATCCAAACCCTCACCATGATTCCGGCGATCGGATCGCCGGTGCGCCGGTTGACCACGAAACTCATCAGCCGGCCGGGTGCGGCTTTGGTGATGACCGCGATCTCAGTGACGACAACGATGGTGTAGGCCCTAAGCGTGCCGTTGGTCGCCTCCACCAGGTACACGCCCTTCTCGCTTACCGGGATCGCAACGCTTTGACTCTCCCATCGATCATGCGCAGGCACCGTCCAGTTCCAAACCGAGACCACCTGCTGCTGGTTTAGCACCGGCACCTGGGCGTAGCTTTCAACCTTCGCTCCCGATTTCTTTTCGCTGCCGCCCATCTCCCACAGCCGAATCTTCTGGCGCGACTCGGCGGGAAACTGGGCGCGAATGAAATCTCGGATCCATGCCCAGATGCGGTGCTTCCACGCGTGAAACTTCTCCAGCCAGGTGTGGGCCTGCTTCGGCAAGGCCGGCGCTTGACCGCCGAAGTTATGCAATTCCTGCATCTGGCTGAAGAACTTCACCGGATCGTTCACCCGGTAGACGCGGAACTCCAGCGCCTTTACGTTGTGGGAGTAGACCGAGATCTCCGGCTTTTCTCCGGGCATGTAAGTACGTTGGCTGGTCAGCGAAAACGACTGCGCAGTGTCGGTATCGGCGTCGGCGTCGTTCTGGGCGAATAGCGGCAGCACCAGTGCGTGACACAGGAGAACAGCAACGAAAGCGGCTTTCAGGCGCATCAGTCCGCTCCCCGCAAGATGTTCCAGCGATAGACACCCAGAAAGCCGGGATTGTCGGCGAGCGGCCGCCACCGTGGGTCGGGGTAGCTCAAGAGCTGCGTCAATGGGAGGCGGCGAATTTCGCCCGCAGAGCCCCCGCTTGGCCCAGTGTGATAGACGACATACTGTTCGTGGCCCGGCTCGATCTGGCTTTGCCCGAGGAAAATCATCGCGTGGAACGGCATCGTCTGACCATCCTGGCGGAAGAACAGCAGGTCGCCGGGCCGGGCCCGCATTAAGTTGCGGCCAACGAGGTGGGTGTTATGCCGCCAAAGCGTTTCGACATCGGCGAACTGCGCGAATGCGCCGTCGCCAAGATCGTTGGCCTGAAAGCTTCCACCCCGCACGCGAAACAGTGCCGCCGCCAGCGGCGTGTACGGATATTGATATTGCTGAATGTCGCTTGTTGAAGCTGGAGCCGGCAGTGCCATCTCGTGCGCCCAGGCGGCGTCGTGCGTCCGCAACGCTTCGCGATAGGCGAAGCGCAGGAGCGCGGCGCAATCGTCAATCTCCGCCGGGAGGGCTCGTCCGCGGAAATATTGCGCCTCAGCGAGAAAGGTAAACCATCTCCGGAAAGCAATGCGGTCAGCAGGATCGTGCAAGCGCAGGAAGTTCGGGGTGCCGTCTCCGATCGTGTCACTGGCGTCGACGACGGTGCTTAACGCGATTTCCTGCGCCGCGAAGCCACGGCTCGCGACTCGAATCTTTGTCTCGCCTGGCAACACGCCAGCACGCAGCGACGCGGTCGCCGTGTCGCCCCCAACCGTCACCGATTCCACGGCCGCACGATGCGGATCTTCCACCGTGACCTGCAAGTCGCGCAGTGGACGGCCGTTGGAGGGCGTGATCTTAAGATCTGCAGAAGTGAAACCGTCGGCTGGTAGTGCAGTTGTGGAGAGTCGCAATATCAAGGTTGCGGGCGCCATCGTGTGTCGAACGGTGAAGGCACACACCACCGCACCGGTCGCGACCACCGCCAACACTGCTACCCAGCGAGGCACGCCGCGCATGAATCGTCACCCTCCGCGGGAGCACGGATTATAACGCAGTGACCATGATTTGCTACCGCGGAAAACCGGATGACGCGCACCGCAATTCAGCAACGGGCGGAACAATGGCTTGATGTGACCTTGCGGAAGGATCTCAACAGCATCCGGGTCCCTCTGATTTAATTGGTGACTCGAACCAGGGACCTTCGGATTGTGAGTCTCCCAAGCAACGCTGATTCTAAAGAGGATCAACAACTTAGCTCGGAAGATCGCGGCAAAGTCCGGAAGGATCCGCAACTGCCGCGCAACCCAAAATCGAGCTAATCGGTTGCGAGATACACTGCTGTATCTGGCGGTTAGCGAGGTCCGGCAATACCTTCCTTCACGTTGGAATCAATGACTTACAGAGACAGCACTTCCTCGCAGCGTCGGAAGTAGGCGGGATCGTCGCGGCGGACGCGCTCTTCCAAACGTCGGGCGACACCGGGGTGGGACTTTGCGCCGGCCAGTAGATGCATATACCCCAAGCGTGCGGCCCGACTCGGGTCAAACGCATCCTCCCATGACGAGAAGAGATGGCTTGTTCGCACATTTTTGAATGGTGACATGGGATGGACGCGATGAAATCCAAGCAGGCAGTAAGAAAGAACTGTTCAACGATCATGTTGAAGCACTCCTTTTCAGGAAAGCGAGACCAGGCGGATGCATTTTGAGGTCGCGTCACCAAGTCAATTGCAGCGCTCGAATAGTATCGAAGAAAGTCGAGATCATTGCCACCCAGAATGCCGCAGTTTTCCTCTCGGAAAGCATGTTTTTCTCGCGAGCGGTACCATTGCCATTCGATCGGAAGCGCTAGTCCGTTCTCGGCAAATGCTTGCTCGATGTCCCGCGGATTGAATGGCTCGTTGACAGAGTGGAAAGTTTCTGGGCATTGAGCGAATACGGCCGCTTGATGCAGATGCCCTGGCAATGGCTTCCAGAGAAACACGTCACTATCCATATGTACAAACGGCTTATCTTGCACGCCGTAGGCAACGAGTTTACCGAGAGCCCACCCTCCCACATCGACCTCGCGAAGCCGTTCAAGTTCAGTTGACACATCTCTGAACGATAAACCTAGTTGATCGACCAGGAGCCTCTTGCCGGCGCGATCAGTAATTAGTACTGTGTCGGGATAATGGCGCCGTGCCGCTTGCAAGGATATCCCCCAGGCCAACAAGTGATGCAGCGGCCGAAGCCAAACATTCGCTTTGTAGGCCTGAAACGGCTTGCTCCGAAAGGACCATACTGCCCGCATCGTTGCTCCCCCGGTCAACTATTGGAACTGAATCGACAAGTTTGAGGACGGTCTCCCATGTCGCACTTTCGCTGGCACCGGCACACTCATGGTTTCGAGGGATCCGGTTAGGTTGTCCCCTGTTTCGTGGTGTTAGGCAAAGCGACCGCTCGAATTGATGTGACCGGCGAATTTTGTACCAGGGGGAATGTTAGAGAAACTGGTACAAAAGGAGCTGGAGCATGGCACGGAAGAAGCATAGTGCAGAACAGATCGTTGCGATCCTGCGACAGATCGAAGTCGAATTA
>Ga0181523_10003555_pt1 | contig 14138 bp, 9 predicted proteins | sample PEATcosm2014_Bin_43_FD_119752 | JGI IMG/M metagenome (GOLD analysis project Ga0181523, IMG submission 119752) | Peatland microbial communities from MTU Mesocosm Facility, Houghton, MI, USA - PEATcosm2014_Bin05_30_metaG | ecosystem: Environmental > Terrestrial > Soil > Wetlands > Peat | place...
ACGTTGGTGAAGGTGACGATGACGATCGTCATCATCATCGTTATCGGGATGGCGTATTTTCTGACATGATGTAACCGCACGAAGCCGACATCGGCCTGACTGCCGGCCAGTTTGCTACCATTTGCCGCCGTCGGAGGATTCATGAAAGTCGCGGTTGCTGCCGAAACCGATTCGGGCGAGCCGCGCGTGGCCGCGACCCCCGAAACCGTCAAGAAAATGATCGGGCTGGGCGCCGAGGTCGCCGTCGAGCCGGGCGCCGGCATCAAATCAGGCATTCTCGACGCGGACTATGCGGCCGCCGGCGCCGCGGTCGCGCGTGATGCGCTGAGCGGCGCCGATATCGTGCTCAAAGTACGCCGGCCGGATTCGGTCGAGCTCGCGCACCTCAAGAAAGGCGCGATCGTCATCGCCATCATGGACCCATACGGGCACGAGGAGGCGTTGCGCGCCATGGCCGAGGCCGGCGTGATCGCCTTTGCGATGGAACTGTTGCCCCGCATCACCCGCGCGCAGGTGATGGACGTGCTCTCCAGCCAAGCCAATCTTGCCGGCTACCGTGCTGTGATCGATGCGGCGTCCGAATTCGGCCGCGCGCTGCCGATGATGATGACCGCGGCCGGCACCGTTCCGGCCACCAAGGTCTTCGTCATGGGCGCCGGCGTCGCCGGCTTGCAAGCCATCGCCACCGCGCGCCGGCTCGGCGCCATCGTCACCGCGACCGACGTGCGGCCGGCGGCCAAGGAGCAGGTCGAAAGCCTCGGCGCCAAATTCATTGCTGTCGAGGACGAGGAATTCAAAGCGGCCGAGACTGCCGGCGGCTACGCCAAGGAAATGTCGAAAGAGTATCAGGCGAAACAGGCGGCGCTGGTCGCCGAGCACGTCAAGAAACAGGATATCGTCATCACCACCGCGCTTATTCCGGGCCGGCCGGCGCCGCGGCTCATTTCAAAAGAGATGGTGGCGTCGATGCGGCCGGGCTCGGTCGTGGTCGATCTCGCCGTCGAGCGCGGCGGTAATGTCGAAGGCGTCAGCGCCGACGCGGTCGCAGACGTCAACGGCGTCAAGATCGTCGGCTATCGCAACGTGCCGGGACGGCTCGCCGCCACGGCTTCGAGTCTCTACGCCAAGAATCTCTATGCATTTCTGGAAGTGCTGATCGACAAGAAGACGAAGGCGCTCGCGATCAACTGGGAGGACGAAATCGTCAAAGCGACGGCGCTCACCCGCGACGGCGCAATCGTTCATCCGGGTTTCAAGCCGAAGACGGCGGCGTAGAAGTTCAATCAGGAAGGCGCGCCATGGTGACTCTTGCAATCCTCGGCCAGCTCGATCTTCTCGCCAACGCGCATGCCAGCGTGCCTGAAGCGGCGAGCGATGTCGTCAATCCGTTCGTGTTCCGGCTGTCGATTTTCGTGCTTGCGGTTTTTGTCGGCTACTACGTCGTCTGGTCGGTGACGCCGGCCTTGCACACGCCGCTGATGTCGGTGACGAACGCGATCTCGTCGGTGATCGTGGTTGGCGCACTGCTTGCGGTCGGAGTAGCGCTGGTGGGCAACGATTCCGGCCCGATCTGGGCGCGCACACTCGGCTTCGTCGCGCTGACCTTCGCTTCGGTCAATATCTTCGGCGGTTTTTTGGTGACGAAGCGAATGCTCGCCATGTTCCACCGCAAGCAGAAGTGACAAGAGAGGCAAATTCATGAGCGCCGATCTTGCCGCGCTGTCCTATCTGGTAGCCGGCGCCCTTTTCATCCTGGCGCTGCGCGGGCTTTCCAACCCGGAGACCAGCCGCCGCGGCAATCTATTCGGCATGGTCGGCATGGCGATCGCGGTCGCCACCACGCTCGCAGCGCATCCGCCGACGGACCTCGCCGCTTGGGGGCTGGTCGTGCTCGGCATCGCGCTCGGCGGCGGCACCGGCGCCGTGATCGCGCGCCGGGTGCCGATGACCTCGATGCCGGAACTCGTCGCCGCGTTCCACTCGCTGGTCGGCATGGCGGCGGTGCTGGTCGCGGCCGGCGCGCTTTACGCGCCGGCGGCCTTCGGCATCGGCAGCGAAGGCGCGATCCACGGCCAGAGCCTGATCGAAATGTCACTCGGCGTCGCCATCGGCGCCATCACTTTTACCGGCTCGATCATCGCGTTTCTCAAACTCTCCGGCCGCATGAGCGGCAAGCCGATCACGCTGCCCGGCCGTCACGTCATCAACATCGCGCTCGCACTCGGCCTCGTCGCACTCATTATCTGGTTCTTCGAGGCGCAGCCGCACCTCGCGTTCTGGCTGATCGCGGCGGCGTCGTTCCTGCTCGGCGTACTCATCATCATTCCGATCGGCGGCGCCGACATGCCGGTCGTGATCTCGATGCTCAATTCCTATTCCGGATGGGCGGCCGCGGGCATCGGCTTCACGCTCGGCAATTCGGCGCTGATCATCACCGGCGCGCTGGTCGGTTCCTCGGGCGCGATCCTGTCCTACATCATGTGCAAGGGCATGAACCGCTCGTTCATCTCGGTCATCCTCGGCGGTTTCGGCGGCGAAGTGGCGGGCCCGGCGGCTGCGGCCGGCGACCGGCCTGTCAAGATCGGCTCGGCGGAAGACGCCGCTTTCATTCTGAAGAACGCCGGCAAGGTCATCATCGTGCCGGGATACGGTATGGCGGTGGCGCAGGCGCAGCATGCGTTGCGCGAGATGGGGGAAAAACTCAAAGCCGAAGGCGTTGAGGTCAAATACGCCATCCATCCGGTGGCTGGCCGCATGCCGGGCCACATGAACGTGCTGCTTGCCGAAGCCAATGTGCCCTATGACGACGTGTTCGAGCTTGAGAACATCAATTCGGAATTCGCCCAAGCCGACGTCGCCTATGTGATCGGCGCCAACGACGTCACCAATCCAGCCGCCGAAGACGACCCGAAATCGCCGATCTACGGCATGCCGGTGCTGCAGGTTTGGAAAGCGGGCACGGTGATGTTCAACAAGCGTTCGCTCGCCTCGGGCTATGCCGGCATCGACAATCCGCTGTTCTATCGCGACAACACGATGATGCTTCTTGGCGATGCCAAGAAAATGACGGAAGAGATCGTCAAGGCGTTATAACCTCGCGGCAATGGCCGACGAATTTTCACCGAAACAGTCCACGCCAATTCGCGCCCGCCGCTGGTCGCGGCCGTCGTCATCGTCGGGCGGCAGGCCGCGGCCCTATCGCTTGGCGCTGCGTCTTGTCGGCATTCCGGCCGCCGCCGTTGCCGGCGTGCTGATCTACCGCGGTCTGCACGATCATTTCGTCCTGCCGGAATGCGATTCGGAACGCGCCAAGCATACGCTGTCGGATGTTCTCACCGAGATGAAGCTTGCGCCGGTGCGCTACGAGCCGATCAAGACCGTATCAGCGACCAAAGATCAGGTCGTTTGCAATGCGGTAATGCCGTTGCCCGGGGGCGGCAGCGTCGTTGCCGATTACACGTTCTATTGGAGCGGCGGCAAGACGAACATGCGGTATTCGATATCGCGGAAAGCGCCGTAAATCCGGGCATTACTTTGGGCGTGACGGCGGACCGTAACCGCCCGCCGTCGGCGTCTGAATGATGATCGCTTCGCCGGCGTCAATCACTGTGGCGTCGCAGCCTTGCAGCTTTTCCATGCGGCCGTCATTGCGCCGCGCCCAGTTCTCGCCGATCTGTCCGTTGCCGCCGCCGGCAAGCCCGAACGGCGGCACGCGGCGATGGCCCGACAAAATCGTGCATTCCATTTTTTCCAGGAAGCGGATGGTGCGCCGGATGCCGTCGCCGGCGTTCCATTCGCCGCGGCCGCCGGAACCTTTGCGGATGTGGAAATCCTCCAGCAGCACCGGATAGCGGAATTCCAGGATTTCCGGATCGGTCAGCCGCGTATTGGTCATGTGAGTGTGCACGGCGTCGGTGCCGGGAAAGCCCGGGCCTGCGGGCGAGCCGGAGCAGATCGTTTCGTAATATTGATAACGCGCATTGCCGAAATTGAGATTGTTCATGGTGCCTTGCGCCGCCGCCATGGCGCCGAGCGCGCCGAACAGACAATTGGTCACTTCCTGCGAAGTTTCGACATTGCCGGCGACCACGGCGGCGGGAAATTCCGGCGACAGCATCGATTTTTTCGGAATGACGATGCGGATCGGGCGCAGGCAGCCCGCATTCATCGGAATGTCGTCGTCGACCATGACGCGGAACACGTAGAGCACCGCGGCCCGCGTCACCGGCTCGGGCGCATTGAAGTTCGACGGCTGCTGCGGGCTGGTGCCGGTGAAATCGACCGTCGCCTCGCGTCTCTTTTTGTCCACCGTGATGCGGACCTTGATGGTATTGCCCTGATCGGTTTCGATAGCAAAACCGCTGTCGTGCAGCCGGTCGATGACGCGGCGCACGCTCTCCGCCGCATTGTCCTGCACGTGCCGCATATAGGCGCGCGCGACGGGCAAGGTGAAATGGCGCACCATCTTGCGCAATTCGCGCACGCCCATCTCGTTGGCGGCAATCTGCGCCTTGATGTCGTTGACGTTTTGCAGCGGATTGCGCGCGGGATATTTGCCGCCGCCGAGCAGCTTATAAAGTTCCCGCTCGCGGAAGCGGCCGCGGTCGACGAGCTTGAAGTTGTCGATGTAGATGCCTTCCTGCTCGATGGTGGTTGCGTTCGGCGACATCGAGCCCGGCGAAATGCCGCCGACATCGGCGTGGTGGCCGCGCGAAGCCACCCAGAACAGAATTTTCTTGCCGTCGAACACGGGCGTGCAGACGGTGATGTCGGGCAGGTGCGTGCCGCCGTTATACGGCGCGTTGATGGCATAGACGTCGGCCGGCCGGACCTTGCCTTTGTTCTCGCGAATGATGGTCTCGACCGCGCGGTCCATCGAGCCGAGATGCACCGGCATATGCGGTGCATTGGCGACCAGCGAACCGTTGCCGTCGAACACCGCGCAGGAGAAGTCGAGCCGCTCCTTGATGTTCACGGAATAAGCGGTGTTTTGCAGCGCGACGCCCATCTGCTCGGCGATCGACATGAACAGATTGTTGAACACTTCGAGCATGACCGGGTCGGCATGGGTGCCGATGGCGCGGGCGCGGGTGAGCTTTTGCACGCGCCGCAGCACTAGATGGTTCTTGGCCGTCAGTTCGGCCTGCCAGCCATGTTCGACGACGACGGTCTGATGCGGCTCGATGATAATAGCGGGTCCTTTGACCTTATGCCCGGGGACAAGCTGATCGCGCGTATAAACCAGCGCAGGCTGCCATTTGTTGCCGGAGAAGAAGCGGGTGAGGCGCGCCGGAGCGGGTAGCTTCGACCGTTTGGTCTTGCGCGGCCTTTCCTGGAACGTCGCGCCGCCGCCGACCGCTTCGACCGAGACGGCCTCGATCACCAGCGATTTCTTGCGATCGACGAAGCCGAATTGCGCCTTGTGGGCACGTTCGAAGCCGGATTTCATTTTTTGAAGCGACGCCAGCTTCTTCTCGCTGCCCGCGTCGACGATCAGAGGCGTGTCGGTGCCGGCGTAGCGGATATGCGCGCGCACATGCACCGCGATCTTGTCGGCGGCGACGCCCTGGCCCGCGACCTCGTCGATCGCGGCGCGCGCCAGGCGGCGCGCCACGCTTTCCAGCGCGGCGCGCGCCCTGTCGCCGAACGGCTCCTCGATCGCCTGCTGGCGAACGCTGCGGATGTCGGCGAGGCCCATGCCGTAGGCGGAGAGCAGCGACGACAGCGGATGGATCAGCACGCTCGTCATGCCGAGCGCATCGGCGACCAGGCAGGCATGCTGGCCGCCGGCACCGCCGAAGCAATTGAGCGCGTAGCGCGTCACGTCGTAACCGCGCTGCACCGAAATCTTCTTGATCGCATTCGCCATGTTCTCGACCGCGATCTTGATGAAACCGTCGGCGACCTGTTCGGCGCTGCGGCCATCGCCGATCTCTTTCGCCATCTTCGCGAAAGCCGCGCGCACCGCGTCGGTATCGAGCGGCAGGTTCTGAGCGGGTCCGAAAATCTTGGGAAAGAAATCGGCAATGAGCTTGCCGACCATGACATTGGCGTCGGTCACCGCGAGCGGCCCGCCGCGGCGGTAGCATTTCGGCCCGGGATTGGCGCCGGCGGAATCCGGCCCGACGCGAAACCGCGCGCCGTCGAAATGCAGGATCGAGCCGCCGCCCGCGGCGACGGTGTGGATCAGCATCATTGGCGCGCGCATGCGCACGCCCGCGACCTCGGTCTCGAATGCGCGCTCGTATTCGCCGGCGAAATGCGACACGTCGGTCGATGTGCCGCCCATGTCGAAGCCGATCAGGCGCGAAAAGCCGGCCGAGCGCCCGGTCTCGGCCATGCCGACGACGCCGGCGGCCGGGCCCGAGAGGATCGCGTCCTTGCCGCGGAACAGCTCGGCCGCGGTCAGCCCGCCCGAGGACATCATGAACATCAGGCGGATCGCGGCGCCTTTGCTATGGAGATCCCCCGCAACCTGCGCCACGTAATTGCGCAGGATCGGCGACAGGTAGCTGTCGACCACCGTGGTATCGCCGCGGCCGACGAGTTTTATCAGCGGCGAGACTTCGTGGCTGGCGGAGATTTGCGGAAAGCCGAGCTCGCGCGCCAGCGCCACCACGCGCTTCTCGTGATCGCTGTAGCGGTAGGCGTGCATCAGCACGACGGCAACGGCGCGGATGCCGTCCGCTTTGGCACGTTCGAGTTCGCCGCGCACGGCGTTAAGATCGACCTCACGGTCCACGGTGCCGTCGGCGCGCACGCGCTCGTCGACCTCGACGACGCGCTCGTAGAGCATGTCCGGCTTGATGATGTGCTTGGCGAAGATTTTCGGCCGCGCCTGATAGCCGATGCGCAGCGCATCGCGAAAGCCCTTGGTGATGAGAAGGAGCGCGCGTTCGCCCTTGCGCTCGAGCAGCGCGTTGGTGGCGACCGTGGTGCCCATTTTCACGGCGCCGATGAGCTCGCTCGGAATCGGCGCGCCGGCCTCCAGACCAAGCAGCTGGCGGATGCCGTGCACGGCTGCATCCCGATAGGCTTCGGGATTTTCCGAAAGCAGCTTGTGGGTGACGAGCGCGCCGTCCGGCCGCCTGCCGATCACGTCGGTAAAAGTGCCGCCGCGATCGATCCAGAATTCCCAACTCGCCGACATGTCGACCGTTCTGTGCTCGATCCAAACTCGAATTTATGCCAAACTGACCTGAGAGCAGGACTAGTTGAGGACGCACGAATGCACAAGATCGCGATCTCCGAAGCCGCCCGCGACCGCATGACGGCCCGAACCGGCAAAGCACACCCGTTCGATGCGATCGATCCGCGCAAAGCCGCGCTGGTCGTGATCGACATGCAGAATTATTTCTGCAAGCCCGGCCATCAGGGCGAAATTCCGCTGGCGCGCGAGATTGTGCCGAACATCAACCGGCTCGCCGCCGAGATGCGGCGCCGCGGCGGGCTTGTGGTGTGGGTTCGCAACGGCACGCGCAATACGCGTGAAAGCTGGTCGAACTACCACGAATATCTGCATAGCCCGGAGCGCTGCGAGCGGCGGTATGCGGCGATGGACGTCGATGGCGACGGTTACGCCTATTGGCACGGCAACGACATTCGTCCCGAGGATGCGCAGGTGACGAAGACGCGCTACAGCGCTTTCATCCAGGGTTCCTCCAATATCGAGCGCATGCTGCGCGACCGCGGCATCGATACGGTTCTGATCACCGGCACCGCCACGAACGTCTGCTGCGAAAGCTCGGCGCGCGACGCCATGATGCTGAATTTCAAAGCCGTCATGGTGTCGGACGGCCTCGCCACCCACAACGACGAGGAACACAACGCGGCGCTGTCGATCTTTTACGGCCTGTTCGGCGACGTGCAGACGACGGACGAAGCGATCGAATCGCTCGCCCGCGGCGATAAGGCGCGCGCCGCGGCCTAAACAGCTGCCTTCATATCGTCGGGCGTCGGGACGAACTTCTCCATCTTCGGCGGCGCGCCGTTTTTGCGCATGTCTTCGAGCCAGATGCGGTGGATGCGCGGATCCTGATCCTCGTATTCGATCTGGTCGCCGCCATCCTTGACGCTCTTCGATACCGCCGGCAGGTCGTCGCCGCCGGCGCCAAGCAGCGAGATGCGGTTCGCCAGTGTGGTCGGATAGCGCAAGCCGCCGACCGCGGTGGCGAGATAGCGCGCCGGCTGCGGCCCGGTATTGAAATGCTGATGGAACTGCCGGTCGGCCGGCACCAGGACCATGCCGTGCTTCCAGTCGATGCGGCGAAAATCCTTGTCGTGCTCGTGCCAGAGCAGCGAAAAGCCCTGTCCCATCACGCACATGACGTGGAAGCTCGGCCCGTGCCGGTGTCCCTTCTTATAGGTGCCGACCGGCATTTCCGAGATATGCGCGTGCATGGTGCCGTCGGCCAGCACGAACATGATGTTGGTGCCGCCGCCGCCGCGGTCACCCCAGCTTTTCAGCTCGATGGCGGTGAGATCGGGAACGAAATTTGTCTCCCACATATGATTGCCGGGCCGTACGGTAATGAGATCGCCGTCGCCGGAAAAATATTCTTTCTTGCCAGCGCGATCCGCGAAATCGAAGTCGGCTCCGAATACGAAGGCTTCGTTATGGAAGACGTTCATCATCATCGGCAGATTGGTGGTGCTGACCAGGAGCGCGCGCTCGGTGCCGCTGGCGTTGAAATGCCGATGCTTGGCGTTGAGCGGAATGGCAAACAGGCACTTTTCGCCCCATTCGAAACTACGGCGGCTGCCGTCGGCGAATTCCAGCTGCGTCGAGCCGTGACCTTCGAGCACATAGATGACTTCTTCGTAGAGATGCCGCTGCGGCGCCGTCGATTTGCCGCCGGCAATCTCGAAGACGAACATGTTGGCGAAGTCGCCGCGGCCCTTCAAATGCACTGCGGCGCCATTGACGCCATAGCGCGGCCACGGCGCGGTCTCGACGTCGAATAGATAGACGCCGTAATCCTCGGTGACGGGAATGCCTTCGCCGGCGAGCCAATCGAGATAGGGATCGATGCCGTAGCGCGGCTTCGCTTGGACGGTCTCGCGGATATTCATGTGTTCCTCCGGCATCGGCTTGCCGGCGGCAGATTACACCCTCGGACGGCAACGGGCTATGCGAACAACAGCGACTTGATCACCACGGGCACCACGCCCGGCGGCGCGATCAGCTCGCCGACATCAACGAAGTCAAGCTCCTGCAACTCCATGCCGTCGATGGAGACGATTTTCCCCGGCCAGTTGAGCTCGCGATGGAATATCCGGCCGAATGTTTTGCCGATATCGCCGTCGATCATCAAAAGCAGGAGCTTGATCCGCGCCTGAAGCGGCGCGAGCGCGCGCACTATGCCTTCGCCCGCCGCCTTCAGCCGCGCATGTTCGGGGTCGCCGTGCCAACCAAATGCGATCGCGACCCGCCCGGTATGATCGAGGTCGATCTCGTCCATGCCGGCGCGGACGGCGGCGGCGAGCCGCTCCGGATCGACCGCGCCGGCGGACTCGAGGCCGACGCGCAGCACCGGCACATTGTGCACCGGCAGCACGTAGGGATCCGGCAGGTAGATGGTCTTGCCACTGACCTGCACGGTGAATTGCGAAGCGCCGATGACGGTGGCGCGAATACGCTGGCCGGGATCGATTAGCGGCAAGTCCGATCGGCTGCTCAGTTCCCGTGCGAGGTCGGTCGCCAGCAACTCGGCGATATCGCCATATTCCCGTTGCTCGTGACCGAACATGTATTCGGCGACGCCACCGGAGAACGTGATGGCGGATGGCGTCGGCCCGGGCGGCAGGCGTTCGGTGAGGAGGAGCGACCGGCCCAGCGGATCGAGTGGTGCATCGAGGATCATATCCGCCGCGACTTCGGCAAGGCGTTGCGAAATCCGCCGGCGGATCGTTTCGTCCGCCAGCGCCTGCGGCGAGATCTCGATCCGCAAGTCGCCGGCGACGCGCTCAGCCGAATCGTCGATGCGGCGCCACGCGCCGCTCGCATCGGTTGCGACAAGCCGGCCGCCGACGGCGAAGGCCGAGAGGCCGAGGATGGTGCCGCGGTCGATCAAAGCGAGCTTGGTCGTGCCGCCGCCGACGTCGGCGTGAAGGAGACACGCGTTGCGTGCCTTGCTCAGCGCCACCGCGCCCGAACCGTGCGCGGCGAGCCGGCATTCGAGCTTGTGGCCGGCGGTGGCGCAGACGAACTTTCCTGCATCGGCGGCGAACAATTCGTCGATGGCGCGGGCGTTTTTGCGCTTGATCGCCTCGCCGGTGAGAATGACGGCCCCGGAGTCGATCTCGCTCTGCGTGAGGCCGGCGTCGCGATAGCAGCGGCGGATGAATTCGCCGAGTTCCGCCGCGTCGATGGTGCCGTCGGGCAAAAACGGCGTGAGCAGGATCGGCGAACGCCACACGATTTCGCGGCCGATGACGACGAAGCGGCTGGAGAGCCCCTGCGATTGGCGCTGCAGAGCGACCTTGGCGAACAGAAGATGCGAGGTCGAGCTGCCGATATCGATGCCAACGGTCGTAAAGGCAACGTTGTCCTGGTCCCAGATCGTGCGCGCGATCGCGGCGCGTTCGGCCGAGGTCTCGATGTGTTCGTGGGAGAAGTCGGATTCGTGCATCGCGGTTCACCATGCCGCGTGCGGCCGCGCTGATCAATCGGAGCTAATTCGCCGCCTTGTCCTGCGCCAATAGGCCGGCGACGGTCTTGATCTCGTTGCGGGCGTATTTCGGCAGACCCGCGCTGATCGAGCTGCCCGAGTTGAAGGACGACTGGCCCATTAAAACCTGCGCCGGCACCAGATTGCGCAAGACGGGGATCTTCTCGAAGCCGCGCTTTTCGTCGAGCACGCTCGCCTTGATGGCAAGCGACATGAATGCGGTGACGACTGTCTTGCCGGAATCGGCGGGGTCCGCCTGGAATACGGCGAAAAATTTGCCGAATTTCATGATCTCATTGACGTAGAAAATATCCTGTTCGAGGACGCCCGAAATCGGCGTATCGAGCATCGTCAATTGCTGCAATGCCGTCTGGTCGAGGTCCGCGGGGGCGAGCGCGGAGAGCTCGCTCTGGAAATCGATGTGGTCGGCGACCTTCTTGATGCTGTCGCGCAGCTTGTTCACCAGCATGATGCCCATGGGAATCTTACCCTCGAGCTTGTAGGTCGACTGGATGCAGATTGAGGCCGCACGCCCGGTGCACCATTTGCGATCGGCATTGTCATTGCCGGTGCCGGCCTCGTCCTTGAACGAAGTCACGTCTGCCGCGGTGATCAGCGTGTGCTGGATCGCCGGATCGATCTTCGCTAGAAACGGCAGGGTGACGTAACGCGAAAGATCAATCGATGCGGGGGTTTTGTCCAAAACGAAGCGCGCTTGCGCCACGTACATGTAAAGCTTTTCCGTCACTTGCACAGTGCTGCCGTTGGCGGCCTTGCCGACCGTCGGTTCGGTATAGGTCGGGAACAGCGCCAAAAATTTCTTCTCGTTGGGATGTTTCTCCGCCCAATCGCCGAAACGGCTCAGCGCCGTTTCGCTGTCGATGGCGCCGGGACTGGTATGATCGCTGAATTCGATAGTATCCGGCTTGATGTCCGCAACGGTCGAGTTGCGCGCCGCGCTCACCTCGACGATCTGGAAATCCTGCGCGCCGGCGGCCGAGGCGGAACTAAAAAAGCCCACGAACAATATCGAGATCGCGAGCGCGTGCGGCCAGAATCTAACGTTTCCCACGAATGTCCTTCAATCGGATGCTGTCAATTCAACGGCCGCCCCAGTAGTAGCCCTGGCTGGGCGTTTGCTCGCTCCACGGTCGGAAGAGGCCGAAAAAGCCCCGCGACATCGGCTGCTGAGGCGGCGGCTGCGGCGGCAACGGCCGCCAACCCTGATTCGGATAGTAGGAGCGTGCGCTGTTATCGGCGGCGCCGCCCCAGAATTGGTCCGATTGGCCGCCTTGATAAGCATAGGCGTCCTCGCTCGAAACCAGCTGAAATTGCGTGTCAGCGACCTGGCCGTCGGCGCCGCGGCGGAAGTGCTCGATGAAGTTTCCGCCGTTCACCCGATTGCCGCTCATATAGTCGATCGGTATGTCGACGAGTTCGCGCCGTGCTTCCGGCGACGGTCCGTTGAGCGGCGTTTTCGGCGCGATATGCTCCGACCAGACCGCCTCGATGATCGGCTGGAAGATCGGCAGCGCCACCCGCGCGCCATCTTCGCTCGGCCCGAGCGAGCGGCGCTTGCCGTTGCCATTGTCATAGCCGACCCAGACCGCGACGGTAACGTCGTTGGTGAAACCGATGAACCAGCCGTCGACGGCGTCCTCGGTCGTGCCGGTCTTGCCGGCGACATAGGGCGACAGCGATGCGATCGCCCGCGCCGTGCCGCGGGCCACGACGCCCTGCAACATGGTCTTGAGCTGATAGAACGCGGCCGGGTCGGCGGCGCCGATCCGCGGCAGCGGCGCGTTCGGATATTGATAGATGGTGCGGCCGTCCTGCTCGATGGAATCGATGCCGTGCGGCTGCGGCAGGGCGCCCTCATTGGCGATCGCGGCATAGAACGCGGCGAGATCGATCATCTTGACCGGCTGCGCGCCGAGCACGAACGGATAGTAGCGTACACATTGGCCGTAGATTCGCGCGGCGACGGCGGTGGCGCAAATATCGTCAAGGCTCTTCTCGGGCGCGGCGTCGATGCCGCCGTCGAGCAGATGAGCGGTCACGACGTTGACCGAATGTTCCAGGCCGCGCCGCAGCGTGTAAACGCCGCCTTCGCTGAAATCGGCGTTGCGCGGCGACCAATAATCCTCCTCGCGGGCGCTGCTGTCGAATTCGCGGCCGATGACGTCACGGCCGTCAATGCCGCTGCCGATCGGAGGAAACGTGATCGGTTCGTTGAGCACCAGCGTGTTCGGCTGCAGCCCGTGCTGCAGGGCTGTCAAATAGGTCACTGGCTTCATCGCCGAGCCGGGTTGGCGCTGTGTCTGCGCGGTGCGGTTGAGCTGGCTCAGCGGATAGGAAAAGCTACCCGCCATGGCGAGGATGCGGCCGGTCTTGTTCTCCAAGACCAGCGCCGCGCCTTGCACCGTGGGCCGCACGCGCAACTGCGCCTGGGCGCCGACGGAGGCGGCTTGGCTCTTGCCTTTCGTGTTCGCGAATTTGGAATCGGCGGATCTGGGTTCGACGTATTTGGGCTCGACGACGTTGACGTAGACGACGTCGTAGAGGCTGAGGTCGCGCCGGATCGCGGCCGACCAAGTCGAGAGCGGCACGATGCGGCCGTCGGGCAAGCCGACGCGGATCGCGCCGTCGCCGTATTTGCCGCCTTTTTGCAGTACCACGGCCGGCGTCCAATGCACGTCGTAGAGCGGCAGCCGCACCGCTTGCAGCGCCTGCTGCCAAGCCGGCGCTGTGGTCTTGCTGTCGACTTCGAGTTTCCCCACGGCGTCGGCGATATTTGCTTCCGGCCCGCGAAACTGGGCGCGGCCGGTAGACATTTCATAATGCGCCAGACCTTCCTGCAGCGCCGCCTCGGTGTCGCGCTGCAATTGCGCATTGATCGTCGAATGCACCGTGTAGGGCTCGGCGGTCAGGTTTTCGACGCCGTCGGCCTTGGCTTCGCGACCGAGGAAATCGACAAAGTGAAATCCGCTGTCTCGGTGCGGATGCAGGAAGGCGGCAAGCTTGAGCGGCGAGGCGAGCGCCTGATCCTTTTGCGCCGCGGTGATGACGCCATCCTCCTGCATGCGTTCGAGCACGTAGGTAAGACGTTCCTTGGCGCGGCCCGGATGGCGGTCGGGGTTGTAATAGTTCGGCCCTTTCAGCAACCCGGCGAGCATCGCGCCCTCGGCCAGCGAAAGGTCCTTGGCCGATTTGCCGAAATAACTGCGTGCCGCCATTTCGACGCCCCACGAAGCGCGGCCGAGATAGGCGGAGTTGAGATACAATTCCAGGATCTGGTCCTTGTTCAGCGTGCTTTCGAGCCGCGACGCCACGATCATTTCGCGGATCTTGCGCTCATAGGTCACGTCTTCACCGACCAAGAGATTTTTCACGACCTGTTGCGTGATGGTCGAGCCGCCCTGCGGTCGTCCCGGCTCGGCGAGGTCGCCGATAAAGGCGCGGATGATG
>Ga0181523_10003558_pt1 | contig 14133 bp, 11 predicted proteins | sample PEATcosm2014_Bin_43_FD_119752 | JGI IMG/M metagenome (GOLD analysis project Ga0181523, IMG submission 119752) | Peatland microbial communities from MTU Mesocosm Facility, Houghton, MI, USA - PEATcosm2014_Bin05_30_metaG | ecosystem: Environmental > Terrestrial > Soil > Wetlands > Peat | place...
GACCCGAACACACTCTCGCCGCTGGATCTGGAAACGCCCGACAAGACGTTTCTCGATACCAACGAGCTCGTCATCAACATGGGACCGCAGCATCCCGCGACCCATGGCGTGCTGCGGGTCATTCTGCGGCTCGACGGCGAGAAGGTCCTTGGACTGGAGTGCGTGATTGGATATCTGCACCGCGGCGTCGAAAAAATTGGCGAGCACCGCACTTACACGATGTTCAATCCCTATGTCGACCGAATGGATTACGTTGCCGCGGTCTCGAACGGCCTGGGATACTGCGAAACCGTCGAAAAACTCCTGAGCGTTGAAGCGCCGCCGCGCGCGCAGTACATCCGCGTCATCTTGACCGAACTAAACCGCATGGCCAGCCATCAGCTCTGGCTGGGCACGCACGCGCTCGATATTGGCGCGATCACACCGCTGTTTTACACCTTCCGCGACCGCGAAGAGATTCTGAAGATTTTCGAAAAATATTGCGGAGCCCGCCTCACCACGCACGCATTCCGCATCGGCGGCTTGCAGTACGAGGCCTATGACGGCTTCGAAAAGGATGTGAAGACCTTCGTCAATTTCGTGAAACCGAAAATCGACGAATACGAAGAACTGCTTACCACGAACCGCATCTGGCTCGAACGCACCAAAGGGGTGGGCACAATTTCCGCGAAAGATTGCATCGCTCTGGGTGTTACCGGGCCGGTGCTGCGGGCCAGCGGAGTGCAGTGGGATATTCGCAAGGCGCTGCCGTACGCGAATTATAAGAACTTCGATTTCGAAATTCCCACGGGTCAGAATGGCGACACGTACGACCGGTACCTGGTGCGCATGGTGGAGATGCGGCAGTCGCTGCGCATCATTGAGCAGGCCGTCGAAGGCATTCCCGCCGGCCCGATCATGGCCAAGGTTCCCAAGGTGATCAAGCCGCCGGTGGGCGAGGTTTACCACTCCATTGAAGCTCCCAAGGGCGAACTCGGATACTTCATCGTCAGTGACGGCTCTACGCAGCCCTACCGCGTGCGGGTGCGTCCACCATCTTTCGTGAACCTGCAGGCGCTCGACGTGATGTGCCGCGGCCAATTGGTGGCCGACGTCATCGCCGTCATCGGCACGCTCGACATTGTTCTCGGCGAGGTCGACCGCTGATGCACGAGTTCCTTCAGCAGTACGTCTTCTCCTACCTCGACAAGGATCTAACGCCCGGCGGCGCGGGAAGCGTTTTCTGGGCCACGGTTTACATCCTGCTGGTTTTTGGCGGACTCTCGGTCGCGGTAATCGCCATGAACTGGCTAGAGCGGAAGATTCTCGCGCACATGCAGGTGCGCCTCGGCCCCATGCGAGTGGGCCCGCACGGCCTGCTGCAGCCTATTGCCGACGCAATCAAGCTGCTGCTCAAAGAAGACATCATTCCGGCCGAAGCCGACAAGATTATTTTCTGGATTGCGCCATTCATCGTAGTGCTGGCGGCGTTCACCGTTTTTGTCGTCGTGCCCTTCGGCCCCACCCATGCCATCACCGACATGAACATCGGTATCCTGTTCATGCTCGGCGTTTCGTCGTTAAGCGTGCTGGGTATCGTTACCGCCGGATGGGCTTCGAACTCGCACTATCCTCTGATCGGCGCCCTGCGCTCGAGCGCGCAAATGGTTTCGTATGAAGTCGCCATGGGACTCGCCGTAGTCTCGGTCATCATGATGACCAGCCTCGAAACCGGCACGGGCACGCTCAGCATGATCGGCATCGTGCAGGCACAGCAGACTCAGGGCGTCTGGTTCGTCTTCAAGTTTTTCCCGCTGGGCCTGATCGGATTCGCCATGTTCGCCATCGCCATGGTCGCCGAGACGAACCGCGCGCCCTTCGACTTGCCCGAAGCCGAATCTGAATTAACTGCTGGGTTCCACACCGAATACAGCGGCTTCCGCTGGTCTCTATTCTTCCTGGCTGAATATTCGGCAATGATCGCCGTGTCGTCGATCGCAGTGACTCTGTGGCTCGGCGGGTGGCTGCGGCCGTTCCCGAGTGTGCGCGGGCCCGTCATCACGATCCCCCACATCTGGACCCCGGCCGATCCGTCTGCCGGCGCGTTGGATTTCGTCTTCGCTCTGTGCCCGGGAATCGCGTTCCTGCTTTTGGGCGCGATGTGTTTTTACAACGTGCGGCGCATGCCGAAGCATCCGCTGTTCAAGATTCAGACCATGGGCCTGGCGGGATTCGGCGCCGTGCTCGCGCTGATCGGACTGATCCTCTTCATTCCGCCGGTCCGTGACCGGGTCGAGGACATTTTCTGGTTTTCGGCAAAAGTTGCCGCGTTCATGTACCTCTATATCTGGTATCGTGGCACGTTCCCGCGTTATCGCTTTGACCAGCTCATGAAAGTTGGATGGAAGGTTCTGCTGCCGATGGGATTGGCATTATTGATCCTGACCGCGATCGTCGGAATGCGGACCGACCTGTGGGCACAATTAACGGGAGCCGTGCAACCATGAATCCCGTGGCGATGACTCCCGTGGCAACGAATCCTCCGGTCGCAACGCCATTTTTCTTTTACCTGCTAGCCGCCACCATGATTATCGGCGGCATTCTGGTGATCACGCGGAAGAACGCGATCCATTCGGCGATGGCGCTGATCACTGCGCTGCTGGCCCAGGCCGGACTCTACCTGATGCTGTACGCCCCGTTCGTCGCGGGCGTGCAGATTATTCTCTATGCCGGCGGCATCATGGTGCTGTTTTTGTTCGTGATCATGCTGATCAATCTGGAACGCAACATGAAGGAACGGCAGTTCAACAAGCAGTGGCTGGTCGGTGGAATCGCGGCGCTGGCGTTAGGCGGGCTGTTCATCTCCGTTTACTTGAAGACGACGAACGCCAAGGCGCTGTTCCCCGACGGCCGCCTGAGTTACGTCGAAGGGCAAAACACACAGGCGATCGCAGCCCTGCTGTTCGACCGCGGCGCCGGACAATACATGTTCGCCTTCGAAATCGCTTCCCTGCTGTTGCTGGTGGCGATTATCGGGGCGGTGGTAATGGCGAAGAAGAGGATTTGATTCTTGGAGACGTAGGTCGCTACGTCTCTGGCTGAAGGCAAAATGGACGCAATGCTCCACATCACGACGCTGCACTACCTGGTGCTGGGCGCTGCCCTGTTTCTGCTGGGCGTGATCGGCGTGCTCACGCGGCGCAACGTAGTCATTGTGCTGATGTCGATTGAGCTGATCCTGAACGCGGTGAACCTGAACCTGGTCGCGTTCTCGCGCTACTGGCAGGGAATGCCTGCCCGACTGGGCGGTGGTCCCGGGGCGTTGCACGGCCAAGTCTTCGCAATTTTCGTGATCACCGATGCCGCCGCCGAAGCCGCGGTTGGCCTCGGCATCCTGATCGCCTTCTTCCGTAATAAGGAGACGGTCAACGTGGACGAAGTGAATTTGTTGAAGTGGTGAAGTGCAGTACCGAGTACCTAATACCCAATGATTGATTTGTCATCCTGAGCGAAGCGAAGGACCTATGCAGTTTTCTCACTACCGGCAAAGTACATAGGTCCTTCGCTCTGCTCAGGATGACAAAGTAACGACCGACGGCGAACGACATGTTTCTCTCTCACATCTGGCTCATCCCGTTGCTACCTGCCGCTGGTGCGGCGCTCATGTTTTTTTTCGGGCGTCGACTGCAGAAGTCAACGGTGAGCGCGGTGTGCGTTGGATCTGTTGCTCTCGCATTTCTGTTGGCTTGCGGCGCGGTCTGGCAGTACACGCAATGGGCCGCCGCGAACGATCATAGGCCCTACGAAAAGATCCTCTATACCTGGCTCGGCACCGACACCGGGCACTTGAGCTTTTTAAAATCTGACGGAACCCAGGCTCCCCTGCAGGCGGACGCCGGATTCCTGCTTGACCCGCTCTCCAGCATCTGGCTGCTGTTCGTGACCGGCGTCGGCATGTTGATCCATATTTATTCGACAGGATACATGGCGCATGAAGGCGGCTACTACCGCTTTTTCGGGTACCTCAATCTCTTCATGTTCTCGATGCTCACGCTGATTCTCGCCAACAACTATGTGCTGATGTTCGTTGGCTGGGAGGGCGTCGGGTTGTGCTCGTATCTGCTGATCGGCTTCTATTTCCAGCGCAAGTCGGCGAGCGACGCGGCCAACAAGGCTTTTATCGTAAACCGCATTGGCGACGCCGGATTCCTGCTTGGCATGTTTTTCATCGCCTGGATATTCGGCTCGCTTCAGTTTTCCAAAGTTACGGACCTCGCCCGCAACGGACATTTCTCTCCTGAAACACTCAGCTACATTACGGCGGCTACGCTTCTTTTGTTCGTTGGAGCCTGCGGCAAGTCGGCGCAGCTTCCGCTCTACATCTGGCTGCCCGATGCCATGGAGGGCCCCACGCCGGTTTCCGCGCTGATCCATGCCGCGACCATGGTCACCGCGGGCGTCTATATGGTCGCGCGCTCGAACGCGCTGTTTGTGCTCGCTCCGAAATCGATGATGGTTGTCGCTATTGTTGGGGCGATGACGGCGATCTTCGCTGCTTCGATCGGACTGGTGCAGAACGATATCAAGCGCGTGCTGGCCTATTCCACCGTCTCGCAACTCGGGTACATGTTTCTCGCGCTGGGCGTGGGAGCGTTTTCCGCGGGCGTGTTCCATGTCTTCACCCACGCGTTCTTTAAAGCGCTACTCTTCCTTGGCGCCGGCTCGGTGATCCACGCCATGAGCGGCGAGCAGGACATGCGGAACATGGGTGACCTGTCGGAGAAGATTCCGGTCACGTTCCGCACTATGTTCGTCGCGACGCTAGCCATCGCGGGAATTCCTATCCTCGCGGGATTCTTCTCCAAAGACGAAATCCTGTGGCAGGCGTGGAAGTACAGTCACTATTTGTGGGCCATCGGTTTCGTCACCGCGTTGATGACGGCGTTCTACATGTTCCGGCTGATGTATCTGACGTTCTGGAGCCCGTCGCGGGTGACGAGCCACGAAGTTGAGCATCACATTCACGAGTCGCCGACGTCGATGACCTGGCCGCTGGTGATTCTGGCGTTTTTCTCGATCACGGCGGGCTGGCTGGGATGGCCTGCGAGCCTGGGCGGTTCGAACCATTTCGAGAAATTTCTGGAACCCGTGTTCGCAAATCGCGTGGAGGCAACTGAATCGGCGCCCACACCCGAGGAGGGCCCACGCGGCACGGAATACCTGCTCATGGGCCTCTCAGTCGCCGCCGCCTTCGCCGGATTGTTCATGGCGAGGCGTGCTTACTTAACCGCCGGCAAAGGCTACACCGAGCCGATCGCGGCCAGCGCGCCGCCAGTCTACGATCTGCTGCTCAATAAGTATTACGTGGATGAAGGCTACGACTACGCCTTCACCGGGCGCCGCAAGATCGGCAACGTCCGGCTCGGCGTGCTCGGGCTCGGCGAAGCCAGTTCGTGGTTCGATACCCACGTGATCGATGCTGTGGTCAATGGCGCTGGCTGGATCACGCGACTCACCGCGACGTTCTCCGGTTGGTGGGACAAGTGGATCATCGACGGCATCGGGGTCAACGGTCCGGCAATTCTGGCGCGCATGCTGAGTTATCCCGCACGCCTGTTTGAGTGGGGGCTGGTGCAATGGTATGCGCTGGTCATGACCGCAGGGCTGGTAGGGTTCGTGTTTTATTACGTGTACCACTGAGGAGCGGCTCTTAAGCTCTTGGCTCTTAGCTGTTAACTAGAAGCCAAAGCTCAAGAGCCAAGAGCCAAAAGCAATGTATAACCACATCTTATCGATCATCCTCTTCACGCCGCTGCTGGGGGCGCTGGTTCTTCTGTTTGTTCCGAAGGAGAACAAAGACGCCGTCCGCTGGATCGCGAACATTTTCGCGCTTGCCGGTTTGCTGGTCTCGCTGCCGCTGGTCCCGTGGTTCTGGGAGAAGGTCAAGAGCGGAGATACGGCGCCGTTCAAGTTCATTGAGGGCGCGCCCGGCAACTGGATCCCTTCGATCGGCGCCAGCTATGTTCTGGGCATCGACGGCATTTCGTTTTTGCTGATCATGCTGACCACGCTGCTGGGGTGGATTTCGATTCTCTCGTCCTGGACGGCCATCGAGAATCGCGTCAAGGAATACTACATCTGGTTTCTGGTGCTGCAGACGGGCATGCTGGGCGTTTTCATGGCGCTCGATTTCTTCCTCTTCTTCGTTTTCTGGGAAGCGATGCTGGTGCCGATGTACCTGCTGATCGGGATTTGGGGCGGGCCGCGCAAGCTTTACGCCGCCATCAAGTTTTTTCTCTACACTCTGGCCGGCTCGGTGCTGATGCTGCTGGGCATTCTGTTTCTCTACTTCCACCATCAACACGTGACTGGCACTTACACCTTCGCGCTACAAGCGCTCTATGACACGGCGCCGCGAATTTATAACGACTACGGCCCGCACGTGGCGACGCTGCTGTTTCTGAGTTTCTTCTTCGCCTTCGCCATCAAAGTGCCGATGTTTCCCTTCCACACGTGGCTGCCCGATGCGCACGTGGAAGCGCCCACGGCGGGCTCGGTGATCCTGGCAGGCGTCCTGCTAAAGATGGGAACGTACGGCTTCATCCGCTTCTCACTTCCCTTCTTCCCCAAAGTGCTGGCAGATCAGACTACGTATTTCCACATGACCGTGCGCGGCTGGATGATTTTCCTGTCCATCGTCGGAATCATCTACGGCGCACTCGTGTCACTGATGCAGAAAGACATGAAGAAGCTGGTGGCTTACTCTTCCGTGAGCCACTTGGGCTTCTGCACTCTGGGAATCTTTGCGCTCACGCCACTGGGGATAAGCGGATCGGTGTTGCAGCAGGTCAACCATGGCATTTCGACCGGCGCGCTGTTCTTGATTGTCGGCATCCTCTACGAGCGACGCCACACGCGAGAGATCGCGGAATACGGTGGCATTTCGAACGTGATGCCGATTTACGCGACGATCACGATGATCATGTTCCTCTCGTCGATGGGGCTGCCGCTGCTGAATGGCTTCGTCGGCGAGTTCACGATTCTGCAGGGCACATTCATGGAGAACTGGCGGTGGGGCGCGTGGGCCGTCCCGGGAGTCGTGCTGGCCGCGGCGTATTTGCTGTGGCTCTACCAGCGCGTATTCTTCGGCACGGTCACGAATCCGAAGAATGAAAAGCTGCATGACCTGACGCCGCGGGAAGTCGCGACCTTCGTTCCGCTGCTGATCATGGCGTTCTGGATCGGCCTATATCCCAAACCGTTTTTCCAGATTCTTGAGCAGCCGGTGAACCACACCATGGCGATGGCGCGGCCTGACTATCCGCTGCCAGGTGGGACGGTGAACGCCTCAGCCAAACCTGCCGAGTTACCGCCGCAAGTTCCAGTGAGTATTGATGACCGAGCTTATCCGAATCACGGTCCAAAGCCCGTGAAGGCACCACCCAAGGGGAAGAACTAGTGGTCTGGACTGACTATCTTCTGGCGCTTCCGATCACGCTGCTAGCGCTGTTTGCGCTGGGCATTCTGCTGATCGACCTGATGCTGCCGAAAGAAATGAAGTGGGCCAACGCCCTGACCGCGTTTGTCGGCGTGCTGTTTTCCGCCGCCGGCGTCTACAAGATTCAGCTTTTTCTGGCCAACTCGCCCGGGACTGGCGGCATGCTGCACACCATGCAGGTCGACCGCTTCGCTTTGTATTTCTTCTATCTATTCCTCGCGAGCACAGCCATCGCCATTCTCATGTCGGTGCGGTACCTTGAAACCGAGCACGAAAACCACGGCGAATACTACGCGCTGATGTTGCTCTCGGTCGCCGGCATGATGTGCATGGCCGCCGGCTTCGACATCGTTCTGATCTTCATCGGCCTCGAACTGATGGCCATTTCCACCTACGTGCTGGTCGGATTCCTGCGACGCGACCGGCGCTCTAACGAAGCTGCGCTGAAATACCTGCTCCTGGGTGCGTTCTCCTCCGGCATCTTCGCCTACGGATTGTCTCTGCTCTACGGTCTAACCGGCAGCACGAATCTGGCGGTCATTGCACAGACACTGGCCCGTAACGTACTCAATAGCGAGTACAAGCCAGTGGCAGTCGTAGCCCTGCTCACGACGATTACCGGCCTGCTCTTCAAAATCGCTGCCATCCCGTTCCACCAATGGGCGCCGGACGCCTACGAAGGTGCACCCACCAGCATCACCGGATTCATGTCCGTCGCCGTCAAAGCCGCGGGATGGGCCATGCTGCTGCGCGTCCTCATCATCGGATTCGGCCCCATGCGCTCCATTTGGGTTCCCCTGCTGGTCTTCGTCTCTATCGCGACCATGACTGGCGCCAATTTTGCCGCTCTAACGCAAACCAATACCAAGCGCCTGCTCGCTTATTCCTCGATCGCTCACGTCGGCTATATGCTGCTCGGCCTAATAGCGGGCGACGCAAACCACCTGAGCCCCGACGGAATTAAAGGCATCCTGATCTACCTGCTGGTCTACACCTTCATGAACCTGGGCGCGTTCGCGGTGATCACTTCGCTGCGCCACCGCAACGTGATTGGCGACGAACTCGACGACCTCAACGGACTCTATTCCCGCGCGCCTGTCGAGGCCGTGCTCATGCTGGTCTTCATGTTGTCGCTGGCCGGCATTCCCCCTCTTGCCGGCTTCTGGGGAAAATACTTCATCTTCCTCAGCCTGATTGAGAGCGAGCACTACGCGCTGGCATCGCTCGGCGTGCTCTACTCCGTGTTCGGCCTTTACTACTACCTGAAGATCGCCAACGCCATGTTCATGGGCAAAGTGGAAAAGGGCGAAGAACGGCTGCCCATCAGCCTGACGATGCGGGCCGCACTGGGGCTGACCGGACTGGCCACGCTGTACATCGGGATCTTGCCCAACCGCTTCATCGAACTGGTGAACTGGGCTCTGGGCATCGCGCAGAATCCGGCCGTCGCCCGGCTGACGCACTAGCGCTAATCCCTTGCAGGGCTGGGCCAACAACCAAGGGCGGCTGCCGCTACATGACGAGATTCACGGCGCACTCCGTCACATGAGAGCCTGATGTGCAGAAATGGATCCGACGGGTGCGTAGAGCTCCTGAAGGCCAGTTTAGGATAGAATCGCTTTTGTTGGACCTCCTGATGCCGTCCTCCCCGTCACCCGACGATCAAGATTCCGAACAGAAGAAGAATTTCTGGCTGCAATTCGCGCGCTACAGCCAACTCGCGTTCGTCCTGCCCACGGCGCTCGTGGTGGGATGGCTGGCCGGTGCTGGGCTCGACCGATGGTTGCATACGACATGGCTTTACCTGGCTGGCATTCTTCTCGGTATCGTGGCTGGATTCGTAGAACTCATCCGGACGGCACTTCGCGACACGAAATGAACGAAGCACCTCACACCCAGCCTACGACGGAAGCCTCGGTGGCCGAGCGATTCTTTTCCGGCGCGCTCGATCGCATCCGACACTTCATGGCTGCGCTGACAGTTCCGCTGGTGGCGGCGACATGGTGGCGCTTCGGAGTGCGGTCTGCAGTCGGCCTCAGCGTCGGTTGCATCATCGCCTACGTGAACTTCTTCTGGCTGAAGCGTGTAGTCAGCGGCTTCGTCGATCGCGCAGCCGGTGCCAACACGTCGCAATCCAGCGACGGAATCGTCTTCCGCTTTCTGCTGCGGTATGTTTTGATGGCCGCTGGAGCGTATGTTATATTGACTGTTTCACCCGCGAGCCTGAATGGGCTTCTTGCGGGCTTATTTTTGCCCGTCGCCGCCATCGGATGCGAAGCAGGTTACGAAGTCTACGCCGCTCTGGTCCGTGGCCTGTAACGGGAAGGCCTGCGAGGTCGCGACGAAGGTGGAAGATTCTTTATGCCTGAGCAACTCTGGTTCACCGAGATCCTCAATCATTTGTTCGCGGGCCCGGTGGTTTGGCTATTGCACCTGTTTTCTATCGAGCCCAAGTATCCGACGGCGCCCATTCCGAACTCGCTCGCCATGGAGTTGCTGGTTTTCACCTTTCTGCTGATCCTGTTTGTTCTGGTGCGCTCCAAACTTTCGGTCGAGAGCCCCGGGGGGCTACAACATTCCTTTGAGGTGGTGGAAGGGTTCATTCAAAACCAGAGCAACGAAATCATTGGCCACCACAGCGAAGGCTACACTGCATTTCTGGCGACCCTAGTTTTCTTCATTTTGTTCTGCAACTTGATCGGAGTGATACCGGGTTTCGAATCGCCCACGGCAGTGCCGATTGTGCCGCTGGGATGCGCCCTCTGCGCCTTCGCGTACTACCAGTTTCAAGGGTTCAAACATGCTGGTATCGGCTACCTGAAGCATTTCGCCGGCCCCATGCCGGCACTGGCGCCGCTCATGATTCCGATCGAATTGATCAGCCATCTGGCGCGCGTGCTCTCGCTGACCATCCGTCTGTTTGCCAACATGTTTGCCGGCGACATGGTCACGCTGGTTTTCTTTTCGCTGGTGCCCGTGGGCGTTCCGATTCTTTTCCTGGGACTGCACGTCGGAGTATCGCTGCTGCAGACCTACATTTTCGTGCTGCTGACGACGGTGTACTTGCAGGGCGCGGTGGCCGACGAGCACTGAGTTGTGCGACACGGTTCGAATTTGGCAGGGCCGTTCAGCGTGAGGGCGTCTGCAAGGGATGACGTCAACCACCCACTGGCGGCAATTCATAAAAGGAGAAACACAATGCGTACACTGAGCAAGCTGTTCATGGCACTATCTGTACTTTCGTTCGCCGTCCCCGCGTTTGCGCAGGGTGCGGCTTCCAGCGGTGGGACCAACTGGGTCGCAATTTCCGCCGGTTTCTCGATGGCCTTTGCCTCTGGCATCTGCGCTCTGGCCCAAGGCAGGGCTACTGCAGCAGCGGCGGAAGGACTAGCGCGGAATCCCGCGGCTCGTCCTGGCATCCAGCTGGCGCTGATTTTGGGTCTGGCGCTGATCGAGTCACTCGCTCTGTACACCCTGGTCATCATCTTCGCCAAGGTGAAGTAGTACAGGAGCGGAGGGCGAGACGCCCTTCGGCAAGCTTAGGGCAGGCTCTGGCGACGACGGGACCCATTGATTTGGCTAGGGAAAGGACAGGCTGCCGGCGCTACAAACTAAAAGCCTCCCCCCGGAAGGCGGAGGCTTTTGTTTTCCTGAAAGCTAAGAGCTGATTCCTTATACCTTGCGCTCTCCGCCCCACTCCTCGCCTTTGTTCTTCGCGGCATTCAGCGCATCGACCAGCAGACGGCGGAGCCGGTAGCGGCTCTCCAGATCCGTGTTCACGATTTCGAAGCCAACTTCGTTCACTCGCGCCCGCCGCAGCAGAACGTGGGCGCGGATCTTGGCCCGCATCCCCACCGCGATTTCCAAATCCGCCTCGCTGCCGATACGGAGGTTGTCTTCCTTCGTTCCCATGCCGCCGCCCAGGCTTAATTCGCGGATCAGAATCTTCGACTTACCCCACGAACTGCCGATCGTACCCACTACCGATTTTGCCAGCACTAAGCGCTCATAACGCCGCTGCCGCACCCACGGACAGGCCGGAGCCATATCCAGCGGGGCGATCGCCAGTTCCGCCGGTTCCAGACCACTGTCCGACAGAACCTGCGAGCTGTAGCGTGGATCGGTCTTCGACAACGCCTGCGCCGCGGCAATCCGCAACTCGCGATGATGCACGAAACCAAAGGTCTTCTTGGCTTCCAGAATTTCCCGCAGAGTTGCTACCGCCTCCGCATCTTTCAAGCGCCCCAGCGACTCAATGGCTTTCAGTTGCACGAAGGGCGAGCGCGAAGCGGCTTCCCCGGGCCGCGCCATCGCGATCAGCGGCGGGGTTGCGGTCAGGTCTCCACTCATCCCGATTTCGTCGACTGCCTCCGGCAATACCAGCGGATCCAGAATCTCTGCCAGTTCGAGCAAGGTGCGGCCGCGATCGGGGGCCGCGCCATAGGCAATCTGCCGCACTACAATATCGTGATAAAAACGGTTCCACTCCGGCATACGCACGGGCAGCAGTTCCAGCAGCGTTCCCACGTCGAGACGGCTGACCAGGCCCACTGCACCTGAGGCCTGCCGGGGCTGGCCGGTGCGCAGAATCTCGCGCAACTGCAGCAGCACCGGCGATCCCAGCTGGGTCACCATTTCGACCATGCGGTCGCATTCGTCGCGACGCATGCAGCGGAAAAACCGGTCAGCCAGGTGCTCCGCTCCCGCCTGGGTCGTGCGCCGCAGGACCGACAACAGCTCCGCAGGAATCGGATCCAACTGCATCGCTTCTTCAATGAACTCGGGCAGTCGGTTCTCCACACCCACGCGCGGACGCAGGTCATTGATCAGCACCGGGCGCTCCATGCTGATGTGCTCCATCCCGGCGCAAACCTCGTTGACGGCGGCGTAGTTCTTGGCCGCGCTGGCTTCCTGGCTCAGGCGCACGAATGCCGCGCTCAGCAGGCTTTGCAGTTCAGGATCTTTCTCGGCGATGAGTTGTTCGCTCAGTTTGCGAACGGCCTGCCCCATCGGCTGCCCGCCCAGGCGCGCGTAGAGGTCGGCCAACTGGCTCAAGCCGATGGCAGTGCGGCGCCGCGGTTCCATATCCTTGGCGGTCAGACAACTCGAATAGTTGTTCAGAATTTCGCTGGCGCTTTGCTTGTCGTCCCGCTCCAGCAGTACTTCCACGAACTGCCGCAAGTTTCGCGGAGGTACGCAGGGTGCCTCGTGCGAGAGCAGAACGCTTTTCTTGCCCGACTCGGGCACTTCCGCCCAGAACATGCGATCCAGGATGTCGGCGTGCGACTCCACCAGGATCCCGGCCTTGCTCATCTTTTCTTCCTGCAGCTTCAGGATGGAGCGCAACGAGTCCATCTGACGGCTCATGTGCTCCATCATCTGGTGGACCGCGTTGACCTTGACCTCGCCCTTGGAATACCGCTCCAGCGCGAAGCGAATGGCCATGTGCTCTGCGGCCTTCATCAGCAGAGGCGTATCTTCCTCCTCCGCCGAGGCTTTCGCCGCCAAACTTCCCAGCAACTGCTGCAGGTTCAACCGCGTATTCGGATCGGCCTCGACCAGTTCCTTCTGGATGTCTTCTTCTTTAACGTTCGGATCCGTCTGCACCTGCCCAAACCGGGTCAGCAGCCGGATCGCCTGGATCACTTCCTGTTCCTGCAGCGGAACCATGCCTCCGGTCCATGCCGGAGCCGCACCGGCGGCCGCGCCGCCTGCAGCCGCTTCCGGACTGCCGTCTGGAACCCATCTTCCCTTGCCTTTGGGCATGTTCGGTACGCTGCCCAGCGGAACCATGGGGACTCCAGGAGCAGCGCCTTGCCCACCACCGCCTCCAGTTCCACCGCCACCGCCCCCGCTGCCCGCGTTCGCGCCTTCGGCTGCGGCGATCAACTGCAATAACTTCTGCGGATCGTTCAGCCACTGCTTGAATTCCGGTCCCAGCGTCTGGGCTGCAATCTGCGCCGCAATGCTCACATCCCCGGTCAGCGGATCGGCGGCCACGAACTTCACTTCATTAATCTTGATCGTGCCACCGTGCTTGTTTCCCGCCAGCGCTTCCTTGATCTGCTTCGACACATCCTGCGCCTTCGATCCGGCCACGGTGAACGCCCGCACCAGCCGAATGAAGTCTTCCTCGGTCACCTCCCGGGAGAAGTGCAAGCTGGCGAGTCCTGCCGTGGTCAACAGCGTGGCGAAGCTGCGCTCCGCGTTCCCGGTTTCCAGCGGGATCCCATCCAGCAGCAACTTGTTGTCGGAAACGCCCAGCAGGAACCCCTGGTCCCCGGTGGTGGGCAGACCCTGCTTCAATTCGTTCCAGGCCATTTCGAATTGCGCCTCAGTGCGCTTGTGTTCATAGCCATACATCCGCGCGTACTTGATCAGGATGTTAAGACTGTGAACAAACGCGCGCGCCGACGCAGCACGTGCCCCTTGCGATGTGTTTGTGGCAGAGATAGCAAACTCCTCAAAAGCGCAAGTTTGAAGCTCAAGGGTAATGCGAAACAGTAAGAGCTAAAACGTTACCGAGGTAATAGGCGGTGACCATGGGTTGGGCTGGTCGGGAAAGGGACAGTTAGCGTCGTCTAAGGCGATCCCCACGGGGACGCGGCATCTTCAGTAAAATAAACGCGGAGCCGGCGCGCTCGCCGCGATCAAAA
>Ga0181523_10003563_pt1 | contig 14121 bp, 15 predicted proteins | sample PEATcosm2014_Bin_43_FD_119752 | JGI IMG/M metagenome (GOLD analysis project Ga0181523, IMG submission 119752) | Peatland microbial communities from MTU Mesocosm Facility, Houghton, MI, USA - PEATcosm2014_Bin05_30_metaG | ecosystem: Environmental > Terrestrial > Soil > Wetlands > Peat | place...
GCAGCTCGTCCGCATAGATGAAATCCTGTTCCGGATGGCGGCAGCCAAAGAAAAGCATCGCGGGACCGACCGAGCGGCCAGCGGCCTTGAGCGCGGCGCGTTCCTGCAGAAAGCCGCGGAACGCCGCGATTCCGGTTCCCGGTCCGACCATAATGATCGGGACCGCGGGGTCCGTTGGCAGGCGAAAGCGCGAATGGTTGTGGTGGACGAACGCGGCGACCAGATCGCCTTCGCTCCGCCGCGCCAGATACTCGGAACAGACCCCGTGATAGTCACTGTGCCCGGAACGCGCCGGGCCGTTCACCACCGCCACCGTGAGACTGCATCGACGCGGGTCGGCAAGCGGCGACGAGGAGATCGAGTAGTAGCGCGGCGCCAGCGGCTGGAGCATCTCGAGGTAGGCGCCAAACGGCAACGTGCACGAAGCGCACTCGTCGAGCAGATCGATCACCGCGCGGCGTGATGCCAGCACCTCGTCGCGATAACGCGCCGCCGCCGCGTCGTCAGTGCCGATCAACGCCAGCAGCTTTTCCCGCTCGGGCGGACATTGGGTGTAGCGCGCCAACGTCTCGATCTGGCCGCGTGTCGCCGGCGCCTGCAGCTCGAGGTAGTCGCGCAGGATGGTCATCACCGCAATCGGCTGATCGACCGGAAGTGCGGTCTTGCGTTGCGCCGTCATCCGCAGCCGCACCGTCGCGCCGTCCGCGAAGCCGAAACGACGGGCCACGCGCCGCACGAGCGCGTGGCTGTTGCGCGGAATGACACCCAGATGATCGCCGGCGACATAACTCGCGTCCGGCGGCAGTTCGAGCTCAAGATGGCGCGTCGAGCGCTCGGACGGATGGGCGCCGGTTTTGGTGTGTAGTTCGCGATTGACGATCACCCGCATCGCGCGCGCCGCCACGGTTTTCGCCAGCGGGCTTACCGGCTCGTCCCCCAGCAACTCGACTTCGTACAAGGGTTCACGCGCGGTCACCGCCGCCTTCGCCTCGATGCCGAAACGCGCGGCGGTGACGCTCCATAGGGGCCGGTACCAGCTTTGGAACTGCGCGTCGAAGTCGCCGTGCGCGTCGCCCTCGCCACGCGGGCATAGACGCTGCGCGCCATGTGCCGCAAGCCGTTCATCGAGCAAGCGCGGAATAGCCTGAAAGGTCGCCGCCCAGTCGCGATTGCCACAACCGAAAACGCTGTAGGTCACGCCGCTCAGGGCGTCGCTCGCCAGCGCGCCACTACTCAGCCATGAGCAAAACTTCGCAGCGTTGTCCGGCGGCGTCCCGTTGTACGACGCACTAACGATGATCACGGCGCCGCCCTTGGGCAGCTTTCCCGCATATTCGTCGAGCGTGGCGGAGGTCACCGCATAGCCCTGCGCCTCACCCTCGCGCGCGATCTGCAGGGCCAGCTCCTCCGCCGTGCCCAGGTTCGATCCATAGAGCACGAGGAGCGGAGTCCCGTGACCCGCGACCGCACTGCCGGCGGGTTCGTGATCGCTACCGACAACGGCTTCCGCCGCTTGATGGCCATCGACGACGTTCGCGGTCGCGGCCCGGCGCTCATCGGTGCGCGGTCGCACTCTGATCGTGAAACCCTCGGGCTTCATGGTCAGCGTTTCCTTGAGCTTGAGACGGTAGCCGTGATGATCGATCAGCGTGAAGCGATGCAGCACCATCCCGAGCACGAGCGTCGCCTCCTGCATCGCGAACTGGCGCCCAATACACGACCGCTGGCCGTTGCCGAAAGGCTTGTAGGCGCCGGACGGTAGCTTGCGCTCGGCCGCGGGTGCGAAGTTGTCGGGATTGAACACCTCGGGATTCGGCCCCCAGACGGTCGGGTCGCGATGCAAGGCCGGCAACAGCACCAGCACGATCTGATTTTTCTTGATCGCGTACTTGCCGCCGAGCACGGTATCGGCCAACGGCCGGAGCGAAAAGGCGGGAGCCGTCGGCCACAGCCGCAGCGTCTCCTTCAAAACCTGCACGAGATAGCCAAGCTGGTTGACCTGCTCATAAGTCGGGATCGCCTCCGGGTCCGGTCCCAGCACGCGGTCAACCTCGTTGTACGCCCGCGCGAGCGCGTCCGGATTATGAATCAGCGCGTTGATCGCGAACGCCAGCATCCCGCTGGTCGTTTCATGCCCGGCAATCAGGAATGTCAGTATCTGGTAGCGGATATTGGTATCGTCGAGCTGCCCGCCGGTCTTCTTGTCGACGCCGGCGAGCATGTAGTTGAGCAGATCCGGATGGTGCGTCAGGTCGGCGCCGGTGGCGCGGCGCTCGCGCACCAGGCGGTCCACCATCCCGTTCATATATGCGATATCGCGGGCGAAGCGCCGGTCGCGTCCGATCCGGATCAGGTTCTCGCCGGGCAGCCGCCGCCCCTGCTGCATCGCCCCTTCCAGCGCGTCGACCATCGCCTCGACGAAGGGATGGCTGGTGTCGCGATAGAATGAATTGAAGCGGTAGGCGAAGCCGCAGAGACCGATCGTATCCAGCGTCAGCGCGGTCATGTCGCGCGCAACGTCGATCTCGTCATCCGGATTGAGCCGCGCCCACTTGGCCACGAGTTGACCGGCGATATCGAGCATCATCTCGTGGTACGAGCGCATCGCGCGCTGGCTGAAATTCGGCAGCAGGATATTGTGCGCCTTGCCCCAGTTGGGCTCCTGCGTCTCCGCGGTGAAGAGTCCGTCACCGCTGAACTGGCGGACCTTACTGAGCGCGCCGGCAACCGATTTGTCGAAGCGCGACTCGTCGCAAACCTCGTTCACCAGCTCGTGACCCGAGATCACGATCAGATAGGTTCCGCGCACCGCGAGCCGGTAGATGGGTCCATACTGCTGGGCGAGCCGGACCAGACCTTGCACGGGTCCTTTCGAATCGAAATCGAGCAGATTGCCGACGAAGGGTTTCGCGGGAGGCTGTGGAATCTCCATCAAGTCTGAACTCGCCATCTGTGCCAAAGGCCCTCCGCTGCGCGTTCGCGCCCGTCCAACCAAGAGCCAAGCTTAGCGGTCACGCGCGCGCACGAATACTCGCAGGAGCCACCCCGTTCGGAGCTAGAATCTCTTACTCGCTCACCGCGAGCGAATGCCGTAAGATTTTCGCCTGAGGTAAGCGAACGTGCGAACGCTGGTGACGGGTGGCGCGGGGTTTCTCGGTTCCCATCTTTGCGAGCGACTGCTCAACGAGGGCCACGACGTAATTTGCCTGGACAACTTTTACAGCGGCAAGCGCGACAACGTCGCACATCTGCTCGGCAATCGGCATTTCGAGCTGGTGCGTCACGATACGGTCGAACCGATCCTCCTCGAGGTCGACCGGATCTTTCACCTGGCCTGCCCCGCCTCGCCCGTGCACTATCAGTACAATCCGGTCAAAACGATCAAGACCAGCGTGATGGGCACGATCAACATGCTGGGGCTCGCCAAACGGGTCAAAGCGCGTATCCTGCTGAGTTCGACGAGCGAAGTCTATGGCGACCCGGAACAGCATCCGCAAACCGAGAGTTACTGGGGCAATGTCAACCCGATCGGGGTGCGCTCCTGCTACGACGAGGGCAAGCGCGTCGCGGAATGCCTGATGATGGATTACCATCGGCAAAATGGTGTGGATATCCGTATCGTGCGCATCTTCAATACATATGGCCCGCGCATGGCGGTCAACGACGGGCGCGTGGTCTCGAATTTCTGCGTCGCGGCACTGCGTGGCGAGGACCTGCCGGTCTATGGTGACGGCAATCAGACCCGTTCTTTCGCCTACGTCGACGACACGATCGACGGGTTGGTGCGCATGATGGAGGCGCGGGATTTTATCGGTCCGGTCAATATTGGTAATCCCGATGAATTCACGATCAGTGAACTCGCCGCGCTGACGCTCGAACTCACGCGCAGCTCATCCAGGATCGCGCATCATCCCGCGCCGCCGGATGATCCGGCGCGGCGGCGTCCGGATATTACGCTCGCGCGCACCAAGCTCGGCTGGGAGCCGAAGACCCCGCTGCGCCAGGGCCTCGCCCTGACGATCGATCATTTCAGGAAAGAACTCGGGCTGACGCGCGCGTGACGGCTCCGGGTCATTGGCTCAACACGAGGGAAGATAGAGATGCCGACAGCGCTGATAACCGGGGCCTCGAGCGGCTTGGGTGAGCAATTCGCCTACGCGCTGGCGCATCAGAAGTACGATCTGGTCCTCGTTGCTCGGCGCAAGGACCGGCTCGAAAGTGTGGCGGCCCGCGCGCGGGAATTCGGCGCGGCGCGCGTCGAGCTGATCGTCGTCGATCTCGCGCGGCGCGAAGGGCCTCAGCAGGTTTGCAGTCAGCTTGAAGCCGCACGGATTACCGTCGACTACCTCGTCAACAATGCGGGCTTCGGCACGTCCGGTAATTTTGCCAGCCTCCCGCTCGAACGCGAGAGCGAGGAGATCGATCTTAATATCAGCGCGCTCGTCGCCCTGACCCGCTTGCTGCTTCCGCCGATGGTCGAGCGGCACAGCGGGACCATCATCAACGTTGCTTCGACCGCATCCTTTCAGGCCGTGCCTTACATGACGACTTACGCCGCGACCAAAGCGTTCGTCCTGAGTTTCACTGAAGGCCTTGCGGGCGAACTGGTCGGCAGTGGCGTGCGGGTGATGGCGCTCTGTCCCGGGCCGGTCAAGACCGAGTTCCAGGCGGTCGCCAACAATGAGCGGAGCCTGATGCCGGAGTTCATCTACGTCCCGGCGGAGAAGGTGGTGGCGGACGGGATCGCGGCGGCGGCCAGCGGGCGCACGGTCTACATCGCGGGCATCTTGAACGCCGCCAGCGCCGCGATGACCCGTTTCGTGCCGCGCGCGCTCATCCGCATGATCGCGCGCCGGATCTACCGCCCCGCGGCGGACCAATGAGGGCGAAGAGGACTGGTTAATCCGCGACCTTGGCTGAATTAGTATCCGCTTGTGCGGCGTTCTCCTTCGCAACCATGCACTCGGCGCGCAAGTCGGTCAGACGTTTACCATTGGGCGCGACGGCCCAGTCGTAAATGTTGATTGCGGACCAGCCTGTCACCTGTTGGCCCCAGTCGTTGTAGGAGATCAGGTTGTTCTTGAAGCGGACTGTCTTGTAATCCTCCACCACTGCTTCCGAATCTGGAAAGTTCTTCACCCTCAAGGTTTCGCCCGGCTTCACAACTCCCCATTCAATGAGTTTCTGCATCTTAGGAAGGGTTGTCCGCGTGCGTGTCTTATCCGTTCCAGTGATTCGAGCCTGCTCTCGGTCAACGACTGCATCCGGGAACCCGACAAGAAAATTTTCAGTGGGAAACGCTGGAATGAGCTTTTCGACAACGAGGTAGAGGGATTCGCCCGCTTTGATTGGGTTAAGCGAGATGCAAGCGATGTCGATACCGTTATCGTTCATCCAGGCGGCAGCGGACAGCGTCTGATCATCGAAGGCTGAGGCCACGAGAATTATCCGCTGGTGTTCATTAAAGGATTTCTCGGCATTATTCTCCCGGAGGAACTTGTTGACAGTGCGTTTTCCAAGCTCTTCGGGCGTCAGATCACCCTTCTCGAACTCAGCAGGCCACTTATTGATGTATCGAGCAAAAATGCGTTCAACAAGATCATCCACACTATGAATTGTCGCGAGGCTAGCGGCGTAGCGGACAGCCTGGAATTCGAGGGCTTCGGGCCGGGCGCTCATATCCCGCGAGTCGCGCTTGATTTCGATGAGAACGAGATTCCCGGACCCGTCGAGCGCGACGAGGTCATTTCTAGCGTTGCGCGCGTTCACTACCTGTTGACCGACGACCAGAAGGGTCTCGTCCTCGTCGTCGAAGATGCGACCAACGTCCTTCCGAAGGAACTCCTCGATCTTCGCCTCATTGACACCAAGGGATGCGAAATCGGTCGCTTCCGGTTCCTTCTGCGCCTGGATTAGCCCCTCAGGCGAAACCGTTATCGGGATGATCATATTTCTCTCCCCCCTATTTTTCCACGCAGATGCCTAATTCGAGTCCCGATACTCGCAGTGACGTGTTCCCACTTTGGTCCGCAGACATGAGTATCCTCGGTCAGTTGTATTGTGCCTAGTAGTTTTTAGGTCTCACCATCGACCTGATCTGAGAATCACCGGAAGGCGTCAAATCAATCCTTGAGGAGGTGGCGCGCGATCACGACGTGCTGAATTTGTGAGGTCCCTTCGTAAATTTGCAGTAACTTCCCGTCGCGCATCAGCTTTTCAACCGGATATTCCTTCATGTAGCCGTAGCCGCCGAAAATCTGCACGGCGTCGGTAGTGATCTTCATGCAGGCCTCGGCGCTGAACAGCTTCGCGTAGCTCGAGACCGGGTTGGGCGTTTCGCCACGATCGACCATCCAGGCCGCCTTGTAGGTCAGCAGGCGCATTGCCTCGATATTCACCGCCATCTCGGCGAGCATGAACTGAATTGCCTGGAAGCTCGCGATCGGTTGGCCGAAGGCCTTGCGCTCCCGTGAATACTTGAGACATTCGTCGAGCGCGCGCTGGGAGACCCCGATCGCGATCGCGCCGATCTCAGGCCGGCTGCGGTCGAATGTTCCCATCGCGTACTTGAAGCCTTCGCCCTCCTCGCCAACCAGCGCGTCGAGTGGAATTCTGAGCTCGTCGTAGACGATCTCGCCGGTATCCGCAGCGCGCTGGCCGAGTTTGCCGTGCATCCGGTTCCGCGTGATGCCGGGCAAATTCGCCGGGAAGACGAAGCATGAGATGCCGCGATGCTTGAGTTTGCGATCGGAGGTCGCGAAGGTGACGATCCAGTCCGCCATCGAACCGTTCGAGATGAAATGCTTGGTGCCATTGAGGACGTACGCGTCGCCGTCGCGTCGATAAGTCGTGCTCATGCCGGCGACGTCGGAGCCGGCGGCGGGCTCCGTTATCGCGAAGGCGCAAAACGTGAGTTTCTCCGCCAGTGCGCCAAGATAGGTGCTTTTCTGCGCCGTGCTCCCCGCGATTACGATCGGCAAGGCGCCGAGGTCGTTGGCGGCAATTGAGTTCGAAATCCCGGAGCACCCGTAGTTGAGCTCTTCACTGATGAGGCAGGTGTCAAGGATACTGAGTCCGGGCCCGCCTAACTCTTTGGGCACCCCGAAATTCATCAGGCCGGCGGAAAAGGCCTTCGCGCAGATATCGCGCGGAAAGATCTCCTTCTCGTCATACTCCCGTGCGCGTGGAATTATCTCCTGCGTGCTGAACTTGCGCGCGAGAGTCTTGAGGTCGAGTTGCTCGTCGGTCAGATCAAACCCGATCATTGGCAATGCTCCTTTTGGGCGATGCGCCTTTGCGGCCTGGAACCGTTGGCGTAGGCTAGCAATGGTCGGACGCGCTGTTAATCGTCAATTGTGAAAGGGTCTAACTCGATGCTGCGAAGGCTGCACTTGTCGCTGGTGATCGTCCTGCTCCTCGGCCTGGCCGGATGCGGTGTCAACAAGTTTCCGGCCCTCGACGAACAGGTCAAGGCGGCGTGGAGCGAAGTGTTGAACCAGTACCAGCGCCGCGCGGATTTGATTCCGAATCTCGTCGAAACCGTCAAGGGCTACGCGCATCAGGAGCAACAGGTGCTGACCCAGGTGGTCGAAGCGCGCGCGAAAGCGACCCAGATGCAACTGCCGGCGGACGTGCTGTCGAACCCGCAGGCCTTCCATGAATTCGAGCAGAATCAATCCGCCCTGACGGGGGCTTTGGGCCGGTTGCTGGTGGTAAGCGAAAAATACCCCGACCTCAAATCGAATCAGAACTTCCTCGCCCTGCAATCGCAGCTCGAGGGCACCGAAAACCGGATCGCGGTGGCGCGCCGCGACTATATCCTGGCGGTGGAAAGCTACAATACGGCGCTCCGCTCGATCCCCGACCGCTGGATCGCGGGGTTCTTCTACCCCGAGCTCAAGGTTCGCGAAACTTTCACTATCTCCGAACAGGCGCAGCAGGTACCTCAGGTAAAGTTTTGATGGCTGCCGGACGTCTGGCCAATTCCCGTAATACCCGCGCGCTGTTGATCGTCTGGCTAGCGCTACTGCTGGCGGCTCCGGCGCTCGCTGCGACCCCGAACTTTCCCGCCTTGACGGGTCGCGTCGTCGATGACGCCGGCGTCTTGAGTTCGTCGACGCAGAGCGATCTGAGCGAGACGCTGGCACGACACGAGCGGGCCACGGGCGAACAGGTCGTGGTGGTAACCCTCCCTTCGCTGCAGGGATTCGCGATCGAAGACTTCGGCTATCAGCTCGGGCGCGCCTGGGGAATCGGGCAGAAAGGCAAAAACACCGGCGCGCTTCTCATAATCGCACCCAATGACCATAAGGTGCGGATCGAGGTCGGCTACGGCCTCGAGGGCAAGCTGACCGACGCGCAGAGCCGGGTAATTATCGAGCGCGACATCCTGCCCGCGTTTCGCCGTGGCGACTTCGACGCGGGCGTCACGGCCGGCACGGCGTCGATTCTGACCGTGCTGGGTGGCGACGTGGCCAGCCCGGCGACGACCCAGCACGATGCGGCCTGGAGCTCGCCGGGATCGTCGAGTCTGGTCAGCCCGCTGTTGATTTTCGGCATCTACGGACTTTTCTATTTGTTCTGGATGCTCCGCGCGAGGCGTTATCGTGCCGGACGCTATGGCGGCGTATGGCGTTCCTCAGCCGCCGATCCGCTGGGCATCGGAATGATCGGAAATCGCTATCCGCGTGGGCCATTCTATGGTGGCGGATTCGGCGGCGGCGGTTTTGGTGGCGGAGGCGGATTTTCTGGCGGGGGCGGCTCCTTTGGTGGTGGCGGCGCTTTCGGCGGCTGGTGACCTTCGATGCCCGCGCTCAAGCCGGAAGAACGTCAACGTGTCGCGGCCGCCACCGAGGAAATTCACGACCGCACAGGCGTCGAACTCGTGGTCGTCGTAAGACACGCGAGTGATCACTACGCGCTCTACCCGATGCTCTGGGCGAGTATGATCGCGATCGTCAGCCTGGTCGTGCTCGGGCTGTTTTTCCCGCGGCTCCCCGTCCGGATCGCAACCCTGCTGCAGGCGCTTATCCTGCTCCTGCTGACGCTGGCTTTCGACTGGATGCCCCTGCGAATGCGGCTCGTACCGCGCCACACCCGCCACTCGCTGGCGCACGCGCTCGCGCACCACGAGTTCGCCGCCCATGCGATGGCGGGTGACCCGGGCCGCAAGCTGATCCTGCTGTTTGTGTCGCAGGCCGAACATTACTTCGAAGTGATCGCCGATCGCGCGACCCATCGAGGCGCTATGGAGGGCGCCTGGGAGGCTATCGCGACGGAGTTTACGCGGGCCGCGAAAACCGGACCTCTCGGCGATGCCGTGATCGAAGCGGTGCGACGCTGCGGTGTGGCGGCGGAATCCGCCGCGACCTCACCCCCGGAGCGGTACGCGTGAGCTTCGGCGGTGGATGCGTCTCGCGTTGGCATTTCGAGCCGCCGCCGCGCTAAGCTCCAGCCGAAGTTTCCGTGAAGGGAGAAATCCATGTCATTAAGTCTTATCGCCAAGATCAAGGCCAAGGCCGGCTCCGAAGGCAAACTTGAAGAAGCCTTCAAGGATATGATCAAGCAAGTACGCGCGGCTGAGCCTGGATGCGAAGCCTACGTGCTGCACAAGTCCACCAAGGATCCGACCCAGTTTATCTGGTTCGAGAAGTACGTCGATCAGGCGGCCTTCGACGCGCATCGCAAGACCGACCATATGAAAGCGATGGGCGGGCGTATCCGCGACCTGCTCGACGGTGCTCCCGAGCTGGAGATGATGACTGAGCTCGACCGCAAGTAAAATCGCTCAACCTGGCTGGCTTCGGCGGATGGCGGACTTAACCCGCCATCCGCTCTGGCGGCTCAACATGGGGCGCGACCGCCAGCCGCGACTCGGCGTATAATCGCCGTATGCCACGCACAATTCTGATGGGTGACCCGGCGCACTTCGGAGTACATGGCGGCGCCAATCCCCATACCCGCAACGTGCTCGGTGTGCGCAAAAGGGTGGATGCCGGTCTCGCACGCGAACAATGGCATGCCTTCGCCCGCGCTCTCGTTGCGCACGGCACGCAGGTCTGCGTGGTCGAGCCGCACGCAGAGCTTTCGGGGTTAGTCTACCCGGCGAACGCCGGCTTCCTCTATCCGCTCGAGGCCGCCGATCCCACAATCCCGAAGCGGTTCTACCTGGCTCATCTGTTGCCAACGCGCGCCGCCGAGCGCGAGGTCTACCGGCCGATGATCCAGTCGATGGGTTATGCGACGATCGATATCGCACCACGGTTCGAAGGCGAAGCGGATTTCTTTCCCGCCGGCCGGTTCATGATCTTCACGCACGGCCGGGTCGAGCGGCAGCGTTTCGTGCCGCGGCTCGGGATCCCGCCGTGGCGAAGAGTCTACGGATTTCGCTCGGAACTCGCGGCGCTCGAGGAGCTGCGCACGATCGTGGGGGAACGCCCGGTGTTGCCGATCGAGCTCGTGCTCGAGGCGCACTATCATGGCGATACGGCGCTATGCTCGTTCGGCCCCCGCCGCGAATTCCTCCTCGCATACATGGAGGGTCTCGCGCCAGCGTCACGCGATCGCCTGCGTGAAAACTTCGGTGACCATCTGCTTCCGCTATCGATCCACGACGCGGAATTATACGCGGCCAATTCCTTCCAGACCGACCACGACGGCCGCCTCTATCTCTTCATGCCCGAAGGGGTAAGCGCTCAACTCCAGAACGAGGTGCGATCGCGGGAGGTGGAACCGGTGCTCGTCAATGTCAGCGAATTTCTCGCCAAGGGTGGCGGTTCAATCAAGTGCATGATTCTTGACCTGGGGCCGTCGGACGAGCAGCCCCGTGATCCGGCCGCGATCAAGTTCCGCGCCGCGCGTTCGTATCAAAACTACTTCAATGTCTGATACTCACTCCCACCTTCTGATGCTGGTCTTGGCGTGTATATTCTTTGGTTATGCACTGGTCAATTCGCTGGTCTTCTATCGCCGCGCACGCCGGGTCGACGCATATCAGAACAAGGCGATGGCTGATTTCGCGCGTTCGCGCCGCTATGGCCAGACCGTCTGGCTAAGCGGTGTTATCGGGGCGATCGGCTTCACAGTCGCCTCGTGGGAGCTGATTCTCGCGCTGTGGCGCTGAGGCCACCCCGACGGCCCTTCAGCGCATCACGATACCGTCGCGCGAGATATCCAGTAACCACGCCGTACATCCAGCGTTCGCCGAGCTTGTCCACAGCCGATCCGTAACGATAGTGCCGGCGAGTGCCGCAGTCGCCTCCGTCAACCCGACGGGGGCAAAGCCGTGACTCGCGAAAAATTCGCCAATCTCCGGCGGCGCCAGGGCGTAGAGACCCCGCGCACCGCGCGTATGAGCCGCGGCGCGCGCCGCCGCGAGCAGCGCCGTGCCGATACCACGCCGGCGCAACTCCGCAAGAACCACGAGCGCGCCAAGCACGGCGATATCGATACGGGTTTCGACGCCGGCTACGCCAACCGGCCGCGTGCCGATGCAGGCGCTCAAATAACAATGCCCCAGCCGCTGGAGCCCGGGAGCGGGTAGCCCCATCGCTTCGAGCAGCGTTGCGATCCGCGCGAGGTCACGCGTCTGCTCGATCACGAGTTCGCCGTCGTCGCGATGGCGGCGGATTTTCTTGACCCACGGGGCCATAACGAACGGGCTATTTCTTCGGCGCCGGCCAGAGCTGGGCGCCGCTCTCCTCGTCAACCACCACAATCGCCTTGGCCGGACAGGCGCGCGCGGCCGCCAGAATCACGTTGTCCGCCGCGCCCGCCGGATTGTAGACCTCGGCCTTGCCATCATCGCCGAGCTGAAAGACGCCAGGCGCCGTCTGCGTGCAGTCCTCACTCGCGATACACTTCGCCTTGTTTACCGTGGTTTTCAGTTTCGCCATCCAAAGCCTCCACAGAGTACACATGAAGCATAGAATTTGCGCGGAACCTGCGGCAAGCTAGCGCATCGCCAAGCGGCGGATGCCTGCCGGGCTTCTGCTTAGGCGCGGCGGCTGATATTTTCCACGCAGACTCTATGGCGATCGCGGGGACGGGAATCGACACTATCGAAGTCGAACGGGTGGAACGTGCGCTGACGCGGCCGCTCACCGGCGATCGTTTTCGCGCGCGCGTCTTCACCGATCGCGAAGTCGCCTACTGCGAGTCGCGCGGGCGCGGACGCTTCCAGAGTTACGCGGCGCGATTCGCGGCCAAAGAAGCGACGATGAAAGCGCTGGGCACCGGATGGAACCGCAACGCGGGCTGGCGCGAGATCGAAGTGGTCCGCGAGCGCGGTCAGGCGCCGACGATCAAGCTCAGCGGGAAGGCGGCGGCTTTCGGTCTGCGTCGCAATATCGAGCGCTTCCATCTGAGCATCACGCATACGGCGGCGAGCGCAATCGCGCATGTTATCGCCGAGCGCTGAAGCGCCGCTAGCGGAGCGCGTTGCGCGGCGGAGCGAGCAGGCGAGTCTGCGAGCTGTGTCAAGAATCCTGATAAAGAGCGACGAGGTGGGGAGATATGAAGCTTAAGGATTCGGTTGCGGTAATCACGGGCGGAGGCTCCGGCCTCGGTGGCGCGACGGCGCGCGAATTCGCGGCCGAGGGCGCCCGCGTCGTCATTTTTGATTTGCCTAATTCCCCCGGACCAGGCCTTGCCGAAACGCTGGGCGCCAACGGGCTGTTCATCGCCGCCAACGTCACTTCCGGCGCCGAGACGGAACAGGCGATCGCGCAAGCCGCGAGTCGCTTCGGCGCGGTGCATATCGCAGTCAACTGCGCCGGTATCGGCCGTGCCCAACGCACGATCAGCAAAGAGGGGCCGCACTCGCTCGACCTGTTCAACGCGGTCATTCAGGTCAATCTGGTCGGGACTTTCAACGTGATCCGTCTCGCGGCGATTCAGATGGCGAAGAACGCGGCCAACGCCGACGGCGAGCGCGGCGTGATCATCAACACCGCCTCGATCGCCGCCTTCGACGGTCAGATCGGACAAGCGGCCTATTCGGCTTCAAAAGGTGGCGTGGTCGGCATGACGCTGCCGATCGCGCGCGATCTCTCCTCGGTCGGTATCCGCGTCTGTACGATCGCGCCCGGCACTTTCGATACCCCGATGCTCGCGACTTTGCCCGAACCCGCACGCAAGGCCCTGGGCGCACAGATTCCTTTCCCTTCCCGCCTCGGGCGTCCGGAAGAGTACGCAGCGCTCGCCCGCCATATCGTCGAAAACGCGATGCTGAATGGGGAGACGATCAGGCTCGACGGCGCGCTCAGAATGGCGCCGCGCTAGGGCTACTGCGCGGGAATCCAGGCCGGCATCGCCGGGGCCGGCGTATTCGGTGCAAGCGGCGCCCGAGCACTGTGGTGTCCCTGGCTGAACAAGGAATCTTCCACGGATATAGCCGTAATATAGAAGCGATTCGGATAATGTTGATCGACCAGCATCAGCGCGCCGCCACTGGTCATCCTGAAGGGCAGATGCATGATTAGACGCGCGCCTTCGAACAGCGCGAGTTCCATTGCCACTCCACCGTCCCCGTCCTCCTGCAGCGGCGCCACCTGCAGAATATGTCCACCTGGCAGATTGAAGGCCACCGCGCCACCGCAGGCCGAAGCCTCGCGCTGACTTTTTATCAGGCGATAGTTGGTGTAATCGAACATCATCCTGAGACGCGGCGCGAGACCTTTGGAGGTCAGCCGCGGGTCCATCTTGATGGCCGGTTGCCTGATCGCGAACGAGTGCGGAGCGACGCTTTGCGGCGTGTAAGTCGCCATAATCGAGTCAACGTTGATCTTGATTGGCAGCGATCGATCCTGGGCTGCGACCTGGCTACATAGACCAAGCAAGCACAGCGTCGCGAGCCAGACGACGCTATAAACCCAGTTGACGGTCTGCATACTTAGGGCTGATCCGGAATCCAAACCACCGTCGTATCGGTTCGGGGTTCGTTCCAGACCGCCACCGAAGGGCTCTGGCCCGCACCAAGATCCGAGAGCATTTCTTGCAGGTCACTCGCCGCTTTGACCTTGCCCTGATCGATCACGTTGGCAAGATTGTCGTCCGTCACGCCGGATTCCCCGCTGGCCGATGCCAATTGCGGGGCCGCACCCGCGGCTCCCAGGTTGGCGC
>Ga0181523_10003566_pt1 | contig 14115 bp, 13 predicted proteins | sample PEATcosm2014_Bin_43_FD_119752 | JGI IMG/M metagenome (GOLD analysis project Ga0181523, IMG submission 119752) | Peatland microbial communities from MTU Mesocosm Facility, Houghton, MI, USA - PEATcosm2014_Bin05_30_metaG | ecosystem: Environmental > Terrestrial > Soil > Wetlands > Peat | place...
CCCTGGTACCACGGCGGCTGGGGACATCCATATTATGGTGGCCGCCCCTACGCTCGCGGCTTTGTAGGCGGTCGTGGTTTTGAAGGACGAGGTTTTGCGGGACACGGTCCGGCGGTTGGGCGCGGCTTCGCAGCACGCGGCTCAGTGGCTGGCAACCGCGGAGGGTTCCACGGTGGTGGATCCCGCGGCGGCCGCTAACAAACTGAACCGAAAATTGACAAACGGCTGGCACGAGAAATGTGCCAGCCTTTTTTTTTGTCGTTTCTCTAGCGGCCGAACGCAGGAATCAAAGCTAGGGCTGGCAGACGCCGAAGTCCTTGGTCACCTCTTTTACCTCCCATACCAGCGTCTTGTCGGCGCCCTTCGACTTCAGTTCCTTGCCGTGCAATTTGATTCGGTCGTCCGGCTTAATGTCGGCCGTGTTGCCGGCCAGCGAGTACACTTGTTTGTCTTTTTCGTCGGTGATGCTCATCCCGTTCGCTCCCGAGGTGATGCATCCCGTAACCGATCGCTTTTTCGAATAGTGAACGGCCACAAGGGTCACGACGATCACAAAGGCCGCAACTACCGCCGCAACCGCGGCCACGGCTTCGTCGCCGGTCGTCTGCAGACTTTTGGCCCGGGCAGGAGTGGCGAGAGCCACACTTAGCCCGATAATCAGAACTCCAGAGACGCACTTTGACTTCATCGTTTCTCCTTGTTATGCCGCGCGCATCGGGTGTGGGGCGCAAGTCTATCTTGAACGACTTCTCTGAGCAAGGGCTGGCGCGCTTCATGTGATATCATCCTCGGCGTGTTGGGCGGACGCACCGACGAGCAGTGGATCGCGCAATACGGATCCAGTCATCAGCATCCGGTGAACCGGGTGTGTCACACGCTGGGCATCCCGACCATCCTGCTCTCGATCCCGGTTTTTGTTGCCAGCATCTTCTTCCACCGGCTGTGGTGGTATGCGCTGGCTCTGTTTCTTATCGGATGGGTTTTCCAATTCATCGGCCATGCTTTTGAGGGCAAGCCACCGGAATTCTTCCACGACTGGCGTTTCCTATTCGTTGGCGTGCGCTGGTGGTGGGCTAAGATCCACGGCAAAGCCTGATCGGTCCGACGGCGCCTGGGCCTCGGGACTCTCGAATGACGTTGGCGAGTTTGCTGGCGGGCTTTGCCCGCCTGGACAGCCGAGGGCGGTTGTCCCTACGTGAGGCGTGGCGGACGAATGCGTGCGCCCCTACTTGAGGAGTGAAGAACTACGCTGCCAGGCGCCTCAAGATTTCCTTGCCCAGCTTTTGCGCCTCGCCGAAAAATTTCTGGTATTCGAGGAAGATGCGGTTCAGCTCCAGCGACTGGTCGGCGGTGAGCTTATGGCGCAACATCATGTCGCGGACGTGGACGGGATTGGGCAGGGTTGCGTCTTCGGTCAGCTCTTCAAGGGCGGTTGCGGGATTGTAGTGGTACATGGTTGCATTGTAGCGCCGGGGCAGAACTTCGTGGGTGTTGGATCCCGGGTCGGGGCGTCGTCAGCGGCCAGCCTTGGCGGCTGATGCCCGCAAGTGGCGATCCAGGGTTTTTTCGTGATCGATCCGCTGGAGCACCGTCTCTATTGCGGCCGCCAGGCGATCAGAGCTCTTATCGAGTTCCAGGGTGGACTTTTCGAAGTAAGCAGCAGCGCCCTCGCTGAGGAGTTTTTCTTCGTTCTTCTGCGACAGGCTGGTCAGTACGATGACGGGAATGTCCCGGGTGGCGGGATTTGCTTTCAGGGCCTTGAGGACATCCAGACCGCTGATCTTGGGCAGGAGCATGTCGAGCAGAATTATTTGGGGGAGTATGTCATTAGCTAATTTCAGCGCTTCTTCGCCATCGGCGGCAGTGCTGACCTGGTAGCCAGCTCTGGACAAAGCGCGCTCGTTGGCCATCCGGAGAAACTTGCTGTCGTCGACCAGGAGAACTTTGGCCACACGGAACCCTCTTGTCGGTTGATCGGCGTGGCGGGCGGAAAACTTGAGGCGGTACCCACAGCGGGAGACGGGGCAAGCCCCGTCTCTACCGTTGCTTTTCGGCAAAGGAAAAAGGGGCGGCTAATGCCGCCCCCGAAACCCAACACCTAAGACCTGGTTCTACGTTCCTTCGTTCCAGCTGGCCAGGTATTCTTCCTGCTCCGAGGTCAGGCGGTCGATCTTAATGCCGAGCGATTCCAGCTTGAGCTTGGCCACGCGTTTGTCGAGGTCGACTGGAACCGTGTACACCCTCTTCTCTAATGACGCGTAGTTCTTCACCATGTATTCGAGCGAAAACGCCTGATCGGCAAAACTCATATCCATCACCGACGCGGGATGGCCTTCGGCGGCGGCCAGGTTGATGAGGCGGCCTTCGCCCAGCAAGTTGATGCGGCGTCCGTCTTTCATGGTGTACTCGTCGACGAAGGTGCGCGTGGTGCGCTTCGAAGACGACAGCTTTTCGAGCGACGGGATGTCGATTTCAACGTTGAAGTGACCCGAGTTCGAGATAATGGCGCCATCTTTCATGTGTTCGAAGTGCTGCTTGGCGAGTACGTTCTTGTTGCCGGTGACGGTGCAGAAGACGTCGCCGATTTTGGCGGCCTCTTCCATGCTCATGACGCGGAACCCGTCCATGACCGCTTCGAGCGCTTTAGTCGGATCGATTTCGGTGATGATGACTTCCGCTCCCGCGCCGCGTGCGCGCGAAGCAAGGCCACGTCCGCACCAGCCGTAACCGGCGACCACGAACTTCGACCCGGCGAGCAAGAAATTTGTGGCGCGGATGATGCCGTCGATGGTCGATTGTCCGGTGCCATAGCGGTTGTCAAAAAGATGCTTGGTGTCGGCGTCGTTGACAGCCACGATCGGATAGCGCAGCACGCCTTCCTTGGCCATCGCGCGCAGGCGAATAACGCCGGTGGTCGTTTCCTCGGTGCCGCCGATCACGTTGGCGAGTTCCGCGGTGCGCTTGGTGTGGAGGACGGAGACCAGGTCGGCGCCATCGTCCATGGTGATCTGCGGTTTGTGATCGACCGCGGCCATGATGTGCGCGTAGTAGGAGTCGTTGTCCTCGCCCTTGATGGCAAAGACGGGAATGCTGTAGTCGCGCACCAGGCTGGCCGCCACGTCATCCTGCGTAGACAGCGGGTTCGATGCGCACAGTGCCACGTCGGCGCCGCCGTCGCGCAGCGCGATCATTAAATTTGCGGTCTCGGCCGTCACGTGCAGGCAGGCCGAAACCCGGATGCCCTTGAGCGGCTGGTTCTTAATGAATTCCTTGCGGATAATCTGCAGCACCTTCATCGACTGGTTCGCCCACTCGATGCGTTTCTTGCCCAGATCGGCCAGTTCAAATCCTTTAACGTCGCTGCTAATCGATGTCGTAGCCATTTTTCTCCCTGAATGAAAGGTCAGAGGTAAGAGGTCAGATTGCAGAGGTTACTTCTGACCCCAATCTCGTTCCATAGCTTGCTCTCTATTTTCGTTTGGTTCGTCGCTGCTTTGTGCGGTTCGGGTTCTTTACCTCTGACCTCTGACCTCGAACCTCTGACCTTATTTTCTGGCTCCGGCCGGCTCCCGCTTCAAGCCTGCGTCAGACGCCAGTTTTGCGGCTTTATCGGTTGCTTCCCAGGTGAAATCTTTGTCGCTGCGGCCGAAGTGGCCGTACGCCGCGGTCTTGCGGTAAATCGGACGGCGCAGGTTGAGCGTCTCGATGATCTCGCGGGGCTTCAGCTTGAAGTTTGACCGCACCAGACCTGGAATCAGATTGGCATCAATCTTCTCGGTTCCAAAAGTATCCACCAAAACGCTGACGGGATCGGCAACTCCGATGGCGTAAGCGAGTTGCACCTCGCAGCGGTCGGCCAGCCCGGCGGCCACGATGTTCTTCGCGATGTAGCGCGCCATGTATGCGGCGGAACGATCCACCTTGGTCGGATCCTTGCCGCTGAACGCGCCGCCGCCGTGACGTCCCATGCCACCGTACGTGTCCACGATAATCTTGCGCCCAGTCAGACCGGAATCGCCCATGGGGCCGCCGATCACGAATCGTCCGGTCGGATTGATGTGGTACTTGGTATCTTCGTCGAGCAGGTTGGCCGGAATGACGGTTTGGATGACGTGCTTCAGAATGTCGGCGCGCAGTTCATCGTTGCCGACACTTTCGGAATGCTGGGTGGAGACGACCACCGCATCGACGCGCTTCACCTTGCGCTGGGCGTCGTATTCCACCGTGACTTGGGATTTGCCATCGGGCCGCAGGTAGGGGCAGGTGCCGTTCTTGCGAACTTCGGCAAGCTTCAAGCAGAGTTTGTGGGCGAGTGAAATGGGAAGGGGCATGAGTTCGGGGGTCTCGTTGCAGGCATAGCCGAACATCATTCCCTGGTCGCCGGCGCCGCCGGTATCCACGCCCATGGCGATATCGCCGGACTGCTTGTTGATGCTCGAAATTACGGCGCAGGTATTGGAGTCAAAACCATACACGGCGTTGTCATAGCCGATGGATTGCACGACGCCACGGACGAGATTTTGAAAATCAACATAAGCTTTGGTTGTGATCTCGCCGGCAATCACGACCAAGCCGGTGCAGGTCAGGGTTTCGCAGGCGACGCGGCTGTTCGGATCATCACGAAGGCAGGCGTCGAGAATGGCATCGGAAATCTGGTCGGCGATTTTATCGGGATGTCCCTCGGTTACAGACTCCGAGGTAAACAGAAAACGATTGGTTGCTGGCAAGCTGGTATCTCCTCAAGAAAACTTCGAGCCTTTACTTCCGATTAGGGAGGCATACGGAGCCACGGGCTCTTGACCAAGCTTGGATCAATCCAAGTTTGGCTTAGTGGCTTAACGTTCCTTAAAACGGTACCAGAGATGACCGGCTGAGCGCAACGGAATTGGCCGGTGACGAAGGGACCTGACATTGAGTGGGAGCCCGCCGGTGTTGAACGGTTGAAGAAGCGTGGCAAATGGAACAAAATAAAGAGACAAAGTTAAGGCGTTGGAGGCGGTTCCGGAACATTCGGTACTATTCCTCGAGGACCGAAAGTAACCGTCTTGACTTCCCCGAAATCTCCTCCGACAGCGAGCTTCTCTCCGTTGAATCGAAAGTCAACACCGCCGACGTTTCCGGCCTTGACGATGATTTCTTTGCGGCCTCGCACAGCGCGTTCGCTGCCGGCGGCCAGGAGTTCGGACGAGACTGTTCTGCCGTCGGCGGAAATCGAGATCCAGGATTCTTCACGGGCCTGGATGACGACGGTAAACTCGCCCGGACTTGCAGCGGGAACGGCCGGCGCCTGTTCCGGCGGTGTCAAGCCCGGAGACGCTTTGGGGATGACGGACGATGCAGACGCTCCAGTCCGGGAAGCGGTTGCCGGCGAACCCGACACGGTCGAGCCGGCATTACTATTTTCGCCCGCAACTTCTCCCGATCCTGCGGCAGGTACTTGGCCCGGTACCTGGCCCGTTACTTGGCCTGATGACCGCTCCTCCGTCGCCTGCGTCGCGGATGCGGTTGGAGTCGACCTAGCGGGCTGTCTTGCGTGCTCCCGCTGGCGATGGCTCCAGAGAGAGAGTGCCAGGGCGACTACGAGCAGGACCGCGGCAAACACGCCCCAGGGGAGTTGGCGAGTGGGGGCGCCGGCGCTGGCGTCCAGGTGGCGGATATTCTCTGTATTTTCGCGTGCGCCGTCGTCCTGCTCCGCCTCTGCGATTTCCGTCGAAACGGACGGGGCGTCGCCGGAAGCCTGCAGATATTCAGCGACAGTTTGATCTTCGTCGAGGCCAACGCAGCGGGAATAAGCGCGGACGAAGCCCTTGTTGAAGATGCCTCCGGGTAACTGATTGAACTTATCCTCCTCCAGTGCTTGCAGCAGGCGGGTACCGATCTTGGTGGAGCTGGAAATCTGCTCCAGTGTGATCTTGCGCTTCTCGCGCTCCAGTTTCAGTTTTTCGCCGAAGGAAGGCAAACCAGTCTCTCGCTTTCGTTGGATGGCGAACGAAATTTTACTCTGTCGAGAAGTAAGATCATAGGGTATTCCAGCGGCTCCGACAAACTAGTCATGATGTGTAAGACTGGTGGCAGGGTTTGCGGGCGCGGCGAGTTGCCGTGTTGGATACCGGTTACCATCGTACGTTGCCCGGGTAGTGCGACCAAACCTATAATTTTGTATCCATCCACTCGAACGGGGAGTTCATGTCGGAGGCAGCGGGCACGTCGCCAATTCGCCTGTCGCAGGAGTTGACAATCTTTCACGATGTCGCCAAGGCGCTGACATCGTCACTCAACCTTGATTCGATCCTGCAGACCATCATGGAAAAAATGGCGGAATACTTCCGTCCGGATACCTGGTCGCTGCTGATGGTAGATGAGGAAAAGGACGAACTCTATTTCGCCATCGCGGTGGGGGCGGCGGCGGAGGTTCTGTCGAAAGTACGTTTGAAGGTGGGTGAGGGCATCGCCGGTTGGGTGGCCAAGCACGGACAGGCGTTGATCGTTCCCGATGTGCAGAATGATCCGCGTTTCTCATCCCGGCTGGACGAGATGACGCGCTTGCAGACGCGCTCCGTAATCTGCGTGCCGCTGCGCTCGCGACACCGCGTGCTGGGCGTGATCCAACTGGTCAACGCGAACGCGGAAATGAGTGAGCAGGAGTTGTTCTTCCTGCAGGCCCTGTGCGACTACGCCGCGATCGCGATCGAGAATGCGAGGGCGGTCGAGAAGATTCAGGAATTAACCATTACCGACGATTGCACGGGCCTGTTCAATGCGCGCCATCTGCACAAAACGCTGGAAACCGAGGTCTACCGTTCGGCGCGGTTCGGCTACCAGTTCAGCGTGATTTTCATCGACCTCGACCATTTCAAGCAAGTCAACGACACGCATGGACACCTAGTCGGAAGCCGATTGCTGGCCGAAGTCGGATACCTGGTCAAAGCGCAGTTGCGGCTGATTGACTTTGCTTTCCGCTACGGGGGAGACGAGTTTGTAGTGCTGCTGCCGCAGACCAGCAAAGATCAAGCGGTGGTGGTCGCGAAACGTCTGCAGGACTCCCTGCGCGCCGGAACTTTCTGCAGCGAAGTTGGCTTGAATCTGAACCTTCGCGCCAGCATGGGACTGGCGACTTTTCCGAACGATGCGCAAACCCCGCACGACATCATCCGTCAGGCGGACGAGATGATGTACATGGTGAAGAACACGACCCGCGACAATATCGGCGTGGCATCGCGCGGGCTAATGGAATCGTAGTTTTTTACGTAGGGACAGCCGCCTCGGCTGTCCGGCGAGCGCAGCTCGCCTTGGGTCTTACTTTATCCTATCTATGCTTCAGTTCAAGAGCAGTGGGGCATCGCCCCTCTGGACAGCCGAGAGCGGCTGTCCCTACGTGAGCTGGTCTGGTTTGTATGGATTCCCCAGGTCGCGATACCACAGCCAGCGATACTCTCCCCACGACGATACAAGTCCTTTTCGAACCGGATTATCCAGAATGTACCGAACTTTCTCATCCAGTTTTTCCGATTTCCGCAGCACCCGATCAAACGATTCTGTTTGCCACACTTTTCCGGGGCGGCCTAGCTGTCGATTAATTTTATGGGCGGAAGCGCCTTTGATCGCATCCATGATTTCCCCCAAGGAATAAACCTCACGGGCTTGGTTGTTAACCAGGGGCGTGAAAATCATGTGTACGTGATCAGGCATAACAACGACAACGCTAACCTCAATCTTTATGCCATTGTCGTGAAGGCAAGACCCTAGCACGAGGTCACGAGCAGCCTCGGGAAGAATCCAACGCAATTGGGTGCAAAAGGTCAGGAAGTGAGGCTTGTTGTCGCGCTGCAGATGCGGGAGATTGCGGCGGTAGAACGTCTTCGGCATGGACAAACTCGACAGATCCAGGTTGCTCCCCCTAATCTGGAGTGCGGTGACTTGCATCACTGCCCGTCTGTGAGATTTCACACGTTGGTCGCGCTTGCGACAGGGGCGAGCTGCGCTCGCCTGGACAGCCGAGGGCGGCTGTCCCTACGTTATTTTGGTTGATCCGGCTTTGGCTGCGCTTCTTTCGTGTCCGGCTTCCACGTAAATGGGTTCGCGGGCGCGGAGGGGTTCACGCCGAAGTCCCACACGTAGAGGTTGATTCCTTCTTTTCCCAGCAGTTCGACGACGGCGTATTCCCCTGGCACGAGAGATTCGGTGGGTGTGAGTTTGACCCAGCCTCCAGTCATGGTAGTGACCGTGGCCGGGACAAAACGCTCGTCGGTTTTCATCGTTCCGGTGACAGCGGTCTTGATGGTGCCGGCAACGCGCTTGTTGCCTTTGCTATCGACACGAATAATTTTGAAGCGGTCGTTGTTGCTGGGCGCGGGCGGCCGAGGCTCGCCGGTAACGGCCTTCGCAGTTGCCGGTGCGGCGTCGTTATTGTTGTTGTTCAAATCGATGTTGATGTACAGCGAAGGCACGGTGGTGTGCGACTGAATCTTCGCGTGCGCGTCGGGAAGTTCGATCGTTTTCCTGGCGCCGGCCAGCGGATTGATCGCCGCGCGCAGAACATTCGTTTTAGCGTTCTTATCCACGTCGCCGCCCGACTGGTGCAGTTCGGACAACTGCGGCTGATTCTCGTACGTGTCGAGGAGGAAGATGCCACCCTCGTCGGGAAGGTGCAGACCGGGCGCAACCTGCGGTGAACGGGCTTGTTCGGCTTTCCGCTCGGCCTCGAGTTCCTTATCGAGTTCGACCGCTTCCGGAGAAAGCTTGCCCGGATCGCGTCCTTGCTCAAACTTCTCGGTTGCGTCCCAATCAATCAGCGATTTCGGGACTTCCTCCCATTCGCCGCGTTCGGCGCTGAAATAGCGGACGCGCTCGCCCTGAACCTCATACTTGGTGACGGACTGATACGAGCCATCCTTCAGAATCAGACGCCGGGCCTGGGGCGGGACGGGAACGGGAACTTGGGACAGGGAAAAGTGGGACAGGGAAAAGAAGGCCAACACGATCGCTGCCGCGAGTCGTCCCGTTCTGCCGCTGAACGATTTCATGCCGCGGAACATTATCGGTCTTTTCCCGTCCTTCCGAAGGATTAGATGCGGGCGGTCTGGGACGCGCACAAGCTGTGTGAAAGGCCGGGCGAGGACGCCCGGCGCTCCATTGTTCCCGTGTTCCACGGTTCTGCGTTCTGGTTTTTACTTCCCTGCCGGTACGTACACCGCGGGGATATTCTGCTTATTCACCATCTCGTTCAGCGCTGGCAGGTCTTTCGACATCAGCTCGTGATACTGCGCCAGCAGCGGTTGCGCCTCTTTTTCCAGACTCTGAAAAACCTCGTACTGCTGCTTCGTCGGTGCGGCATCGGCGGACTCCACGCTGCCGAGCAGCGAGTGCAGACGCTCATCGATCAGCACCGGATAGTTTAGATTCGACTCCGAGCTCTTCGAGTTCACCTGGATCAGCTGCGACTCCAGATCATAGCTCTTCTTATCGAAGTCTTTGGTCGCAGAAACCAGAGACACGTAACGCTGGTCGTCACCAAAGCGCCGTGCCAACCCGCGCGTCTGGGTGCGCACTTCGCGCACCGTCACGGCCGCCTCGTGAATCTCCGTCACCAGCGCGACAATCTTGCGTCCCAAGTCAACCTGCTTCTGCGCGTCTTCGTTCGACGCCTTCACCCGCGGATCCAGCTTCAGCTCCAGCGGTGCCGTGTACGATTTTCCGTCCGCCGTGAGCCGCACCTGATACGAGCCCGGCGGCACCATCGGTCCACGATTGCGGAATTCCGCTCCCGGCTCTCCTGGCAGCGGCGTCGGCCCCTGCGATCGCAAATCCCAGGCAAAACGGTTCACGCCGGCGTCGGTCGGAATCTTTTCGTCGGGAGGTGTCTGGTCGGGCCACTCGGGCGGCGTTTCCGCTTCTTTTTTCTCTTCGTTGGAGTAGCGCCGCACCACTTTTCCCGAGGCGTCCAGAAATTCGAGCGCCACTGTGCCCTTGGGCGCGGTTGGGAAGTAGTAATAGATAATCGCGCCCGTCGGCGGATTGTCGCCCACTGGCTGATGCCGCTCGAAGAAATCGGGCCAGCGCAGGCGATAGGTCAGTCGCGGCTTGTAGAGCATGGCTGCGGTCGCTGCCTGCGTACTTGCCGCGCGCAGCGGCGTGAGGTCGTCGAGAATCCAGAAAGAGCGCCCGTGTGTCGCCACCACCAGATCGTCATTTTTCACGATCAAGTCGTGAATCGGAGTGTTTGGCAAATTCAACTGCAGAGATTGCCAGTTCGCTCCGCCATCGAATGAAACGTAAACTCCGGTCTCCGTGCCCGCGTAGAGGAGATTCTTGCGCACCGGGTCTTCGCGCACAGCGTGGGTGTAGGCGCCATCCGGAATGCCGCTGATGATCTTGGTCCAGGTCTTGCCGAAATCCGTCGTTTTGAAGATACACGGCTTCAGGTCATCGAGCTTATGCGTGTCGACCGCCGCATACGCCGTTCCCGCATCGTGTGGAGAAGCGTCGATGAGACTCACAAGGCTCCACTCCGGAATTCCCTTGGGCGTCACGTTCGCCCAGTTCTTACCGCCATCGCGCGAAACGTGAATCAAGCCATCATCGGTTCCCGCCCATAGCAGATCTTTCTGCACGGGCGACTCGGCGATCGTGAACACGGTGTCGTAATACTCGACCGAGGTGTTGTCCTTGGTCAGTGGGCCTCCGGAGGAAACCTGTTTGCTTTTATCGTTGCGCGTCAGATCTGGACTGATCGCTGTCCAACTCTTGCCTTCGTCGGTGGTCTTGAACACGCGCTCGGCGGTGGTGTAGACCACATTGGGATCATGCGGAGAGATCAGAATTGGCATCGTCCACGCGAGTCGATATTTCAGATCGCCAACGCCGTGTCCCGAAGTATCTTCCGGCCAAACTGTAATGTCCTGCTCCTGATTGCTGCGGCGATCGAGGCGCGTGACCACGCCGCTGCCCGAGCCTGCATAAATAATGTTGGAGTCGCGTGGATCGGGCTGAATGTAGCCACTCTCTCCGCCGCCCGCATCGAACCAGTGCTGACGCCCGATATAACCTTCGTCCGTGCGGCTGAGGATGCCGATGGTCGTGTTGTCCTGCTGTGCACCATACACCTTGTAGAGAAAGTCGTTGTCCGCCGCCACATGGTAGAACTGCGCCGTCGGCTGGTTGTACTGGGTGGACCAGCTCTTGCCGCCATCGACCGAGATGGTCGCGCCGCCGTCGTTCGAGTCGATCATGCGATTCGGATTCTGCGGATCGATCCAGAAGCCGTGATGATCGCCATGCGGAGCCGGCAGCAGGCTCAAACTCTTCCCGCCATCGGTCGAGCGAAACGCGCCGGTGTTCAGCATGTAAACCGTGTTCACGCTCCTGGGATCGGCAAAAATGTGCGTGAAGTACCATGCGCGCTGCGTGAGCCGCTGATCATCGTTGACGCGAGACCACGTCTCGCCGTCGTCATCGGAACGATACAGCCCACTCTCTTTCGACTCGATAAGCGCGTAGACGCGATTCGAATCCGCGCCCGAAACGCTGACCCCGATGCGACCCAGGATGCCCTCGGGCAGTCCTTTCGCTTCCAGGTGCTTCCAGGAATTTCCGCCGTCGGTCGAGCGGTACAATCCGCTGCCCGGGCCGCCGCTTTCAAGACTCCACGGCGTGCGCTGAATCTGGTAGAGGGCGGCGAACATCACGTTGGAATTATGGGGATCGACCGCGAGATCGATGGCGCCGGACTTGTCGTCCTTGTAAAGAACCTTGTCCCAGGTCTTGCCGCCGTCGGTGGTGCGGAAAATGCCGCGTTCCGTATTCGGCCCGTAGGCGTGACCGAGCGCGGCGATCAGCACATGGTCGGAGTTGCGCGGATCGATCCAAACGCGCGCAATGTGCTGCGTATCTTTCAATCCGATGTGCTGCCAGGTTTTGCCACCATCGGTCGTCTTGTAGACTCCATCGCCATAGGAGATATTTCCGCGCAGGCAGGACTCGCCTGTCCCTACATAGATCACATTCGGATTCGATTCCGACACCGCGATGGCGCCGATCGACGAGATCATGCTCCCGTCGGAGATGGGCTGCCAGCTTACTCCGCCATCGGTGGTGCGCCACACGCCGCCGGCGACTCCGCCAAAGTAGTAGGTGAAAGGACTGCCGGGAACTCCAGTCACAGCCAGCACGCGGCCGCCGCGAAACGGCCCAATGTCGCGCCACTTCATTCCCTTGAACTGTGCTTCGCTATACGGTTGCGCCGCGGTCGAAATTCCGAGCGTTACGACCAGAACACACCACACCACCAGACTGCGAACCGTCATGGATCACTCCTGCATTACGACCTTGAGTAGTTGAAGACCGTTAATAATACCTCATCGCTAAAGTAGAGGACGCGTAGGGACAGCCGCCCCGGCTGTCCGGCGAACACAGCTCGCCCGGCGTTTCGTTTGCTCATCCTCGTATTCAACTGCGGAGCGGCACTTCGCGCCGCTGGACAGCCGGGGCGGCTGTCACTACGCGTTCTGGTCGCTTATGTTGAATATAGAAACTCGAGAGCGCCCGGAAACCGCGCCGCCCAGGCCGATTCGTTGTGCGTCGCGCCTTCGTCGATGCGCACCTTCAGCCGATTTTCGTCCAGGCCAGCCTGACGCAGAATCGCTACCAGTTCGCGCAGGTCGTCGACAATCTTCGCGTCTTTCTCCGCATTCCCCGCTTCTCTGGTGCCGATCCCCAGGTACATGCGTGCAGGCCAATTATGAAAGCTACGGCTCTCTTCCAGAATTCTACGGTTCGCCACGAATAGGGACGGGCTCTCGATCAGCAATCGTCCAAACACTCCGGGCGCTGCCAGCTGCGTGTAGAGCGTGATCAGGCCGCCGAGAGAGGAGCCGCCCAATCCCGTATTCTCTGGCCCCTTCAAGACTGAATAACGCTCTTCGATGAGCGGCATCACTTCACGTTGCAGAAACTCCGGGTAGCATTTTCCCTTCGCGTTCAGGACTCTGGGATCTTTTGACTTGTACGGAATGTATTCGTTAGCCCGGTTCTTCGTGTTGTCGATGCCGACGATGATGAGCGGCCGAATTTTCTGCTCGGCGATCAACCGCGCAGCGGTCTCTCCCACCTGCCAGTGGACTCCCGCAAAAGCTGTTGAGGGATCGAAGAGATTCTGACCGTCATTTAGATAAAGGACCGGATAACGGGTCGCGCCCCAGCCGTCGTAATCCGGAGGCAGCCAAACCCGTAACAGCCGCGTGTTCCCGAAGATCTTGCTGTGGAGCTCGTGTAGCCACAGATTGCCGGTCGAAACCGGTAAGGCAGCAGTGGTGTCAGGCCTCGCCTTCCTTAGTAGTCTTAGTTTTCGCGTTGTGGACCGGGGCATGGGGTAAACGGGCTATCAGCTGTCCGCTCTCATCTTTCAGAAAAAAACACTCGGTTGGCAGTCCCGGTACTGATTACTGAACTGGGTACTGGTTACTGACTTCTATCTCGCTTCGCCCAGATCACCGCCGTCAAGACCGTCGTCGTCGCAATCAGTGCCAGCGAGGTTAGACACAAAATGCACCAGACTCCGAGCACGCGTCCTTCAATGTAGGTCAGGTACAAAGCAAACGCCAAGCCGGCGACGGCAGCGCCGAAAAGCATTGCCGGTGTCTCCCGCCGCTCGCGATACATCGTCGCCAGCCCCGTCAATGCCGCGTACCCGAGCATCCCAATCAGCGCCACCGGAACTCCAAGGATCGATGAATATTCGCTGCGGTTCACGATGTCGCAGTTGAACGTTTCCCCAATTTCGCAGTACGCCGTCTTCGAGGTCGCGTAATGATGCTGCAGAGACACCGAAGACACCGCGATTCCGCACACTGCCAGAAGCGCGACGAAGTTCATGAGACGCTGCATTAAATCGGTCATGGCAGCGAACACCCGGTTCGGTCGCTGAGCTCTTCGAGACTAAAAATGCGCTCCACGCGGTCGCCTGTAGGCGGAAATTGCCAGGTGGGATAGTGCTGAATGTTCGCATCTATGCAAGCCTGCGATCTCCCGTGGGTTTCGCCTTTGATGCCGCACTCCACATAAGGAGCGTACTCGAACGACGCGCCAAATTTTTCTTTTTGCTCCACACAATGCGGACAC
>Ga0181523_10003567_pt1 | contig 14115 bp, 8 predicted proteins | sample PEATcosm2014_Bin_43_FD_119752 | JGI IMG/M metagenome (GOLD analysis project Ga0181523, IMG submission 119752) | Peatland microbial communities from MTU Mesocosm Facility, Houghton, MI, USA - PEATcosm2014_Bin05_30_metaG | ecosystem: Environmental > Terrestrial > Soil > Wetlands > Peat | place...
TAACGGTGACTGAGATTTTTCCCCGCCTTTTCTCACCGATGAAGCTGGCCGGCTATACGCTTGGCAACCGCATTGCCATAGCGCCGCTCACCCGGCAGATGGCGGAACCGGATGGTACGCCGACCGACGAAATGGTGGCCTATTACGCGCACCGCGCGCGCGGCGGTTGCGGCCTCATCATCACCGAGGGCACGTATGAAGAAGATCGGCTCAGCTGCCGGGCCTATCTGTCGCAACCCGGAATCGCCAATGTCAAGCACGTCGCAGCTTGGCGCAAGGTCACCGACGCCGTGCACAAACACGGCACGCGATCATCCTTCAGCTCATGCCGTCTTCCCGATGACGATTCATCCCGACATTTCCGGACGTCCGCACGTGCTCATGATGCTAGAGCGATTGTACCGTCACATGGTTGCGCAGCCGGGCGTGAAGTTTGTGACCATGGACGAAATGGCCGCCGACTTCGCCAAGCGGTTCCCGCGAAAGAAGACATGAGCCTCGGATTGTCCAATTCGAATAGCGGCGTCGACGGCCGGCCGACCGGGCGGGACCGATCGGTTGGCATGGCGACGCCGCTGTCAACGCCCACAGCGAATCGGTTTTTGATCAATGCCCGCCGCGCGGGCGGCAACGACGAGTAGGGAGTGGAAAATGATACGTGTCGGCGTTGACGTCGGAGGGACGTTCACTGACATCGTCTTGGAACAGACCGGCGCCGACGCCAGTCAGAAGATATTCGTGCACAAGGTGTCCTCGACGCCGACGGATCAATCGGTCGGCGTCGTGCACGGCATCGTCGAAGTCTGTAAGATCGCCGGCGTCGCGCTGGGCTACATCGACATGGTGCTGCACGGCACGACCGTCGCCACCAACATGGTGATCGAGCGCAAGGGTGCCGACGTCGGCATGATCACCACCCGCGGCTTCCGCTGCATATGGCCCGTCACAAGCGGCCGCATACTTTCTCGCTGCAATTCGACGTGCCCTGGCAATCGAAGCCGCTGGTCAAGCGGCGAAACCGCCTGGTGGTGGACGAGCGGCTGCGGGCGCCGACCGGGGAGGTCGAAGTTCCACTGGCACTCGATCAGGTCGAGGCGGCGGCGCAGGTCTTCAAGAAGCGCGGGCTGAAAGCGGTCGTGATCTGCTTCCTGTTCTCGTTCCTTAACAACGAGCACGAAGTGAAGGCGCGCGACATCGTCAAGCGGGTGATTCCGGATGCTTTTGTTTGCTGCTCGCACGAGGTGGTGAACGTCATTCGCGAATACGAGCGGTTTTCTTCCACGGCGATGAACGCCTATATTGGGCCGACGACGGCGCGCTATCTTGAACGCCTGGAAGGCCGGCTGCGTGAAAACGGAGTCACCGCCAAAGTGCGGATCATGCAGTCGAACGGTGGCATCTCGACCGTGGAGAATTCGTCGCGCCGCCCAGTTGGCCTGCTGCTTTCCGGTCCGGCCGGCGGCGTCATTGGCGGGCGCTGGACGGGAGCATCCTGCAACACCAAAAACGTGATCACAATTGACGTCGGCGGCACCTCGGCCGACATCTCGGTGATCCAGAACGGGGAATTGCGGATCAAGAATCCGCGCGACACCGAGGTCGCCCATCTGCCGGTGCTGGTGCCGATGATCGATGTCGACGCGATCGGCGCCGGCGGCGGTTCGATCGCCTATCTCGATCCGGGCGGCGCGTTCCGGGTGGGTCCGCGTTCCGCCGGCGCAGATCCCGGGCCTGCTTGCTACGGCAAGGGCGGCAAGGAGCCGGCGGTGACCGATGCGCAAGTCGTGTTGGGTCGGCTCGATCCGGATCATTTCCTCGGCGGCGATCTCAAGATCGATCCTTCACTCGGGCACAAGGCGGTCGAGGAATATGTGGCCAAGCCCCTTAAGCTGTCGGTCACGGACGCCGCGCTCGGGATCCTTCGCGTCGTCAACAACAACATGGCGCTGGCAATCAATGCCAATTCCGTCGCGAAGGGTATCGATCCGCGCAACTTCACGCTGATGGGCTTCGGCGGCGCCGGCCCGCTGCATGCGACCGCTCTGGCCGAGTTGATCGGCACCAAGGACACGATTGCGCCCCTACATCCCGGCATCACCGCTGCGATGGGCCTGCTACTCACCGAACTGCAATACGAGTACACGCGGTCCGTGCTGGTGGTCGCCAACAAGGCCAGCAAGGCCGATTTCGATCTCGTCAACAAGATCATCGCCGATCTGAAGGCCGAAGCGCGCGCTCAGTTGACCGCCGACGGCGTGCCGCCACACATGCATCGCTTCACCGCGGTCGCGGAGTGCCGCTATGTCGGGCAGGGCTTCGAGTTGCGTGCTGCGATGCCGGACCAGCCGCTCGACGATGACAACGTCAATGCCATGATCAAGAGCTTTTACAACGCACATAAGCAGGTCTACGGCCACGCCTTCGAAGATCAACTAGTCGAGATCATTACGTTGCGCCTTGTCGGTTCGGCGGCGACCGAGACGTTAAAGCTGCCGAAGCTGGCCAAGGGCGGTCGGCACAATCCAAAAGAGGCGGAACTCTATGCCCGCAAAACCGTGTTCGACGACGGGAAGGCGGTTCCGACGCCGCGGTACGATCGTTCCAAATTGCTTGCCGACGACAAAATCAGCGGTCCGGCGCTAATCGTGCAACACAATTCGACGACGTTGGTGCCTCCCGGATACGTGGCCAGCGTCCTTTCCTACGGCGACATGCGTATCGCGCGAGGCCAAACTCATTAAGGGGAAACGCGATGACCAAAGACACGACCATGAAAATCGATCCGATCACATTGCAGGTCATCGGCGGGGCCCTGCACTCCATCGCCGAGCAGATGGGCAACGTGCTTTACCGCATGTCCTACTCTTCGATCATCCGCGAAAGTCAGGACCTCGGCGCCGGACTTTTCGACCGCGACTACAATACGCTGTGCGAGTCGGATTCGACCCCCATGCACATCGGCTCGCTGCCGGGCTATCTGCGCGGCATCGAGAAATCGATTCCGCTGAGCGTGTGGAAGCCGGGCGACTGCGTGATCCACAATCACCCCTACTACGGAGCGAGCCACTCGCCCGACATCGCGGTGGTCATGCCGGTGTTTTTCGAAAACGAGCTCGTTGGCTTCTCCGCGAACACGGCGCATCACGTTGATATCGGCGCCGCCACACCGGGGCTGATCATCGACGTGCCCGACATGTTCGCCGAAGGCATGCTGTTCAACGGCATCAAGCTCTATGAAGCGGGTGTTCGCAGCGAAAGCATGTGGCGCTACATCAGGGACAATACCCGCGTGCCCGGGCTGGTGATGGGTGACCTGGAGGCGCAGATCGCCGCGGCCGAGCTCGGCGTCAGGAGATTTCAGGAACTGCTTGGCACCTACGGCGAGGAGACCGTGCTGCAGGCCACGCGGCAACTCATGGACTATACCGAGGCGATGCTGCGCCGGGAGATCGCCAAGATCCCCGACGGCGACTATATCGCGGAGGGTTTTCTCGACGATGATGGGCGCAATCGCGGCAAGCACCTGCCCATCAAAGTGACGGTCAAGAAACGCGGAGACGGGATCGAAGTGGATTTGACTGGATCCTCGCCGCAGGTGCCGACGGCATTCAACGTTCCCTTCGAAGGCTCGACCAAAGTCGCGTGTTATTTTGCGTTCCGTGCGCTATTGCTCGATACTTACACTCACGAAGAGCACATCCCGCAGAACGAGGGCTCGTTCCGGCCGGTGAAGGTCACGGCGCCGTTGGGCTCGATTTTCAATCCCATCGCGCCGGTCGCGGCGGAAGCACGCTTCTGCCAGATTCAACGCGTCGTTGACCTCATCATCAAGGCGTTGTCACCTGTGTTGCCAGATCAGTGCACAGCCGGGAACGCGGCCACGCTTTCCTTCGCGGCTTTCTCCGGCGTCCGCCCCAACGGCGACTACTGGGTGTTCCTGGAGGTGAACGAGGCGGCGATGGGTGGGCGTCCCAGGTCGGACGGGCCGGACACGGTCGAAGAGCTGATGCGAAATACGCGTAACAATCCGCTGGAAGACCTCGGCATGCACCTGCCGCTGATTCGCGATCGCTACGAATTGCGTGACGACGTCATGCCGGGGGCGGGAAAATTCCGCGGCGGTCAGGGTGTGGTCAAGTACCAACGGTTTCTGACGCCGGGCTTCATCACCCACGAGGCCGATCGTCACGAGGACGCCCCGTGGGGCGCGTTCGGCGGCAAGCCGGGTTCGGTCGGTAAATACGAAATCTTCAGCGTCAAGACGCCAAACGACGTCAAGCAATATCCCGCCAAGTTCTCCGGATTGCGCCTTGAAGAAGGCGACGTCGCCTGCTACTTCTCGCCGTCGGGAGGCGGTTACGGCAATCCGCTCGATCGTCCCGCCGAGCAGGTGCTCGAGGACGTGCTCGACGATTTCATCACGCCGCAGCACGCCCGGGAAGCCTATGGCGTGGTGCTCAGGCCCACCGACAACGGTTTTCCGTGGGCGCTGGACCCGACTGCGACCGTGGCGTTGCGAGCGTCGATGCGCGGCTGAAGCGGCGGGGAGGGAAGGTATTCCTCGTAGCGTCGCGCCGGCAGGAACGGCCCTCGACGTTGGCGAGGTGCGCGGCAGGGAAATCCACGACCAAAAACTAACCAAGGAGAATCGACATGGCCCGCGTCATCGATCTGTCGCTGCTCATCGAAGACAATATGCCCGCGCATAAGCTGTTTCAGCGCCCGATCTACGTGGATCACATGACCCACGAGAGCGCCAAGGCCCTCAATCTCGGCGTCCCCGGCGACGCGATGACCTTTCAGACGAACTTCATGGCGATGCTCGACCATGTCGGCACGCACGTCGACGCATTCCGCCACGTCAATCCCAAAGGTAAGTCGGTCAACGAGATGCCGCTCGATCTGTTCATGGGCAAGGCGGTCTGCTTCGACTTGCTGCATATCCCCGACCTGGGAGACATCACCGTCAAGGACATGGAGACTGCCGAGGCCAAGTGCGGCGTCAAGGTGAACGGTCACATCGTGCTGCTCTGCACCGGCTTCCACAAGCGGCATTATCCCTCGCTCGACAGCGTCTGGAAGAATCCGTTGCTGACGGTCGAAGCCACGCGCTGGCTTTACGATCGCGGCTCGAAGATGCATGGCGTCGAAGGCCCGTCGACCGACAAGCCCACCGACAACATATTCGCCCAGCATCGGCTTTGCCGCGATCTCGGCATCTCGCACTGGGAATGGCTGGTGAATCTCGAGGAACTCCTCGATAAGAAAGAGTTCCAGTTTTTCGGCGTGCCTCTGAAGTTCAAAAGCGGGTCGGGCTCTCCGGTCAGGGCGTTCGCCATCGTGAACGGCTGAGGCGTTCGGGTCGCCGCCGCCACCGCGGAGAAGCGTCGATGTCCGCCGATTTCGATACCATGACGGCGGTGGAGCTGAGAGAGCGCATCGCGCGCCGTGAAGTGTCGCCTGTCGAGGTCGCGCGGCGGGCGCTGGAAAAGGCCGAGTCGACGCAAGCGACGCTCAATTGTTTCTCGGTCATCGTTTTCGAGGCCGCTCTCGCGGCGGCGCGGCGCGCCGAACAGGCGGTCATGAGCGGCGCGCCGCTCGGACCACTGCACGGCGTGCCATTTTCGGTGAAGGACCTGATCTCGGTCGAAGGGGTTCTCTACGCCTCGGGATCGCGGACGATGGCGGACAACATTGGGAAAGTGGACGCGCCGGCGGTCGCCCGCGCCAAGGCCGCCGGCGCCATTTTCATCGGAAAGACCACTACCAGCGAATTCGGTTGCAAGCCCGTCGGCGACAGCCCGCTGACCGGGATCACGCGCAATCCCCTGAACCTCTCACTCACGCCCGGCGGATCGAGCGCAGGCTGCGCGGCCTCGGTGGCCGCGGGGATCACCCCTTTTGCGTTGGGCACCGATGGCGGCGGTTCGATCCGCATCCCCGCCGCTTTTACCGGCACCTTCGGCATCAAGGCGAACTTTGGTCGCGTGCCGGTGTGGCCCACCTCGGCGACGCCCACACTGGGTCATGTCTGCCCGCTGGCGAGAACCGTGTCGGACGCCGCTTTGCTGTTGCAGACGATATCCGGCTATGAAACGCGCGATCCCGCTTCCATCGCCGCGGCGGTTCCCGACTTTGCCGGCGCATGCGAGGCGCCGTTGGGCCGGTTGCGCATCGCCTGGAGCCCTACCCTCGGCTATGCGACGCCGGAAGCCGAGGTGGTGCGCGTCTGTGAGGCGGCGGCAAAGCTGTTCGAGGAGGCCGGCTGCCTGGTCGAGGAGGTGGACCGAGTGTTTGCCGCGGACCCAGAAGATATCTGGACCGCTGAGTTCTACGCCGGCGTCGGCACGCGGTTGCGGCCGATTATCGAGAACCGTCCAGACCTCCTAGACCCCGCCGTCGCCTCAATCCTCAGGACGGCGCTCGCGCAAGACATGCGCAGTTATTATGAGAACGTATTCAAGCGCTATGCCTTACGCGACGAAATGGTCGCAATCTTCGAGCGCTATGATCTGCTGCTGAGCCCGACGCTCCCGGTCGTTTCGCTGGAGGCGGGGAAGAATATCCCGGACGGCCTCAAGGATCGCAATCTCGTCTCTTGGGTCTTTTACACCTATCCATTCAATCTGACCGGTCAGCCCGCAGCATCGCTTCCCGCGGGCGCGTCTTCGCAAGGTCTACCGATCGGACTGCAGATTGTGGGCCGGCGCAACGACGAGATCAGCGTCTTGAAAGTATCTGCCTGGCTGGAGCGTCGTCTCCGCAGTTGACCCGCTCATTCCTTAGAGCGAGGTGGCGGGCGCCCATCAGCTACGCAGCTACGCCGGCTCTACCGCGAGGAGCGGGGTGAATCCCTGTTATCTGAAGAATTTTCCCTGCAAAACGCTCTGGAATTCCCTGTTCAGCTGTGCAGGGAATTCAACTGCAAGCCTTTGAATTTTCGCGCTGTCTCGGCGTAAAAATTACCGTAACGCGCGGGAAGCGGCAAAATTCCCTGTTTATTTCTCTGTTAGCAGGGAATTTTGAAGGGAGACTGGTCGGCGTCCGACTGCGTCCTCAGCCAGTTGATTTCCCTTACGATTTCTCCGATTTCACATTGACGATTTTCAGCGCAGTTGGGGGCGCAGTTGGGAGTTTTCCGTCCTTCTTTTGATCTCCCCGCGCCTCCTTGTATCGGTTCAATTTCGCGATGGCGTTGCCCGCGACCTCCGCGTCCCTCGGCAGATAATGCGCGGTCAGGATCGCCTGCACATCGCCCGGCTTGTGGCCGGTGATCGAGTAGATTTCGACCTCGTTGCATCCGGCGCGGGCCAGCGTCACCACGGCGGTGCCGCGCAGGTCGTGGAATGTCAGCCCGCGGATTCCCGCCCGCGTGGCCGCCTTGCCCCACGCGCCCTGGAAACCGCTTTCGCTCCACGGCTTGCCGTCGCTGTTGGTCAGCATGATGGGGCATCGCCTTGGCGCGGCGTCGAGCGCGGTCTTCAGTTCGTCCGTGACCGGGATCGCCACATAAGCGCCGGTCTTTTTCTGACGCAGCTTGATGTTCGTGCCGTCGTAGGCGCTCCAAGGCAACCGCAACAGGTCGCCCTGCCGCTGTCCGGTGTTGGTCGCGAGCAGCATCGCAAGTCGGAGATTGGGCGGCGCGGCGCGGAGGAACCGCGCCACATCCTCGTCGGCCCAGACCTTGTCGATGCGGGTGCCCTGATAAAGCTTGCCGCCGTTGGCGCATGGGTTCGTCGCGACCAGCCTGCGCTTGACCGCCCAAGAAAGAACGCGCGACAGGGTGCCGTAGGCATAGTCGGCCTGCCGCAGCGATGTTTGCGCCAGCCTGTCGCGCCATTCGAGAAAGACCGATGTCGCCCTCGGGTCGTCCAGCGCCTTGATCGGAAAGTCGCCGAAGGCGCGCTCGATGCGCTTTATCTGCTTGATGTAGTCGCGGCGGGTGCGCGGCGAGATTCCGAACTGGAATTCCGCGCTTTCCTGAAATCGAAACAGCAGCGCCTGCAAAACGCCGGTCGGCGGCGCGACCTTTTGGGCGACGGTGGCGTTGTAGCTGGCGACGAATTCCGGTGTGCCAGGTTCCCCTCGCAGCGGTGGGCCGCCCTTCCACGCATACCAATAGGTTCGCCGAGTGCCATCAGCGAGCCGCTTGGTAACGCTGTTAATGCCCTTCAGCGTGACTCGCATGATGTTTCGCTATCCACTGGTCGAGATCGTCGGGCTTCGCGTCACCCGTGCCCTGCTCGCCGAGCCGCAGTTCGACGCGGCCGCTCGGATCGAGCACGGCACCGCTGTCACGTCGCGATGGCCGCGTCCGCATTGAAATCGTAGCAACGGTCCTGTGAACGAGTGCGGCCCGCCACGCATTTCCGAGGTCGCCTGTGCTCGATCTCGCCGCTAGCAAATAAACACCACAAGTTGCATCGATCTGGAGCTCGACAGCGTATGTATCCCGCGTACGAGATCAAGAACATGCACCCGCTGCTGGCGGATAAAAAGCAGCAAATGTGCTGCGCTTCGCGTGCTACGCGACGGGCGACTGGTAAAACCAGCCCCAGTCCGGAGCCATTCTCAACCACATACCCACTGGTAGCCCCACGGAGACGCCGCGAAGCAACGATCGGGCTCATTCCAGCTGCTAGGGCCAGAATTGTTTACCGCCGGGGCAGTAGCGGTTCCGCCATGACCACGTGCACTACCTTTGCCTCCACTTCCGCTACCCTGCGCCCACGACCCTGTCGCCATACATAGCGCAAGGCTTAATCCCAGCGCGATCACTCCAAGTTGCTTCTTCATGTCTCGACCTCCCAGTTATAGTTGCGTTTGCAGTCGTAGCACACCATGACCGCCACACGGCCGTTCATATAGGGCTTTCACACAACTTTGATTTAGGTCCGGTCCAGTTCTAGATGGGTACGGGCGCAGGGGCTTTATACTCCGGTGCCGGTGCCGTTGGCAGACCGCCGAATTTGACTTTTTCTCGCGGGAAAATCCGTCGTCAGTCCGTCGATCCACATGCGATGCAGGATCACAGCAAGCTTGCGTGCGATTCCCCGGTCATTCTTACCAGATTTGACACTAACGCGCCTTAGGATCGTACGTGTGCTGCGAAACGGCATCGTCATCGCAGCGCACCGGCCCGGCTTCCGCATCAGCAACACCATCACGCGCGACCGCTCGATCTATGACAGCTACGACGCCGAGATCGCTACGGCCTACAAGAACGTTGGCGCCGGTGAGCGCGAAGCACTTGGTCAACGCGTCGATCAGCAAGAGGACGCCACGTCAGTCAAGGACGACCACGCAGCCGCATACGCGGCCAAGGACGAATATTATCGCGCTGCATATCGCCGAGACGGACAATGAGCACAACACTCGACAAGCAGCATCGCCGCAGCACTTGGCGATGATCGCGGAGGTCGTCTAGGGTTGTTGGTCTTGCAAGGCATGGCCGAACCGCTCCTCAATCATTTCGGTATATGGAAATGTAAGGTGGCAGCCATCCATAATCCTGCGCATGCGCGACTAATCGTTGAGCCTTGGCTATAGGCATTGTTGTGCCGTTGAAATGGATGCTCGTTTGGCCTGCTCGCAATCCTGCTCGCAAGCTACCGTCGAGCGAGTGATAAAATAAACGGTCGCAGAACCCCGCATATTGGGGCCCAAAGGGTGGTAGCGGGCGGCGCACCGGCATAAGACTCGCCGCCCGCACGATGGCGGGTGCGCATAACAGCGAACCAGCACCAATGAGGATGCTTCTGCGCGTTATTAGGCTGTCGTGGTTAGAAATTGGCGCCGTCATCGAACCCTCCCGTCTCAGCGAGGGCTGGCGCCGCTCTGCTACGTTTGCCGTCGAAACGGCCACATCCCACTGTCCGTGGATACCACCTTGCCGCAGCGTGGCAGGTTGGCGAGGGCGCCAGCCCTTCTCTTGATGCGCCCTTTATGTAGCATGGGGCTCAGCGATTACAAAATGACGCGTGACCGGGAGGGGCGCGAGGCGGCGGGTCATCGATGGACTAGCACCGGGGTCTTGCAATGCGTGAGGACCTTCACCGTCTCACTGCCGAGGACGATCGCGGAGATGCCGTGGCGGCCGTGCGACGCCATGACGATTAGATCGCAGCCTTTTGAATCAGCGGTATCGATAATCGCCCGGTAGGGATGCTCATGCTCCACCTGGACCGTCTCGCATGCGACGCCGGCTGCCTGCGCTGCTTGGGCGACGGCGCCAAGAGTTTTCTCGGCATGATCCTGCATTCGTGCTTTGTACTGAGCCGGCGTGTCCTCGATCATCTGCGGGTCGGTGGTGATCAAATGAAAAGGCGGCAAGACCGTCAGGACGGTGACTTTGGCGCCGATCCGCTTGGCCAAGGCGATGCCGTGCTGGACAGCTTTCCCGGCGAGTTCCGACCCGTCCGTTGGTATCAGGATGTTGGTATACATCGCACGCTCCTCGACAATCGCCACTTAGCGCCAACCGCCCTACGGAGCGGCACCCAAAACTTTTCAACAATCGCTCCTATCCAAAAGAGCAAGGCGGAGACGGCCTAACCGACGCGATACCGCGTGGCCGCCGCCAGGTCCCAGCGCAGTTCCTCTGCCGTTCGGCGCGGACCGTAGCCGGGCGTGTCGCGCTGGATACGCCACCCCTCTCTCAGCGGGCCTGCGTCTACCGCATCGAAGCCGAACTGGTCGAGCAAATGGGTCACTCTGGCTTTGGCATGCCAATTCAGGATAAGCCGATCTCCGCCCGCCAAGCCTCGAACCAGTCAGGAAACCGACTGCTACCCGCGGCCTGCGTGTTACTACGCCAGGCGGCAAAGACCGAACCTTCCTGTGCGACGATCAGCACCGCGTCCATCCCCTTCGATCGCCGCAGTGTGTCGATGGCTTGGGTGACCGTTTGAGCTATCGGTCCGGAAACATTGAACGAGGTATTGACGGCAACCTCAACGCCGATCCGCCGACCGAGCGCCTTGAGATAGCCATATGTAAGAGGATCGCTGCCCTCGCGCACAATTTGCAGCCGTCCCGTGCCGTCGGCATGGATCACGGCGGGGATGCGTGCGCGTGCCTCGGGTCTCGCCCGTGCGGTCAGCACCATATAATTATAAGCATTATACTCGTCGTCGGAGGCACCGTCGGATAGCACGAACCAGCGCTGAGCGGCTTCCAGCGTCATCATTGGAGCGAGCGGCCGGATCGCTTCGCGGTATTTAACCCGAGCGTTGAGCGTCTCCCGGGTGGCGGGATTGCACGGATTGGCGAGAATTGAGCGGTGGCCAAGCGCACGCGGCCCGGTTTCGGCGGCGCCTTGAAAGATCGCGAACACAGCGTCGCGCGAAGTCATGAACGCCATCAGGTCGGCGACGGCATCCCGCTGCCTCGCATCGGTGATCTCGCCGGCATAGCACCAGGTGAAGTCACCGGCCGCGTCGAACGCGGCGCGAATTTCGGCCGCTTTTGGCGCCCCGCCGCAATAGAAGGCGTGTTCGAGCCGTGCGCCAATACCGGCGCCAACCTGGTACGCCCCCAGATAGGCGGCGCCCACCGTCACGCCAGAATCGTTGGGCGTTGGCGGTACCCACAGATGCAGCCGTGCCTGCCGGCCGAGCTGGCGTTCGTAATAGGCCTCGTCGAAATGCTCAAGCAATCGCATATTGGCAAGCGCGTTGAGCCCGACGCCGCCGGTCAAGACCAATCGATGGCTGCCTGTGCGGCGGATGAAATGATCGATGACGTGAATGAGCGCATCCTCGAATACCATCTGCGTGGCCGCGGCCTTATCGAGCCGCTCCTGTGTGTCCTGCCGGTGTTGGATGTCCTCGACGCGCAAAACGGCGTCAGGATTCCAAAGGTCGCCCGACGCGATCGGCTCGCCGAGGATACGGGTAAGCGCCGGCGTATAGGGTGTGCGAAAGACACCCCGCGGCCAGTTGGCGAGCGCCCGGTTGAGATAGATGTTGCCGTCCGCCTGCAAGGCGAAAATCTCACGCAGCGATCGGTAGAACGCATTGGTGGCGCGGTCGCAGTTGCCATAGGCGGCGGCGCCCATATAACGGCCCTCGCTGCTCAGCATGGTCCAGCCGCCCTGCGTCGAACTTATGAATGCGTAAAAGCCGCCGAGCGAGTCGAAGACGCTGCGGTTGCAGTGCAGATGCTGCATGCGTCCGCCGGCGCAGAGATAAAGTGAGATTGATCCGATATCGCCGTTGCCGTCGAGAACGGCGACCATCACCGGCTCATCGCTGCTGCCGAACGGTGATACGCTGAACGAGAACCAGGCATGGCTGTCGTGGTGAGGCATAGCGATGAGTGGTACCGGCTCCTCGCGGCCAATTTGACGGGCGATGCGGCGCCCGGTTCGTGCCACCTGTCCAAGACGCCGAGGATTGATCGCTGGGGTGTCGTCAACACGCAGCATGGCAAGGAGGCTCGCCGGCGCTTCCTCCAGTGCCGTGCGCAGCAGGGTGGCGCTTAACGCGGGATAGTCCCAGCAAAGAAACCAGGCATCGATGCGCTCCGGCCCCATTCCCATCGCGCGCAGCTTCTCAATCAGCGCAGCTATGGCTCTCTCTGGATATTTGGTGGAGTGTTTCTCCGCCGAAAATCGCTCTTCTTCATTGTTGCAAATGATTTTGGGGCCTGCTTCACGCGTCACTTCGATCAGAGCGGCGCCCGAATTATGCGTTCCGCCCGGGCCGATGCCGACGAAATAAAGTGTTTTCCCGCGCTCGAGGCGTGATGCGAGGGAGCGGAACTGCTCAGCCACAAAGGCGCTGGTGGAGCGGAATATCTTCCGGCGCTGGTAGAATCGTTCGAGGAGAGGAAGTGCTAGCCGGAAACCCGCCGCACCAAGTCGGGGATGCCGAGGTCCAAGTCGCTTAGGTGTATTTCCTTCGAGGGCTTCAGTGGACGGAGGAGTGTGAGTGGCAAAGGAGCTTTTTATTCGGAGGTTCAGAGAGGTTCCGGCTTGCTGCAATTCACGTAACATTCTTCTCATCTCCGTGATTACGGTCAAAGACCATTTTCGGCGTAAACCGATGCGGATCGGAGTTGGAGGCCAAGCGGACATTCGCCCGACATCGCCGATCCCATACACGGTTGACGCCATCGCGTCATTTGGACACACGCAAAGAATTACGGCCGCTTCAGCCTCCGAAGCAGAAGTCGACGAGCGCTGCTACCAATGTCGATTTATGAGTTGATGGTCTAACAGACACGATTGGACCCTGAGTGTCGGTTCGCAGCTAGTGTAACTGGGTTTTGTAACAATTGTTACCGCTACACGCGCCACCAGCCGTGCTTCGGCGGGATCGGCTACGCTGCATTATTCGTCGCCTGCAGGCGCCAAGAAAAAAGAAACGGCTTCTCGTTGACAGGAACGAGCTTAACGTCCGTTGCCGCCGCCGCAAACGCCTCTCGGGGGTGTTGGTTTTGCAAGGTCTGGCCGCCGCCGTTGACCGCCCGGACGCCAATTGGTGGCAACAGCGCGATAAGTGTCTTCGCAAGCTTCTATGACGCGTGACCGGGAAGAGCGCGCGGCAGCCGAGGCTTAGAAGCGTGGCAATGGTCCCGGTCACGACGGCGGCCCGCCATGCATCTCCGAAGTTGGTCCGCTAACCGGACATTTCGCGGGGACGGCCTGATCGACGCGATTGGACCCTGCGCGTCGGCTCGCGGCGGTGCAGCGATATGTCCGGAATCGGGGGAGAAGCGGAAGTGTGTGGCTTGCGCCCGAAATGACGTGAATGACCCTTTTCGGACCTCGACCAATTCTCTTTCACAATTGCATGTCATAGAGTAGGCGAAAGACACGAAGACGCACTGAGTGAATTTCGCCAGAGAGGGACGAGGACAGTATGACAATCGATCGTCGTTCAGTTTTAGAGCTGGGACTTATCGGTGCCGCTACGGGTTCTTTCCCTCTGACCGTCGCCGAAATCGCTGCAGCAGAGTCCTCAAGCAAGACTTACGTGCTCGTACATGGCGCGTGGCATGGCGGATGGTGCTGGAAGGAAGTCGCGGAGGGCTTACGTGGAATGGGCCACCGTGTCAGCACCCCGACACAAACTGGGCTCGGGGAGCGCAAGCACTTGCTGTCGAAAGACA
>Ga0181523_10003568_pt1 | contig 14113 bp, 16 predicted proteins | sample PEATcosm2014_Bin_43_FD_119752 | JGI IMG/M metagenome (GOLD analysis project Ga0181523, IMG submission 119752) | Peatland microbial communities from MTU Mesocosm Facility, Houghton, MI, USA - PEATcosm2014_Bin05_30_metaG | ecosystem: Environmental > Terrestrial > Soil > Wetlands > Peat | place...
ATTCAAAGCAGCGATCCCCATCGCGGGCATCTCGAACTTGATCAGCTACAATTACATGACTTACTACAACCAGTACGAAGAGATGGAGTTCGGTCAGTTCTTGCATCAGGGCAACTTGATGGACACCGCCTGGGAGCGTTCGGCCTTGAAACACGTGGCCAACGTCCACACGCCGACAATGCTGATGCATGGCGAGAACGATCCCGACGTCCCCATCGCTGAGGCCGAGCAGTACTATATCGCGCTCAAGGATGTGGGCGTTGAGACGGTTTTCGTCCGCTATCCCCGCGAGGGACATGGCTTGGCGGAGACCAAGCATCAGGTTGATCGCCTCGACCGCTCCATCGCCTGGTATGAAAAGCACTTTCCGCCCGCCGGTGCGCAAGTGAAGATGAATGTGCAGCCCTGACGGCGATCCTTGCCTGTTGGCAGGGCCTGCGCCAGTTCGGCGGGTGAGCATTGGCCTCAACGGTCATCCTTGGTTGTTATGCCCGTCTCTGGTTCGAAATGCCCGGGGTGGCGCTCAGCAAGTTACGAAGTTCAGGTTTGCCGAAATGGCGGGCACATTGCCGAAGTTCGGCTGCAGGCCCTTCAGCAAATCTGACATTGTGGTATCCAAGCCGGTGGTGATGATGCCGATTTAAGACGAAAGCACTGTCCCAATACCCTGGACCAGGGCGCGCCGATAGAGGGCCAGCGCGACCGCCATATCCTCGAGGGCGAGACCCAGGTTGACAACCAAATAACGATGGTTGGGCGCCGCTTGAGGATTTCCAGAGGAAACCAGTGCGGCAAGTTCCTGGTAGGCCGTGGGCATTCCCGCAAAATGCCCATGCCGGCGGTAGTATTCGAATTGCTCCCCATCGTCCACCCACATTCCGTCCACCGCGTGCGCGACAGCAGGCGTGACCGTCGCATCAAAATCCAGGGACGCAACCACGCAACCCGGTTTCAGCCACTCCGGCGTGACGACGGGCTTTGGGCTTCTTACAATGGGTGCGCAGGTTACAACAATCGCCGCCTCCGAAACCGCTTCTTGGGGCGATCCCGCCTGCTCCACTCGCAGCCCCCAACTTGAAACTTCCTGCTCGAACGTTTCACGAGCCTCCGAGGAGGGGTCAAACACTGAGATCTCCCGGATACTGGGGCGGACTCTGCGAAGGGCGTCGGTGTTGGCCCGTCCCTGAACACCCGCGCCAATAATGGCCATCCGCTCCACTCTTTCCGGGGCCAACCGGAGGACTGCCACGGCGGTGGCGGCAGCAGTTCGCATTTCGGTGATCCAGGTGCAATCCATGACCGCCAGGGGCACTCCGGTCTCGGGGCAGTTCAAAATGAGAAGACCCGTGATGTAAGGAAAACCGAACCGCCGGTTGCCGGGGAACCCGCTCACCCATTTCATGCCTGCCACGCCCATCCCCGCAAGATAGGCCGGCATGGCGTGGATGAAAGCATCAGGAGAGGGGTGGATTCCAGGCTTGGGCGGCATCTCAACCCGGCCTGCTGCCTTTTCGAGGAATGCCGTTTCAACAGCCTCGCGAACGTCATCCACCGAGACGTGTAAAGCCTCGATTTGTGCCTTGGAGAGATAGAGCAAGTTACGGCCACGCTCAAGGTCCAGCATGCCCATACATTTACAGCAAGCCTCCAAAAGAAGTCAACGGCAGGTCACCATCGTACTCGTTTCCGGCGCCTCGCCGGGAGCCATTCCGGAAGATGTCAGAACAGGGTGGGTGTGATCGTCGAGGCAGGCCTGAAGATCCGGCCCGAGGCATTCATTATCGGCAAAAGCGTCAGGACGAGTGCGCCGGCGAATAAATAGTCGACAAAAGTGGGTAGTCAGGTTCCGAGCCCGAGCAGGTATCGCTCGTACCGTACGGAGCGACCAATTTACGCCTGAGCATATTCCCACAGGTGTAAAATTGCGGGTGTCGCATGCCGCATCCCCTGCGCCAGCGCTCAGTTGAGGGATCGCCGGGCACAGGATTGGTGCGGATCACCGCGATCATAACTGTTTAAGACAGAAGAGATCGCAAAAGGAGAATAGGATGTCCATCGATATGGCTATCAAGGCGAAAGCTGCGGCCCTTTTCGCGGCGTGCATTGCGGTAATGATGATGGGAATGACGCTTACAGGGTGTAAGAGTCAACCGAAATTGACCGGGAAATGGCTGGCGACTGGGAAAACCCTCGCCAACGGTGAGGTAGAAAAGACGATCTTCGATTTGAAGGAGGACGGCAACCAGATCAGCGGAGAAGCGCGAGCGCCCGACTGGAAGAGCGGTGTAAAGGGCACCTTTAACGGCAATCACCTCGAACTTTTCGACGCCGGGTCGAATGACAAGAAGCCATTCCTTGTGGCAGACCTCGTGAACGCCAAACTCGAAGGGACGATCGGGGATCACAGGTTTACGGCGAGGCCCGCAACCGATGCGGACGAATTTCCCAAGCTCGCGTACATCGAGCCACCCGCGCTGCATCCGGTTCCTTCGAACGGTTTGGCCCAGACTCCTCCCATGGGGTGGAACAGTTGGAATCTCTTTGCGGAGAAGGTTGATGACGAGACCGTGCGCACCATCACTGATGCCATGGTTTCGAGCGGGATGAAAGACGCAGGCTACATCTACGTCAACATCGACGACACGTGGGAAGGCGTTCGCGACGCCAACGGAGTGCTGGGCACGAACCACAAATTTCCCGATATGAAATTGCTCGCCGACTATGTCCACTCCAAAGGTTTGAAGATTGGAATTTACACCTCGCCAGGACCGCGGACTTGCGGAGGATATCCGGCCAGTTATGGCCACGAAGAGCAGGATGCCAAAATGTTCGCGGCCTGGGGCATCGACTACCTGAAATACGACTGGTGCAGCGCCAGCATGATGTACAAGGATGACCAGCTCCAACCGGTCTATCAGAAGATGGGCGACGCGCTCCATGCAGCCGGCAGGCCGATCGTTTTCAGCCTGTGCGAATACGGCCTGGGCGGAGTAGAGAAGTGGGGGCCGGCGGTGGGCGGCAATCTTTGGCGCACCACCGACGATATCAGCGACGACTGGGACAGCATGATGGGCAACATCCATAAACAAGTACCCACCGCTCCGTATGCTGGACCGGGCCACTGGAACGATCCCGACATGCTCGAAGTCGGTAATGGCCATATGACCGATGATGAGTACCGCACGCACATGAGCCTGTGGGCGCTCACCGCCGCGCCGCTGCTGGCCGGCAATGATATCCGCAAGATGTCCGACTCGACGCGATCCATCCTCCTAAACAAGGAAGTGATTGCTATTGACCAGGACCGTCTGGGCAAGCAGGCTTCGCCGGTGAAGCACGGAAATATCGAGACGTGGATCAAGCCGTTGAAGGGCGGCGACGTTGCGCTGGGCGTGGTCAACTTTGACCGTGCCGCTGGCACAGCGCAGGTGAAAGCGAGCGATCTCCCTTTCAAGCACGCCGTGCGCTCGGCCCGCGATCTGTGGGCGCACAAGGATGTCACGTTCACGAACGGAGAGTACTCGGCGATCGTGCCTGCACATGGCATTCTGCTGCTTCGAATTCCAGCCCGGTGAGCAGTGGCAACGTGCGAAGGGAGTTGATGAGCAAGAATCCTACTTTATTGGAGGAGATTACCATCCGTGAACTGCCCCAGCCCCGACGTATTGTCATGAATGCTCAGGCCATTACGGCCGCGGCCCGGCGCCGGAATACCGCATGGAGACGGACAGGGTGTGGCTGAAGCTCGTTCCGAAGACATCCGTGAAGCTGATTCCCAGAATCTCGATCAGAGATGACGCTAAAAACAACAGTTCTGATACAGCCAAGAGAAGCCGCGCATCGGGGCGTCTACAAGTCTACCCTTCACCTGTACTTATGGTATCCGGGAAGACACTCGATCTATGGCTTGTTGTTTTTGAAGCAACAGCTCGGTGTCGTCATTAAGCTGTTTAATTACAATGAGCTAGATTTTCTGCAGGCTGTGATGCCTGTCGTGTTGGCAAATGTACCGGACGAGCCGGCTTCGGAGACAAGTTATTTATTTACAGATAGTTGGTACGCCTGGCAGGATTCGGACCTCCGACCTGTTGCTCCGAAGGCAAGAATCCGGAACGAAGATACGTCTACCCGCCCAGATGCCACATGAGGCTCGAGTGATGCCGAGGTCCAGAACCAGGCAATCGTCTGCAATGCCCCGCCAGTTTGGTACAAAAAGCCTTGGTAACTTCTGCACCACCCCGCCGTACCGGAATCATGGGTAAGCGTCGAAGCGAGGTTGCAATCGCCCTAATGCGGAAGGTCTGGCGGCGCAATGGTGGGGCGTCTTGGAGGTGTCTAAAAGCGCCTTCTATGTCTGCCGGGAAACCGCCTATGCCGCTTTGCGTTGGTCCGGTCATCCGGCCTGTGCCCCTGAGGGAGCAAGGTGATTCTTTTGCACCTGCCGCATAGCAAATTGTTGTCCTCCGGACCGAGTTCATCCCTATGGGTATTGAGGATGAAGCCTATCCGATGATTCGCAAGTCAACGTCAAAATGGAAATGTGGGCTAGAAGGTATTGAGGCCATTCAAGATCACATGCTTACTTGATTTCGGCCTGACTGCTTGCTCGTATAGAGATGCTGATCCGCCCTTTTTAAGAGGGACTGCGGAGAATCCCCAGGAGCCACAATGGCCGCCCCCAGAGAGATGGTTACGCTTATTTGTGTGCCGTCCACAGCCACAGTAGACTTTGCCACCAGCTTCCTGATCTTCTCCGACGCCTTCGCCAATGCCTCTTTCGTAATGCCGGGTAGAATCGCCAAGAATTCATCGCCGCCCCAGCGTCCTACGACGTCCGACGCGCGCAAACAATTGGAAAGGGTCCTGGCGACAGTGAGCAGCGCCATATCTCCGGCGGCATGCCCATAGGTGTCGTTGATATTCTTGAATGCGTCTAAGTCGGCCAACATGATCCCCAAGGGGGCGCCCGATTTAAAATGCTGGTCGAGTTGCTGTGAGAGCTGTTGCTCCAAATATCTACGATTCCCGATCTGGGAGGTCGGGTCTAGAAAGGCGAGATTCGCGAGTTCCTTAGCTCGCTCCCGCACCGCTCTCTGCCGAGAGTTGTCACTGAAGATTTCGACCGCACCGACAACTTCCCCGTCGCGGTTGCGAATTGGGCAGACGCGCACCTCCACAGGAACCCTGTGACCACTCTTATGGTGAAAGTAAACCTCCGTCCGGCGGGAACACCCATCCTCCATGGTACGGCTGAGAGGGCACTCCCCCGCGCAGAGAAGGCACCCGCTATCATCGACGTGCATCAGGAAGTTGTCGGAGCAACGTTTCCCTAGAATTTCCTGAGCCGTATATCCGGTAAGGTCTTCCGCCGCTTGGTTCCAGTACGTAATCCGCCGTTCACGATCAGTAAAGTACACGCCGTCCAGAAGGTTATCTAAGACATGTTTGAAGAGATTGTCCGGTTCATTTGAGACTAAGGCCGGAGGAAAAGAGACATCAGACGCCATCTGCCTTCTCCTGATCAAGTATCCTAACCCGCCCAGCATCTGAGGGATTACCGCCGCTGCCATTCGGCGCTTGGCCGGGTGGAGGTGCAATGAACTCCCTCAACTTACAATTTTGGTTCTGGAACCGAGAGTCGCGTCATTATACACTCAAATGACTCAATCGCAGCCTCTTTCATCCCTTGTAACTCCCAACCAACGTCGGGGAAGCACATTAACGGTACGGTCCTGCCCCTTCAGGGTGCGGGAGAATCAGAAATTGCGAGGTATCGATGCGATTTCTCAAATACCCCGTCGCACCCCTGACCTCGAGCACTTAGTCGGGTGAATTCGTGGGCGACTTTATGAGCAAAGTAGGCTTTTGACGCGCCGGAGAAGGCCTCCTCTTGCGCAGCCACCGGTCAACGGCTGGACGGCCGCAGCGGACGCACACCTGTCGCCGTTCCTGAGCGGGTAAATCGAGTGCGCCCGGTGAAGGGTCGAATCCCACCATCGGCATATCCATCACATTCGGCTGCCCTTCGATGGCAGCGATAGCCAAGTCCACAGCGGACTCCGCCGTCTTTCTTGATCGTCGATCTCTGACCATCATTCCCTCCGTTCCCAGATGGGCGGGGCGGAGATCCGCTGCAGTGTTGCGCGCTTGTCTACCTCTGCACCGGACTAGGCGTGCTCGCCCAGCTTCCCGACGACCGTTTACAGCACAGCCGTTTCCACCAATGGGGTGTCTGCAGTGACTGATAGAGTTTTCCCCGCCAGCGGAGCATCTGATTCGGCCGAGATGGGCTCCATGAGCACAGGAGCCACCTCGCTCGTCGATGCGCATTGTGGGTTATGGCCGGCCGCCTCGATTGCCATTACCGCCGCCTCCCCGCCTGATGCCCAACCGCCGCGCGACGCGGCTAACTTGACTGCGGCTGAGGCCCAAGCTCGCGGCTATCTGGCCGTAAGTCTCCGAGTCGTGCGACTTGATGTAATTGCCGATCCGTGCGTAAATATCGTGCAGAGTCATTTCACTACCCTCCTTAATTAAGCATCGCGTATCGTTCATTTTTATGCGCAGGCGGGAACGCTCGAAGTCTCTGCATGCGGGGGACCCAGGACTGTTGAGAGCCCGGCCTTCTGCGCCTACGAGGCGGCGCTGTCCTTCGGCGGGTGGGGGAGCCGGATTTCCATCTCCCACCCGGAGAGCGCCGAGTCGAACTTTCCGGCGGCGGATTGGGGTTTTGCAGCAGTAGAACCCGTTGCGGTACCAACTGCAGGGCGACCCCCTGGGCTCGCAGAATTGGTCGAGGAGAGCGATTCTGATCGTCTCGCCTTTCCTGTGACATGTCTGGTGGAGCGGCGAAAGCTCCCCGCCAAGGGCGGTCCCGAAGTCGATCTCGTGGTCTGTGACTTAACTTGCCCTGTCTTGCCTTGCACTGACTTGCCTTGCCTATATCATTGGTCTTGCCTTGCCTTGCCCTGTCTTGCCTTTTCCTCGCCACACGCCGCGTTGAACCATGATCTGCCCGGTGTCGCACTGCTCGCCAAACCACGCTTTTTCTGCAACGCCCTCGTAGGCAAGAAATGTGATGCACGGTTCCCTATGCCGCCACGAGGGGGTCTCCTCATACTTGCCTTCTCCCTCCAATTCTCCCTCCATTAATGACGGGGCACCCCACTCCACCTCTTCCCCGACCAGGCCCTCGCCATCATCGTCTTCTCCCTCCGGCCCCGGTGCGGAGTCGATTGCAAGTTCGGCCTCTTCCCACTCCTTTTCTTCTAGATCGAAGAGCCGGAGGTGCACCGGCGTCCACTCCGACTTGCTGGCGAATGCCATCTCGTAAGTGTCGACCAAATTGTGCATTCCTGCGATGACCCCTGGAACTAGGGCAACGTGGTTTATGTCCTTCTCCTCCGGCAGGCAAAACCAACTCATCTGAAAGTCTACGATTAGCGTCGGGTCGGCTTTTAGCACAGCAAGGCGCTTGCGCAAGTCGGCTGGATCGGGATAAAGAAAAACGGCGCTTTTTCCATCGCCTAAGTCCGCATGGAAACATTCCATCCCTTCGAACAGCGGGGAGAATAACCAACCCCGCCCCCACGCTTCGTAGGCGGGTATCACATCGCCCTTGGCTTCGAAAATCTTGCTCATGTCTGTCCTCCTGCCGCCCTTCCGGCGGCGTACGGCGTTGGTCGCCACCCTGATCTTGCATCGCTATCTTGCTAATACTCCCCGCCAAGGCAATCCTGGCGGGAATGGCTGGTCGCGCGGCTCCGATGGCTGCCTCGGCTTTCTCGCGGCTGGCGCCATTTCCGTAATGCTTGCGTGGTGACCCGCCATCTCGCTTTCTCCTATCTGTCTTTAAGGGCCACGAAATGCTCCCTCTTCTGGTTAATACTGCGCCACAGCAGGTCACTCGTCCGGAAATCGCGGTTTTTTGCATCCCGGCCGAAGAAAAAAAGCTCATTGTCCTTCGAGACCGTTGCTACGCAGAATCACTTCTCCAATCAACGAATTGAAACGTCTGGGGACCATCACGGCCGACGAAAGTAGGTAAAGGAAGGGGGCATATATATATTGGTATGCAGGCCAGACACCCGAGACCTCGGAACAAGAGGAATAGAATCAAGGAGTTAAAACTCGGTTGGGGAATCCCAGAGACTCTCTCCCGTCGATCCCCGGAATTCGGAGGGCAGAGGGTTAGTGGCTGAAAACAACCAGTCTTCGGGTTGCTCTTCCAACACAGTGCGAGCGTGAACGGCAACCTACCATTCACGTTCACAGTGTTTGCTCCTCAAGAATATGTGAAGGGGAAAATGCGAGCGGAAGGCGCGCGGTTCCCAACGGCCACGCGGGCTGGTGACGAAGGAGTGAATCGCCGAATTGAGACCCCGCTGGGTTCTGATCGAGAATGTCTCCCGCCTTTTGAACACCGTGGACGGCGGGACGGTGATCGATGGGGGAGGAGCTTGGCTACTCGTGGTGGGCGCGCATCTTCGATGCCGGTGCGCTCGGCGCACCCCACAGGCGGGAGAGGGTCTTCATAATCGGTCACGACGACGCCCGTGACGATGTCGAGTTCGAAGAGTTGATGGCCGATGAGGATGCGCTTCCGCCCGAGTGCCGGAGGAGAATGGCTGAGGCGCCTGCGAGGTGGAACTACTGGACGGTTGAGCTTGCAAAAGGGGCCGCGTACGGCTGCCCCACTATCACCACCACACCCACTGTTATGACTGTGTTGGAACCGGAGTGGCCGGAGGGACGGATATATAGGAATGGGGAAGGGCAGTGGCGAAAGTGCACCAAACAGGGAACGGTCGGATCGGCGTCGTGGTCACAGGAAATGATCATTCGGGCAATATCCCAGCGGAACCCGAGGCTTTTGCCCACGCCCGAGTGTTGCGAAGATTTTATGGGCTTCCCACGGGGGTGGACCTGCCTCGACGGAGAAGTCACGCTTCCTGAAGAACTTGCGGTGGGGTGGGATGGGGAAGCCGACGCCGAAGCTTACTCCCGGCTTGTTCGAAATGTCCGGCGCATCCCTGACTGGCGAAACCGGGTGGAGACGCTCGGAAACGCGGTCGTGGTGCCGGGCGCGATGATACTTGGCGCCTGCATCCAACGCTGGGAGTTTCGCCCTGTGGTCACTCATCACGATTGGGCTGCTGTTTCGAACTTCAACCACCCGGCCGAACGACTTCCGGCGCACGGCGCACCCGGGGCGGAAAACTCACGACATTTGTCGCCAGTTCAATACGAGTTCGAGACCTTAGGCGTAGAGAAGACGAAGATGGTCTACGCCGAATTAGATACCGCCTTGAGGGGGCTTGCCAGCACGTTCGTGCGCACGATGGAAGAAATTGTTCCCCACCTCGAAAGGATGCAGAGGCTTCTCAGCCAGCGGGGCGCCGACCGAAGGATGGTGTTGAAGAGAGCGGGGTTGCCCACCTGGACGGAGTGGGCGGAAGGCTATGCCCGCAGCCTGCACTGCACTTTGCGGACAATCCAGCGGCACATATTGCTGGTCAGGGGGGTAAAGGACCAGAAGGCGCTGGGATCGGGAAGCGCTGATGGGAAGAAGACCGGCAGCTCTTTGAAACGAGTCGCGCTCGACCCGCGGCAGCAGGCCGAACTGGTGAGAGCGCAACTCGCGGCAAACGTTCTTGCTGCCACGCTGAGAAATGGTGATGATTGGCGCTCCGCGCTGTCGGAGTTCGAGAGCGTAGCCGTCGCTCCGGACAAGCTGGAAAAATACCTCCGCGCCACGGAAAATGCGCCGAATTGGAGACCCACCCTGACCAAGCTCCTGAACGCGTTAGAGGCTTGCGGCAGCACGCTGCCCTTGGTTGTCAGAGACGCCATGACGGCTGCCCAAGACCTTCTGGTGAGCAACGGTCATGGAGAGCGGCTGTGCTCACGGAGTGTATCTCCGGGAGGTTGGCCGGTCCTTCAACTGCGCGGACAGTTGGGCGGCACGCTGGATTGAGTGTCTTTGCGAGAAGTACTGAGCTGGCCGGTTAGAAATTGAACACCATGTGCAATAATTCGAATTCTCGAAGCCGATCTCTATGACCGCCGTCGAAGTAATCAACCTGTATACCGAGCTGGAAAACCTGAAGATAATGATTTGGGTTGATGGTGGGTGGGGTGTTGACGCCCTCCTCGGTAAAGAGACCCGGATTCACCAAGACCTGGACATAGCCGTTCAGGAGAAAGATGTTCTAAGGCTGCGTGAGCCGCTGCTGGAGCGTGGATTCAGAGACATAAAGCTGGAGGAAGCCAGACCTTGGAACTTTGTTTTGGGCGATCAAGACGGCAGGGAAATCGACTTTCACGTCATCGTGCTTGATGATCATGGAAATGGGTTGTATGGGCCGGCAGAAAAGGGTGAAATGTATCCGGCGGCTTCTTTGACCGGAACTGGTTCGATCAATGGCCGAATTGTCAGATGCATATCGCCTGAATGGATGGTGAAATTCCACAGCGGTTACAAACTCAAGGAAAAGGATTTTCAGGACGTTTCCGCTTTGTGTGAGAAATTTGGCATCAAGTTGCCCGAAGAATTCGCTCAGTTCAAGAAATAGCATCCGCGCCAAAGTGTTGAATGAACCACTGCTTCTCAGGGCGGGTCAAATCTGGCGAAAATATCCGAGTTGTTTTTATGCGAGCGCCTGAGCCCGCTGATACTCCGCCTTTTTAAACGTTCGCTGAACCTCGATTTTTCAGTACGCCGATCACCGTGCAACCCTCTTCGCTAATTTCCGGGAGTTTACAGAGCCAAGTTTCTGGTCAGGGGTGGGTGATAATCCAAACTTCCACGTCAAGATATTGATGCCAGAATTCCTTCCATCCTCACGACCATCATTACCCATTCCCTTGACCACGATAATATTCCGTTCGACGCGTTCGAAATCACCGATCTTCAGCCCCTCCTGCCCGGCTAACCCCACCTTCCCGTGCCACTAAACTCTCGGGTGGAGAGTGGAGGCTGGTGAGGTCATTTAACCAAACTCGGTAAGGTCTCAGCTCACATGAAGGTCTTTTCTCAGTGACGCCACACCCACCGCCGTTAATCCTCGGTTGAAATCTTATTTTTCCCGCAATTTGTCATTTACGGTTACATTGGGCGACAGATATTCTTCATTCCTTTCTTTGTAACTCGCCGTTTCGGTCACATTCGGGTATGAATTTTTTTCGCTCCTTTCTCTGCGGCTCGCTATCATCGGTCACCTTGGGCGGCACATATTATTTCATTCTGTTCGGCCAGATTTCCCCCTTTTCCCATCTGCTAACCGGCTCTTGAGTTTGACCGCCAAGTTGGGACTAACAGGTTAGACAAAAGTAATAATTGCTTTTATCTTTTATATTGCAGGGTGGATGGATAGGCCAAGCCATTGATAATAAAGGCACAACTTAATTTTGTGGGAAAAACAGGCAAAATCGCGACACTTCCGCTGGCATAACCCCGGAAAACCTTCACCCGCATGCCCAAAAAGGCAAATCATCACCTCAATTCTCCGGAATAGAAGAACCGCCTGGATTACCCAATTGCGGGCATTGTGAGAGACGCGCGGAGCTCAGTGTGTGGGGGGCCATGGGTCTTTCTCCAGGTAACTATCTCTCGCGGCACCTGAAAAATCATGTCCACTGTTTTCGAGATGCTATGATCCCTCCACAAGTATTAATCCTGCCGGCACACCCGATCCTGATTAATGGCCACGTTGATTCATTTTGGCAATATGGCCACAAATGAGCCTGCGCCAGGATTGGCTTACCTGGGACCACACATCACAACGGCAAACCCGACAAACAATAATAATTGCTCTTATCTTTTATATTGCAGGGTGGATGGATAGGCTAAGCCGTTGATAATACAGGCGTAACTTGATTTTGTGGGAAAAATAGGCAAAATCGCAACACTTCCGCTGGTTCGACCACCCCCCCAATAAAGAATTCTTCGCTCTCACCCGCCAAAAACAGTCAGAGACCTTGAGTTTTTCAGTATTAGAGAACGTGGGTGGTCAAGCTGAATAACCACCCCACGGAGGAAGAAAATGAAAAAGAACGAGAAAGTCCACGACCATGTGGCTGAGTACATTCGCACTCATCCGGACGACACTTTCCAGACCATCTCCAGCGATCTGGCAGTCGCCTACAGCACAGTGTCCCGCATTGCCAAGGCGTACGGGTTATCCCGTAGACAGAGGCTAGAACACATCAACCTACCCGAAGTTTCGAAGGAGAATACGCATGAGTAGCCAAGAGCAGTCCCCTATTTCTGAATGCGCAGTAACCACCATCCCCGGTCACACAACGACCGGGGTGGTGGATTCCCAACCCGACCCATTCGCCGCCGAGAATTTCACCACCACTTCCAGTGCCGCTACGGCCGGCGAGGTTTTAACCATTGAGTTGCGGACCCCTAACGACGAAGAATTCGTCCGGGTGTCTGCCGAACCACGCCACCACGTCTTCGCCAGCCTGCTGGTGGTTAACCGCGAGGAAGGATACGGCAAATCCTACTTCCTCTTAACCCCACCCATGCGGTTGTGGACCTGCAACCAACCATCGCTTTGCAAGTTTGTCAAGGCGATGCACCTCTTCCTTTTCATCAACCAAGACGGCGAGTATGGCGTCTAGCCCGCACGTGACGCCGTGGACACCTGGGCGCTCACCGAACTTCAGGTGGTGGAAACCGCAAAGAAGCAGTGGACCCGGCGCTATACCCAAGGCAAGGTCCGCAAGGGGTACACGTGCACGTCAATTGACACGCCCGTGGTTTTTCCAGACAAACCGATGACAGGGGCAGATGGCATCCTGGCGCAGGTGTTCGGGACAAAGTTCGCCATCGCGAGCCAGGACAGTCCGGCACTGAAGAGACTGATGAGGTGACGCCATGTGGGCTGAACAACTGGTTGACCAGCTTAACTCCATCGGCGCCGGTCTCCGGGACGTCTGGGTTGCCGACACGGAGTTCTATGGCGGAGACGGGGATGTCCCCCATCCGGTCTGCTCCGTCTTTCACAATCCGATTACCAAGCCGACCGTCCGGCAGTTTTACGAGGTGGAGGGGCCCTACCCACCCTGCCCGGTGAATTTCGGAGAGACGACTCTGTTCGTCGCCTTCGCCGCGCAGGCTGAACTCATGACCTTCATCCAGCTTGAGTGGGGGATGCCGCAGCGCATCCTGGACCTTTTCATTGAGTGGCGACACCTGAACAACGAGGAGTTCCGGCACAGGAAGATGAAAGCAGTCCGGGAGCGTCCAGGGCCATTCAGCCTGTTGGGTGCGTGCTCACATTACGTTATCCACGTCCAATCGGCCGACCACAAGGACGAGATGAGGAGGCTGGTGTTGCATGGGCACCCCTACACGCCGGAGGATCGGGAACTGATTCTCGCTTACTGCGAGGAGAACGTTCGGGAGACCACGCTTCTAGCGGAGAAGATGTGGGCGGAAATCCCAGACCTGAGGGCGGCGGTGTTCCGTGGGGCATCCGCACGTGGCTTTGCATGGGCGCGGACAATCGGCATACCGATAGACCTACCGATTCTTGAGCGGCTGAAGCAGCATTGGTCAGGGGTGCTGGTCGCGATCGGCGCCGGGGTCCAGCAGGAGTTTCCCGTGTTCCTTCCGGGAAGCGCCGACATCTCGCCCACCCTGTGGCGAGAATTCCTGCAAAAGCGGGGGTTGCTGGACAAGTGGCTTAAGACGAAGGGCGGCAAGAACGGTGCCAAGCCGCAGCCGAAGCGAGACAAGAAAACGCTGAGCCGGTATCCCGATTTCCATGACCTGCGTGAGTACGTGACGATGCGAAGCTGCACCAAGCTGGGTCTCGGATTCAAGGTTGGGAAGGATGGGCGCAGCAGGTGTCACTTCCGGGATTTCGGGGCTGTCACGAGCCGCTGTACGCCCAGCACAAAAGAGTATGTCATCGCTGGCGGCTCGCCAGCCTTCCGGCATCTTGTTAAACCACCAGACGGCGAGATCCTGGTTGAGATGGACTGGTCCTCACAGGAAGTCTGGATCGCGGCCTACCTTTCCGGTGACCCGGCGATGAAGCGGATGCTGGCTCATGGCGACCCTTACGTTTCCTTCGGGGCGATGGCGAAGCTGCTGCCG
>Ga0181523_10003571_pt1 | contig 14098 bp, 16 predicted proteins | sample PEATcosm2014_Bin_43_FD_119752 | JGI IMG/M metagenome (GOLD analysis project Ga0181523, IMG submission 119752) | Peatland microbial communities from MTU Mesocosm Facility, Houghton, MI, USA - PEATcosm2014_Bin05_30_metaG | ecosystem: Environmental > Terrestrial > Soil > Wetlands > Peat | place...
AGCAGCAGGTCGCCGAGCCCGGTCAGCTCCGCCCGCCAGCCCGGCTCGGTCACCGTGGTCGCGAAGTCCTCCACGATCAGCGCTGGCCCGTCCACCCGCTGACCGGGCCGCAGGTCCCGGCGGCGGACCAGCGGCACGTCCGCCCGCGCGCCCGCCGCATACATCGCCACTGTGGCCCCCGCGCCGTCCGCCTGCCCCGGCCCGGGCGGCCGGCCCGGCGGCTGCGCGGCCAGCGCCGCGGACGCGGCGACCAGCTCGACTGACACTGCCTCCACAAGGATCGTCTTGCCGCGCATGAGGAACGAGAAGTGCTGCCGGTATGCCTGCTCGAAACTGGCGACCATCTCGGCGACGCCGCCGAGCGGGACCGGCAGCGCGGTATCGGTGCCGTCGTACCGCAGGTGAGCCCGCCGCGCCGACCGGGCGCGGTCGGGCCCGATGCCTTGCTGAGCCAGCTCGGCAAGCGCGTCGGCTTCCAGGCGGCCGGCCACCCGGTCCAGTTCCGGGAGCAGCCGGCCGGCGAGCGGTGCCTCCACCGCGCTCTCGCGCATCGCGGTCACGTCCGCCAGTCCCATCCCGTAGGCGGACAGCACCCCGGCCAGCGGGTGGATGAGCACCCGGGTGATGCCGAGCGAATCGGCCACCGCGCAGGCGTGCTGGCCGCCCGCCCCGCCGAACGTCGCCAGCACGTACCGGGTCACGTCATAGCCGCGCTGCACCGAGATTTTCTTGATCGCGTTCGCCATGTTCGCCACCGCGATCTCCAGGAAGCCGGCGGCGACCAGCTCGGGTGAGGGGGACGGGCCGGGCCCGGCGGCTGGCCGCCCGGATTGCCGCGAGAGCGAGGGGCCGCCGGTCGCTTCCCCGATCTGCTGCGCCAGCGCGGCGAACCGTTCCCGCACGATCCCGGCATCCAGGGGCTGGTCACCGCTCTCGCCGAACACGCTCGGGAAGTGCGCTGGCTGGATCCGGCCCAGCATGATGTTGGCGTCGGTGACCGTCAGCGGGCCTCCGCGCCGGTAGGCCGCCGGGCCGGGGTCCGCCCCGGCCGAGTCCGGGCCGACCCGGTACCGGCTTCCGTCGAAGTGCAGGACCGACCCGCCGCCAGCGGCAACCGTGTGGATGCTCAGCATCGGCGCCCGCATCCGCACCCCCGCCACCTGCGTCTCGTACTGCCGCTCGAACTCGCCGGCGTAATGGGACACGTCGGTCGAGGTGCCGCCCATGTCGAACCCGATCACCTTGTCAAAGCCCGCTGCCTGCGCGGTACGGGCCATGCCGACGATGCCGCCGGCCGGCCCGGACAGGATGGAGTCCTTGCCGCGGAACAGGCGGGCGTCGGTGAGACCGCCGCTGGACTGCATGAACTGCAGCCGGACGCCGCCCAGCTCGCTGGCGACCTGATCGACGTAGCGGGCGAGGATGGGCGAGAGGTAGGCGTCCACCAGTGTGGTGTCGCCGCGCGATACCAGCTTCATCAGCGGGGTGGTCGCATGCGACAGTGACACCTGCGCGAACCCGACCTGGCGGGCTATCTCGCCGATCCGGGCCTCGTGCGCCGGGTACCGGTAGCCGTGCATGCACACCACCGCCGCCGACCGGAAGCCCTCGTCATAAGCGGACCGCAGGTCGCACGCCACAGCGTCCTCGTCCAGGGCGGTGATGACCTCGCCACGGGCCCCGATCCGCTCAGTGGCCTCGATCACCCGCGAGTACACCATCTCCGGGCGGACGATCTGCCGGTCGAAGATCCTCGGCCGGTCCTGGTAGGCGATCCGCAGCGCGTCCCCGAATCCGCGGGTGATGACCAGGACTGTCGGCTCGCCCTTGCGTTCCAGGAGCGCATTGGTCGCGACCGTGGTGCCAAGACGTACCACAGAGATCAGTCCGGCCGGAAGGGGAGCGTCTTCCGCCACGCCGAGCAGACGCCGGATGCCCGCGACGGCGGGGTCGGCGTACCGGCCCGGGTCCTCGGACAGCAGCTTGCAGACGGCAAGCGTATCGTCCGGGCGGCACGCGACTACATCGGTGAACGTGCCGCCACGGTCGATCCAGAACTCCCAGCCGCGGTCCACGCCTGCCCTTCCCCGCCGACTGCCTGCCCGCAGCTGACCAGCGGGATCATTCCCCCTGCCAGGCCGGCCAGCGGCGTACCCATTATCCGGGGCGACCCTTAGCCAGCAGGTGTCATGACCTGTCGTGACCGAAGTCGGACCAGACCACGTCCAACGCACGGTGGCGCCGGACGGGCGGGTTGCCCAGAATCTATTTCACCATCCTGGCCGTGCTCTCATCGGCTACTTCACTCGAGCCCAGTAGGCCCGCAGAGCACTCAGTTGACCCAGACATCGCCTGCGGGCCCGGCCCACGGGCGCGTCGAGGAACATCACATCAGGATCAGGCCGCAGGGGGGAACCCTCCCCTTGTGGTACCAGCCGAGCCGAGATGTCCTTAAGGGAATGGGACATCCATTCCCAGACACCGGAGACCCCGCCATGAAACTCGCAGCCAGCGCTGGCCGGCGCGCCTCGAATCGGAGTGCCGCAGCCTCGCGCACGGGAACTGACGAGCCGCTTCTCCTGCTCGCGCCTCCAACCGGAACACCAGGAAGGCCACCCAAGATGAACATTTCCCTGCGGCGCGCAGCCGCCGCCTCCGCCGTGAGCCTGCTGGCTCTGCTGCCCCTGGCCAGCTCCGCCAGCGCTGCTGCCACCCATCCCCAGCAGCGCCAGCTCGCCGTGACCACGCTGTCTAACTTCAAGGTGGTGCTGACGGCCACCCGCAAGCAGACGGATCTTGCGACCGTGACTGCGGCCGGCTACCGGAGTACCTCGCATGGCTGGAAGCTGATCGCGACGAAGCGGATCGGCGGGGCCGGCCAGTGGTTCTGGTACTCGGTGGGCGTCTGCAGCTTCACGGTGACCCAGTTCAAGCCGACACCGCCGCCCGGCTCGCCCAGCATGGAGCCCTGGGACTCGATGACAGTGAGCCTGTCGGCGGATCCGGCGATCGGATGCGTGCCGCCCTACACCAAGCACTGGAGGTGAGAAGGTCCAGCCCACGCCAGGAAGGCTGCGCCGAAGCTCTTCCGTTTCGCGAGAGGACCCGCGACCCGCTGAAGTTGGCCGCGATACCAGAGGTCATCGGGAGATATCGAGGCGGCGGATGTGACCGACTCGCCGGCCTTGCCGGAAACGGGCCCGGGTTCCTTGTGACCCGTTGAGATGCCAGGCAGCCGGCCTGGATGAGGTTGACTCGAATGCCTCGGCCAGTCGCTGGCACTCAGAAGCTCCCAGCGGTTCACGCTGGACTCATCGCCTTGCGGGGCTAGCCGCCACCCCGGAGCATCCCGCAGGGCCGAAGGCAGGAGATGCTCGCGGAGCGGCCTGGAGTGCGGGGCTGGCGGGACGCGGTGCCTGGCGGGCTGGGCGGGGGGCGTGATACTCCTGGCATGGTGATCTTCGATGATCTCGAGGCCGAGCAGGACAGGCTGGAGAACATCCTGGGCGGCCTGGATGAGGCGCAGTGGGCGTCCCCGTCGGGGGCGGCCGGGTGGACGGTCGCCGATGTCGTGCTCCACCTTGCCCAGACCGAGGAGGCGGTGGCCGCCAGCATCGCCGGCGCCAGCCCGGGCGTCCTCACGGTATCGGGGACCGCGCTGGATCAGGTCATGGACCAGCTGGTACAGGCGGAACGGACGGCGCCCGCGTCGGTCTTCCGGCGGTGGCGCGAGGCCCGGCTCGCCGCGGTGACAGCGCTGCGCGCAGCCGACCCGCAACGGCCCCTGCCATGGGTGGACGCACCGCTGAAGCCGGCCACCCTGGCGACCACGCGGCTGGCTGAGCACTGGTCGCACGGCCTGGATATCACCGGGCCTCTGGGCATCAGCTTCCCTGATACGGCGCGGCTGTCCCACATCGCCTGGCTGGCGCATCGCTCACTGCCCTATTCCCTCGTCCTGGCCGGGGAACAGCCGCAGGAGGTGTTCTGCGAGCTGACGGCGCCCGATGGCACGGCCCGGTGGCGGTACGGGCCGCCCGGCGCCGATTCTGCGATCACCGGCCCGGCGGGAGCGTTCTGCCGGGTAGCCGCGCAGCGGCTCCCGCCAGGCAAGTCCGGACTGCGCGCCACCGGCCCGCACGGGACCACAGCGCTGCACGCCCTGCGCACCTACGCCGCCTGACCGTGCCCTGCAACGCCAGCAAAGGACCGCAGAGCGCCCTCGCGCTCCGCGGGTACGGCGGGCAGCCAGGTGCCCCGGTCACCTAGCTCGGCACGCGCCCACCGCGGCAAGAGCGCGCATGCCGGGGGCGGGCGATCATGCAACTCGGCTCGGTCTGGCAGGCGTCGACGGATCGAGATTGAACAGCAGTGGTGCGCGGCCGCTTGGCGCGGTCGGTCGGGCCGGGCTTAGGCCAGAATCCGTGGCTGGTCACCTGACAGTAGGCGCGCTGCTCCTTGCCGCGTGCCTGGCAGGCCCAGATCATGCGGGAGAAGTACCGGACGCTGTCGCGGACCTGGACGCGGTACAGCGTTACGTCGCCGGGGTGGGCGTAGTAGGGGCATTCGTACGCCGGATGGGTAGCCGACGGGCCTCGATCTTGCCGGTGGCGTAAGCGCTCCGCTGACCCCAGCGCGCCCAGGTGAGGTGCGTCGCGATCGGTGCGCCGCCCTCGCCGACGTAGCCGGCGATCGAGTCGAAGCAGGAGGTGTAGGTCTCCGAATCCGGCAGAGCAGGCGAAGGAGCCACGAACCGTGAGCCTGGCGGATGTGCCTGTTCAGCCAGGCAGCAGGTTACGGTCCCCGCGCCAGGTTTTGGAGCGGTACAGGCCCGTGTGGGTGCGCGCCGCCGACGCGCGCATGTCGCCTGTCAGTCCTGCTGACCTGTGGCCTCGGCTTCCTCTGCATCGGGTCCGTAGCCGGCGCTGGTCAGCATCCGGCGCAGGTCGACTACCGTCTGGGTGTCGATGTCCTTGTGTGCGGGGACGTCGAAGAATTCGGTCTCAGCCCCGACTGTAACGGCAACCATGTCATCGTGGTGCTCCACGACCGAGCCGATCGCCTCGAGCAAGGAGACCACGGCGTGCCACTCGATGTTGTGGCTCACGGGGTGCTGGAAGATCTGGCGCAGCGTGTTGCGGTGATGGTTGCTGAGGTGCGCGGGCTCTGGCGTCGATGACATCCGGGCTCCTCTCTGCCCCAGCCACGATAGCCCGGAGCCGGGATGACCACCGGGCCGGGCCCGACTGGGGGACGTGGGCGTGCTGCGGAGGACGTGACGGAGTACTCGCCCGGCCGGTCCGCGCCGTTCATGGTCTTCGCTGCGCCCGTTCACCTGGGGTAACGGGCGGCAGCCAGACGCGGTGGGTCGGCCAGCCTCTGCCGCGGCCGGCTGTGGCGCTGACACAGGTCCGTGCTATCCAGTCGCAGCGCGCAGTTGCGCGCCTTCGCGGCCGTGCGGAGTATGTCCTGCGCTGCCGCCGACAGGCCCAACGTGTCCAGCGCGAGGAAACGCGTGTCGCCGGGCTGCAGGTGAGCGAAGTCCTTGTTCACGCTTCTGCCGTGCCGGTGCTCGGTATCCCGCCAGCCGCGCTGACGGTGACCGGGTACCAGATGATGAGCCGCACCTGCGGGTGCGGGCAGGTCACGACCGCGCCGGCCCCGGCGGGGGTAACCGGGGGCCCGGTCTGCTACGGGCCGGACGTGACCGATGCGGCAACGCTGCTGGCGAGCACAGACGTGATCGGAGCCGGGCGGGCTGCGGACCTGATGGGCGCGCTGCTGAAGGCACCGGTCTCCGCGGGGTTCGTGTCGCGGTGCCTGGTCCGCTCGACGCGGCGTTAGTCACCGCCGGGTTCGAGGACGCGCTGAGTGATCCGGCGGCGCTCTCCCTGGCTGGAACCTGGTACTGGGGACCCACCCCGCAGATACTTCGAGTACACGCCAACAATGAACTGTCCCTGACCTCGCTTGCGACGGACGAGGCGCCTGCCCGATTCCCGACGGCGGAGGGAACCTGGACCGGCAGCAACGGCTACCACGCCGGCGAGACGCTTCATGTCGTGACTCGGCCGGATGGCACCCTCAGTCACCTCAGTGTTGGCGCGCTCGTCTATACGCGCGAGCCGTATGACGATTCCGCGCCTATTCCCGGTGGCGTAGATTCAGAGGGCTGGCGTTCTGGCTGAATCATCGATAGAGCTCAGCTCAAACCGGCGAATGGCCTTCTCCGCCTGGCGTGCATACCCGCAATCTTGCGCGGCGCGGCCGGCCGCGGTCAGCGTGACGGACCGGTCCGGGCGGGACTCGCCCAGGCGGTGCCGCTCCAGGTAGCCGGCGGCCATGGCCGCGGCTTCCTTCGAGACGCCCGACAGCGCCGGCAGGTCGCGGGCGCGCAGGGCCTCGCGCAGCGAGCTCACCGCTGCCGTGAGGTGCTCGTTGAGAAGTGCGGGCATCGAATGGCCCATGACTGATCGTCAGCATCACCCGGGTTCGGCGCGCCGGGAGGCAGGGTCAGTCGCTCGCGTGCAGGGCTTCCTGGATGGCGGAGAGTATCGCCGCGCCGGCGAGGCCGACTAGCGCCCCGGCGATGAACGTCTTGTTGTCATGGTTCGCCTGTCCGGCGGGGTTGATGCCGACCGCTGCCCGGCCCGGCGAATCAACGGTGGTCAGATCCTCCTGCCAGCTGGCGGTGCGGTTGTTGACCGCCGCAGTTGGGAACGAGGACCAGTCATAGCTCGCGGCTGACGGGATGTCGTACCCGACCAGGAAGATCGGTGTCCCGGGACCCCGGTAGATGAATTCCGGGATCGCAGCCGACGCGGTGATGCCGTTGTAGGCGACGCCGAAACTGCGGGCCTTCACAAAGAAATCGACAGTCGCCTTCCCAGGCGAGCCGCCAACAGAACTGAAGGCCAGTGTCATGCCCCACTCAGATCCTGGCAACGGCCCTGGAACGGTCAGGCAGAAAGGGGCAGGGCAATCCCGGAAGGCAGTCCCGAGGGCCGGGGCCACTACCAGGGCCGCCGGCGGACCCGCAGGCGGGGCCGTAGTACCGGCAGGCAGCTCAACCGAGATCTTCATCTCAGCTATGGCTGGAGATACCTGGACGACGGTGAGACCGATAAGCGCAATGGGAAATCTAGTTTCTAAACCCAGGCGAGAATAAGGAGGCGTGCGAACATCGGTCACTGCTGACGGATAGAAAATGATAACCAACAGAAATAGCAGCAGGCCGAGGACGGCCAGGACGAGCGGCGTCAGAATCTTCTTCCCGCTCGATCGCTTGTGCTTGGCCGGCAACAGCGGCGCGTCCTCCGGTGGCCTGGGAGGCGGGCTCCCGGCTAACGGGCTCTCAGGTTCCGGGACCTGAGAGGTGGGCATGCCTGACATCTGGCTCTCCCGTCATGCGCCCGGCCTGTCGCTGAATCAACGACCGTTGACCGCCGGGGCCATGTCCAGATTCAATCGTCCAGCGATGAGCGCTCGCGGGCAAGCGAGCGTGATGGGAGCAGATCATGAGCATCGCTTACCTGGCCCGGGCCGGGCAGCATCAGCAGCTTGAGGCCCGCTGGCGATGCGGCGCTCGCGCAACTGGGCAACCACCTGCGCCAGCAGGTCCTCGGCGCCATCGAAGTAATAGAGCAGGACCTTGTGCGTGGTGCCGGCCGCCCGCGCCGCCCGCCGGAGCGAGAAGTCCACCAGTCCGTTAGCCGCGAGATCGTCGGTGACGCGCTCCAGCTGCGCCTGACCCCGAACGCCAACTTGCCCAGGGGCCGCCTGCTCCATTCCGAGCTCGAGCGCCGTTCCCCCGCTGCCGTAGAGGGCCCCCTGGTGTACGAGCGCAGCGGGCCTGGTGATGGATGGGGATCGGTGGATTTCACCGAGCTAGCCTGGCGAACTTGGTTGACTCGGCGGCGGCACGCCAACAGCGATAGCACTCCGGCGGGGCCAGTGGGCCAGGGCCGCTGCGGAACTTGCCGGTAGGTCAGCAGCGTGGCGGACCGGTCATGCACCTATCGGCAAGATAACCACAACCTATCCGGCAGATCAACCACACAATACTCGGCAGATCAACCACAGACAGGGTAGGCTTGCGGGGTGCAACCGGCAACCGGCCTCATCCCCCGTCATGCGCAGACGGCCGTCACCGCCGCCCTGTCCGACACCCGCGTCGTAGTCATCAACGGAGCGCGGCAGACAGGCAAGAGCACCCTTGCCCGGCTCGTAATGGCCGACTTCCCCGGCTCGGAGTTGCGCTTCCTCGACGAGGCACCGGTCCGCTCGGCCGCGCTGGCAGATCCGGCCCTCTTCGTCCGCCACAGCGGCCTCCTCGTCATCGACGAGGTACAGCGCGCACCAGATCTGTTCCTGGCTATCAAGCACGAGGTCGACACCGATCCGCGTCCGGGCCGGTTCCTGCTCACCGGATCGGCCAGGCTCACCGGGTTACGCGATATCCCCGACCTGCTGCCCGGCCGCTCGGAAACCATCGAGCTATACCCCCTGTCCCAGGGCGAGATAGACCGCTGCCCTGACGGCTTCGTCGACGCCGTACTTCAGCACGGCGTCTCCCTGCGCGTGCCCACCTCGGGCCTGCGACGTGACGACTATCTCGAGCGGGCACTGCGCGGCGGCTACCCCGAGGCGGTCCGGCGCACCGATACCGGCCGTCGAGCCCGCTTCTTCGAGTCCTACATATCCGATCTGGTCAACCGCGACGTCCGTCAGCTAACCGACATTGAGCGGCCCACCGACATGCGCCGCCTAGTCAACCTGGTCGCTGCCTCGACCGGCTCGCTCGCCATCCCGGCGTCCATGGCCAGCCGACTGCAAGTTCCGGCCAGCACGGTCAAGCGTTACCTGGACCTGCTCGACCTGCTGTTCGTCACACGCCGCATCCCCGCCTGGTCCAGCAACCTCGCCACCAGGGCCGTCGCCACGCCAAAACTGACCCTGACCGACTCCGGACTCGCAGCCCACCTCACCGGAATGAGCCTGCGCCGCGCCCGGCATCCCGCCGCCCCCGTCGGACCGCTCATCGAAACCTTCGTACTCGGCGAACTGGCCCGCCAGCTCTCCCTCGCCGATCAGCCCGTACGGCTTTACCACTATCGTGACCGAGACAACTACGAGGTAGACGCAGTACTCGAGGCGCCATCAGGGGAAGTCATCGCCTGCGAGGTCAAAGCCGCGGAAACCGTCCGGTCCGAGGACTTCCGCGGCATCCGGCGCCTCGCCCGGCGACTCGGCGACCAGCTCATCGCCGGAATCGTGCTCTACGCCGGGGGCCAGGCGCTCCCATTCGGAGAACGGCTCCGCGCCTGGCCAATCTCAGCTCTGTGGACACTCAGTCCTGACGCAACGGCCACATGAGACCACAGTCCCTCGGCCCGACGGCGCCATGGCGCCGGGAGCGCAGCCCAGGACGATGATCAGGTGCGGAGCCACGGCCGTCTCGTCCAGGACCAACTGGTCGGCGTCACTGCGCGGAACCCTGCCATAGCTCCCGGCCCGTGGCCGGGTCAAGGCCGATCAGCCGGCCCGCGGTGCTCGCGGCGAGCTGCGCAGGTGACTTGACGAAGGCAGCGCCGCCGGGGCGGTTCCGGCTCCGAGGCCGGCAACCCTTCAAAGAAGCTCATGCCGCTAGCTCTACCGCATCGCTGGTGACAGCACGGTCACAAGGGCCGGTGAGCTAGCCGCGCGGATCACGCCGGTGGCGCGGAAAAGGCCTCAAGCCATGCGCGTGCGGGTGGCGTGATCCTCCTGACGCTGGGACAATCATGCGATGAGTCCGCGAAGCCGAGGCCGCCCGCCCGGCCGCGGCCGGCGCCGCCAGCCGGCCCGGCGCTCGGCAGGAAGCCGCGGCGGGCCGCCCGGCTTTGTGCCACGGCCCCAGGATGAATCGATGCTGGAGGCCGGGGAGGCGACCGACTGCTGGTTCGATGAGCCGGACCCGGCCGACCGGCGGTCTTGGGCGATACCCCCAGCGCACGGCACCTACCACGGGCTCGACCTCGAACTACTGGATCGCGCCGACGAGGACGAACGCACGTTTCTGATCGAGGCGCAGCACACAGAATTCGAAGACGCGCTCCGCAGCGATGAAGAGGTGATCATCGACGGTGAGCCGTTCAGCCCGAGGCTGCACATCGCGCTGCACCAGATCGTCGCGAGCCAGTTGCTCGCCGATCACCCGCCCGAGACCTGGCAGACGGTTCAGCGGCTCAGCGCCCTGGGCTACGACTGGCACAACATCGTGCACATGATCGCAGCCGTGGTCAGCGACGACCTTTACCGGGCCGTGCAGGAACATCGGCAGTTCGATCCTGGCGACTACGCCCGGCGGCTGAACGAACTGCCCGGCGACTGGCCGCCACCGCACGCACTCGGCCCGAATTGACCGCAGGTCCCGGTCCGCGGCATGAGCGAGCGCTTGGGACTGGCGTCCCGCGCGCTCTCAAGTCATCTCAGCTGGACTGCCACGGATCGATCACATCGATCCCGGTTTCCGCGAAATCCTTGATGTTGCGTGTGGCCAGGGCGGCGCCTCGGACCCGGCAGATGGCTGCGATCTGAGCGTCGAATCCCTCGATCGGCAGGCCCAAGCAGTTCAGCTCAGTCGTCATGGTGGGCGCGCCGGCAAGGAACGCGTGACGGCGCCGTGGGTCGCTTCGCTGTCGTACCATGATCAGGGAGTTCCTTCATGCATGTCATCGACGTTGTCATCCTCGTCTGCTGGGTGGCCTTCTGGGTCTACTGGCTCGCGGCGTCCACCGGTGTCAAGGCCGGCCAGACGAGATGGACCCGATTCGCAGGCATCCGGGTCGGTGTCATTCTGGTCATTCTTCTCTTGCTGCGGGTCAGGGCTTTCAAGGGGCATGTGGTCACGAACAACCTATGGCTGCAAGGCATCGGCCTGGCCGTCTTCTTGATGGGGTTGGCGCTGGCTATCTGGGCCAGGGTGCACCTCGGCCGGAACTGGGGAACGCCGATGTCTCAGAAGGTCGACCCGGAACTGGTCACAGCCGGTCCATACGGCAGCATCCGTCACCCCATCTACTCGGGCATCATCCTTGCGATGATCGGCACGACGATCGCCGTCAGCCTGTATTGGCTGGTAGCGGTGGTAGTGACTGGAGCGTACTTTCTCTATAGCGCCATTGTGGAGGAGCGCTCCATGGCCCGCCTTTTCCCCAACTCGTATCCACAGTACAAACGGTCAACCAAGATGCTGATCCCCTTCATCCTCTGAGCTTCCGGGCGGCATTAGTCCCAGCGTTGCGCGTTGCTGTCGCTGAGCGAGCCGGCGGGCTCCGGGACGACGCAAAACGGCAGCCCGGCGGGATCGCGCAGGATCCACCAGGAGTGCACCGCCTGTACTCGCGGCGCCGAGTCTTTCCAGCCTGGCGAGTTCGGCGGCCAGGTCGTCGGTGTGGATGTCGAGGTGCACCCGGCCCGAGCCGTGGCCGAGCCGCTGGACGAGCAGTCCGAATTCCCGGCCGTGCAGCGCGGCGCCATGGTATTCGGGGTGACGGTCGCCCTGCGCTAGCTGCTGACCCACGGCTGCGCTCCAGAACGCCAGCTCGCGGTCGTGCCCGGCAGGCGGGACATCAATCACAATCTTGGACAGCCTGCTGTAGTGAACCATGCCGTCAACCTACGCGGCCCGGCTGCCGGGCAAGGCCTGGGCACATCTGATGGCCCACCGGGCAGATCTCGTGGCTATCAGCGGGCAGAACTCATGACCGCCGCTGGGCAGAACCCGACGTCCGTTGACAGAATACCGGTCATGATCGGGCAAGGTCCGAGACCGTTCCGGAAATCGGCTATTGAATACGGCGTGCGGCGGCGCCAGCATTGGATCGGGAGAGGACATCGGCACCGCGAGTCGCAAATCAGTCGCCTGTCGGTTTATCCGCGCTCCATCGGGCGGCCCGCATGGGCCGAGCGGAGGAGGACCCATGAGTGACATGCAGCTTGAGCCAGCGCTTTCACTGCCCAGCGGCTTCCGATTCGATGAGGTATCCAGCGTCACCGCGCCCAGGGCCCGTGGCGCCTCGGTGCCAAGCCTGGGCCCGCTGGCCGCCTTTACCGGCACGTTCAGGGGCAGTGGCTTTAACACCATCTTCCGGCCTGACAGCACGGCGACGCCGACCAAGCTTCCGGTACCGGTTTCCGGCAGCGACAACGTGCTGGAGCTCAACCTGACCCTAGAGACCTTGTCGTTCTCGGCCAGCCTGGGCTCCGTGCCGAACCGGGGCATGGTGCAGGGCGACATCTTCCTGAACGGCGTTCCTTACCTGCAGTCCATCGAGGATGTGACCGTTCCCAGCCAGCCGGTCGGCATCCACTTCGAGCCGGGCCTGTGGATGGCTGTTCCGGCCACCACGGATCCTGCCGAGGGCGCGACGGTCGTCCGCATGGCGTCGATTCCGCATGGCACGTCCGTCGAGGCTCAGGGAACCTCGACCACCGTCGCCGGGAAGCCGACCATACCGGCCGCGGACATTACCCCCTTTTCGACCGCCCCGCCGCACAGCCCGACTCCCTTCCCCAGCCAGACCGCAGCCACCCCCGGCACCGCTCGGATACCGCAGGACCTGGCTCCCTTCGTGGCCGCCGGGACCATCACGCAGGCCATGCTGACTGATCCCAACACCCTGCTGCGCAACCACATCGCCTCGCAGACCATCACCTCCACGACGGTCATCTCCATCTCCAGCGAGCCCGCCGCGCCGCTGTTCGGGGGCGGCACGGGCAACATCGCCTTCCTGCTGGGCAACGCGACAGCCAGCGCGCCGAACGCCCAGACCCTGAAGATGGACGCGACGTTCTGGATCGAGACGGCCGAGTTCACCATCGAGGTGCCGCTCTTCGAGCCGGGCCAGCCGCCGCTGATCATCCCGGCCCAGACCGGAGCGGCGGGGCAGCCGGTCCCCGAATTCCTGGTGAACCCGCCGATCCCGATCACGGCGCCGCGCACGATTACCGTCAAGGCAACCCAGATCCAGTACTCACAGCAGGTCTTCCTGAACTTCAATACGCTCACATGGCCGCACGTCTCGGTGGCCACGCTGGTACCGAGCAGCCCCATCTCGATTCCGGCCTCCGCCTGGGCCTGAGGCAGACAGCCGTCGAGCATTTGCCGACGGGCCGCGCCTTTCCCGTAGGAGCTCTCAGGCTGGCGTCCACTGGCCACCACGCATGATGGTGCGGCCTTCGATCTCGGGCAGGCTTCTCCATGCCCGCGTGGTGCGTGGCATGGCGATCAGATACACGTGCTGCACGTCCTCCTGCCGTGGATCCCACCCAGTTCTGGCGGCATGGCACTGCGCGATTGAGTCCTCGGCATCGGCGCAACGCACAACCTCGACGGACGCCTCGATGATGGTGACGTCGCGGCTGGTGCCAAGAGCGAGGCGCAGGTCACCGCTCGTGGCCGCGTTCCGCGCCGTGGGCGAGGCCGCTGGGGTCGCCAGGATGACGTGCGTGCCATCCCAGGCAAACGACAGCGGCACGAGATGGGGCCGGCCCGCGCTGGCCGTCGCGGCCCATACGTCGGCGTCGCGTTCGAGACGAGCAATCGTGTCAGCCTTGCGCTCACTGGCACTGCGGCAAGCATCGGTCATGCCATCGAGGCTATGCCCGCCCGCCGCAGGCGGGTGAACGACTTCCGTTGGGCCCGGGGGCTCGGGAGCCGGGGGGCCCTGGCATCCTCGGGCTATGGACAAGGCGTTGGTGCCCGTGCGCGACCTCACGGACTCTGATCAGAACCAGGCGGTGCTCGACGTGGCCTCCGCCCTGGTCGAGGGCCGCGCGGCGGCGGGGCGTGTCGCGGCCAGCCACGGTCCGGCGGTGGCGGCCGAAGCGATTGCTGCGGCTCGCTCGCGGCGCCGGCTGGGCGAGCTCATCGGGCCGATCCACCTGACCGTGGTGTGGGCCATGCACGGCGAGACGGGCCGCATGGTCCCCCGTGCAGCGCACCCGCACGGGGAGGACTTCGTACGGACCAAGGTCCGCCAGCTCGATTGGCTGACCGGCGGCCTGCCCGGCGTCACGTGGAGCATCATCGCCTGCGACGACGGATGCCCGGACC
>Ga0181523_10003573_pt1 | contig 14091 bp, 8 predicted proteins | sample PEATcosm2014_Bin_43_FD_119752 | JGI IMG/M metagenome (GOLD analysis project Ga0181523, IMG submission 119752) | Peatland microbial communities from MTU Mesocosm Facility, Houghton, MI, USA - PEATcosm2014_Bin05_30_metaG | ecosystem: Environmental > Terrestrial > Soil > Wetlands > Peat | place...
CGAGCCGACCTTCAGACTGCCGTCCACCGTGGCCGTCCGGCCCTCCTGGACCAACACTTGCGTGTGGGTCTCGGTTTCGAAGCCCTCTTTCGTGAAGCTCAACTCATAGGTTCCCGCCGGAAGATTGGAGATCGAGTAGGTCCCGTTAGACTCCGAGTGTACCGACACGTCAAGGTTGGTGGCCACGTTGTGCGCCTTCACCGCGGCGTTGCCGACGGCGGCGCCGGAAGAATCCAATACGGTGCCGGTAATGGCTCCCACGATTTGCTGGGCCAGACTAGGTGTATGCGAGCCGATCAGCACGAATGCAATCAGGCCCACGACCACGCACGCACTTCGCAACAGGCTGACTTGGTAGCTCGTTTGTTGTTTCATATGCCTCCTCGCATCCCCGCTCCGGCTGCTTACACTCGCCCTGACCCAAAGCTCCAGCACCAGTGACAAGCTGGCACTTGAAATCGTTTTGGCTGTAACACTTGTATTTGCAATACGAAACCTACAAGGGTTGCGTTACAACCAAAGCTCTTTCGCAGGCTTTTGGGCACTCGATTGTGATGCTGTACTAAGTTTAGAAGTGTAAGAACGGACTATTATACCCAGTTGAAGCTATTGTTACAATTCTGTGAAGCACGTAAGTTCAGTGTATGCTTGGCGTTGGGAGTTAGTGTTACCCAACGGCAAACTCCCCCCTGAAACCTGACACTTGGCGCCTGGCACCCGCTTTTAAGGGCGCTGCTGGACCGGGAGGAATTGCGCCAGGGCGGTGGGCGCGTTTCCGAGTGCGCGCGCCAGGCTCAACTTGGCCAGATTATGCGCGAACACGCTGTCGATATAATCAAGGTTCGCGCCGGCCACCGATTCCTGTGACTGCACGACCTCCACGTATTCGCTCACACCTGACTCGAAACGCTGCCGAGTCTGGTGCAGCGTCTCCCCCATAAGCTGGATATTTTGCTGCGACACTATGACCTGATTGGCGGCTGCTTCGATATCCAGGTAGGCGTTGCGCACTTCGCTTTCAATCTGGCCTCGAGTGTCCTCGAGTTCTGCACGGCGCTGCGATAGGGCTGCCTGGGCCTGCTGAATATCGGCTGCGGTGCGCCCGCCGTTCCAGATCGGCACGTTCAGCGTGGCCGAGACCGTAAAGGTCGGGCGCAACTCGGAAGGAGTGCCGATGGTGCCGTAGTCGGCGCTGGCGGACGCCGAAGGGTAGCGTTCGGCACGCGCCGCAGCCAGGGCGCGCTCCGCCGCTCTTACCTGGGTCTCGGCCGCTTTCAGATCGGAACGCTGCGCCAAAGCCTGCTTGATGGCGTCTTCCACGTTCAGGGGCGGGGCGGGCGCAAAAGGAATAACGTTGGAAAGTTCGTAGTCAGCCGAGGGAGGCAGGCCCGCCAGGCGGGCGAGGATGATCTTCTGCTTGGCAAGATCGTTCTGAAGCGTCACTAAACGTTGCTGGTCGAGCAGCACCTCGACCTGGCTTCGATTGACATCGATCTTGGCGGCCCGGCCGAACTTGAGCTGCTGCGTGGTGCGCTCAAAGAGAGCCTTGGCGGTGTCGAGTTGCGCCTGAGCGGAGTCGAGCCGCGCATGCGCGGCCAGCACCTGAAGATACGCTCCGGCGGCGGCCAGAACCACCAGGTCCTGGGCATCTTTGGCCGAAAGCTCTCCGGCGTGCGCCACCTCCCGCGCCGAACGGTAATTGTTGAGAGCGGTGAAATCGGCGATGGATTGCGACACCCGCGCGCGAACATCCAGAACGTTGAAGGGTCCGACCAGGGAGGGAAGTGAAAATCCCGGGACACTGAAGCTGAAGCCGATCGACCGGATGTTAAACGTTTCCTCGGTGTCGTTGACATCTGCCCTGATGTCCGGCATGAGAGCGCTGCGCGCCGCGCGCGCCTGGCCGCGGGCTTGCAGCAGGGCATAGGTCGAACCCACCGCTCCCAGGTTGTGCTGTAGCGCGCGCTGGATCGCCTCCGCCAGCGACAGCTTGCCGGAGAAAGCAAGCTGCGCCACACTGCTCGTGCTTCCGCTGTAAGCGCCCTGCACAGACACGGTGGAGTTCAGGGTATTCACGCTGGTCGTGGTGCTGGGTACGGCGGATTGCGTGGCCACCACTCCGCCCCCTTGCGCGTTTCGTCCCGAAAGCGGCAGCGGAGTGGCCTGCGTGGTGGGCGGAGGCGCGGCGCCGCCGAATTGCGCAGTTGCGTAACCCGCGAAGGCGATGACCTGCAATGCGGCAATGATTGCCGCTCGTCCCATTGGGACTCGCATACCTGTTCGTTTCATGGCTTGTTTACCTTTCTTAACCATTGCGGTGAAATTCAAGGTGCTTTCTGTAGTACAGGACTCACAGCCCCGAAGGGGCAGCCTAGCAAAGCCCAGGCCAAAGGCCTGGGAAAGGAGGTGGCGTACCGGGTCGAGCCCTGAAGGGGCGGCACACGGAATGCGCGTCTGTCACGCCCCTTCAGGGCTTGTGGCCGGAGATGAGATATCCGTTTATCGCTCCCACCCAGGCCGTTGGCCTGGGCTTTGCTAGGCCGCCCCTTCGGGGCTGAGAGATCACTGGCGACGACCAGCCCAATCTTAGGCCACAATCGCCGGACTCTTAGATTTGACGTTTGAACAGCAAAATGCAACACGTGATTAGAACTGCTGAAAAACTCGTTAGGATTGCAAGGTCGAGGCCGATTCCGGCAAACCCGGTATCCTTCAGCAGCAGGTTCTTGAGGGCGTCCACGACATAGGTGAAAGGGTCGACAAACGACATAGCTCGCAGCCACACGGGAAAGCCGGCCGTCGGGTAAACGGCGCCCGAAGGGAAAAACAGCAGCGTGTTAAGCACGCCGAATATGGCGCGCGGGACCAGGGGATCACTCACGCGCACCATCAGCAGAAACATCATGCTGATCATCGCCAGGGAGGTCACGGCCAGGACCACGACCAGGTAAACCAGCCGTGCCGGTTCCCACAACTGCGGAATGCCCGCAATCAGCCCGCCGATGATCGTGATAATGAAACCGGCCATCAACCCTTTCAGGGCTCCTGAGCCGATGAGTCCCAACACCAGATCTACTTTGCTGAGCGGCGTGCTGAGATATCCTTCGTGGAGGCCTCGAGCCTTATCATCGATGAACGTAATGCCGCCACCGATCATCGCCGTCACAAAGATTGATAGCGAGATCGAGCCTGCCAACAGGTATTTAATGTAGTCGATGTAGGGATAAACCTCCACGGTTTGAACTTCGATGCTGGCCCGAAGGCGGTTCGGGCTGAAAAGGCCGGCCAGGTTTGCGGCCGGAGATTGCCCCGACTCCAGGGGAGGGAGGACGGGGCCGTTCAGGCTGTTCTGGAGCTGCTGCATGCGCTCGAAAATACCGCTCGAGGTGAAGGTATCCGTGTTGTCTTCGATAAAAGCAATGCGCGGGTTCTCGTTGCGCAGGACGCGCTGCGAAAAATCGGGAGGGATAAAGATCACCGCCTTCAAAAAGCCGGCCTTGAGATCGGTCACGGCCTCGGAAAGGTCTGCATATTCCGTGAGGTGGAAGGTCTCGGGATTCGCCACGATGGCGTTCAGCCCCGCGCGCACCTGCCGGGCTTGCGTGCCGGTGTCTTTGTCCACCAGCGCCACCCGCACCTTCGTGATCTTTCCGCCAAAGGCATAGCCCAGCACCACAAGCTGCACCAGCGGGAAAATCATCGACGCCATCATCAGCGCAGGGTTGCGGAAAAACTTCCGCATGTCGCGTTCGATCAGAGCAAATATCCGGTAAAACTTCATTTCGATTCTCGCGTGGTAGGGGCGGTTCGCGAACCGCCCCTACGGAGCCGCCATCCCGCGGCCTGCTGTCATCCTGAGCGCAGCGAAGGATCTCCGCAGTCGCTCTTTCTGCATTGCGCGGGGCGACGAACTGCGGAGATCCTTCGCTGCGCTCAGGATGACAAGCAAAGGACTCAGGAGGACAGGCAAAGGGCCCAGACTGGCAAGCCCATCATTTGTACAGGTGGCTGATATCCAGCCGCTTGCTGCCGAGTTCGTCGCGAAGCTGCCGACCCGTGAAATGTAAGAAAACGTCGTCGAGGGTTGTGCTATGCACGGTGACCCGGTGCGCCTTCACGCCCCGGCGGCGAGCCAGGTCCATGATCGCGCCCAGCGTTTCAGCTCCGTCCTGGGAGGTGATACGCGTGACGCCTTCGTGCTCGCTCACGTTCAAAACTAGCGGGAGCGACGTGAGGGCTTCGTGCCAGTCGCCCGGCGCTCCGCTGAATTCCGCCTCGATCACCTCGTGGGCGGGAATGCTGTCCTTCAGCCGCGTAGGCGAATCCAGGGCCACCAGTTTTCCGTGGTCGACGATGGCGATTCTCTCGCACAGCTTGTCCGCTTCGTCCATGTAGTGGGTCGTAAGCAGGATCGTCAATCCGGACTGCGTCTGGAGTTTTTCGATCATCTCCCACACATTCGTGCGTGAGACAGGATCCAACCCCGTCGTGGGCTCGTCCAGAAAGAGGATCTTGGGTGAGTGCACCAGCCCGCGTGCGATCTCCAGGCGGCGGCGCATGCCGCCTGAGAAGGTGCCGACGAGGGCTTTTGAAAACTGCCCCAAATCGACGGCTTCCAGGAGTTCGCGGATCAGCGTCGCGCGTTCCCCGGCAGGGACGCCATAGATCTTGGCGTGGATCTTCAGATTTTCCTCTGCGGTCAGTTCAGGATCAGAGGTAAGCGCCTGGGGAATCACTCCGATGGAGTTGCGCACGCCCTCCGGATCCTTGCGCACGTCGTGTCCGGCAACCCGCGCCACCCCTTCGCTGGGCGGCGTCAGCGTGGTGATCATGCGGATGAGCGTGGTCTTGCCTGCGCCGTTGGGGCCCAGCAGGCCAAACACTTCCCCTTGCGGCACCTCGAAACTCACGTGGTCAACGGCCACAAACTCGCCGAATCGCTTGGTCAATCCCTGCACTTCAATCGCGTTCACAACCATTGGGTTTTCATTCTGAGCCGGGTAGCGCGGCCCCCCGGTTCTGGGGTCCGCGGCTCGTCCGTGGGCCTGCGAAAACACCGCGGACCGCAAAAGCGGCGGTCCGCGCTACTCTTTGCTGTGGGTCGCCGCAGCCCGCGGCTCGCTAAAAATGCAGCCACCGGCGCTCGCTCGCCGGCCGTGGCAGGAGCACATACGCGGTCATGCCGGCAAAAAGGCGCCGTTCCTGGTTGGGAATGGCCACTTTGATTTCAAAGGTGACGATGTCCCGTTTTGTGCGGCTGACGTCGCGTTGCGTGGCGAAGTCCGATTCCGCTCCTTTATAAAAGACCGTTCCCTCGAGAATGTTTCCGGAAGGCAGCCGCACTCGCAGCTTTTGACCAAAGGTGATCTGGTCAATGTAGGTTGCTTCCACGTCGGCCTGCACCCAGAGGTGGTCGAGATCAAGCACCGTGACGATGGGTCCGCCCGCCTGCACCGTTTCACCCTGGCGCGCCACTCGCACCGACACCACCCCGTCGCTTGGGGCGTACACCTCGGTGTATCCAAGCTGCGTTTGGGCCTGGTTTTCTTGTGCCGTGGCTTGTGCGATTTGCGCGCGTGTCGCAGCAATATCGTCCTGCTGAACCATCACCTCCCGGCGGTTGGCTTTCGCGACCGCCAATTGCCCCTCGGCCACATGCACCTGGTCTGTGAGCGCCTTCACATTGGCTTGCGAGCCTCGGTAGTTCTGTTCGGCGGTGTCGCGCTCCTGGGCTGTGAGGACGCCTTCCTTGAACAGACCCTCGTCGCGCTGATCGGTAATTTGGTTCAAAGCCAGTGTTGTCTTCGCTTGCTCGAGCTGAGCGCGAGCCGCCGTAACCGCGGCTTCCGCCTGCTCGACGGCGGCGGAGGTTTGCTGATCATCCATGGCGCGAGTCTCCTGCGATTGCCGCAGCCGCGCCTGAAACGTGCGAATGTTGGCGGCTGCGGAGTCGCGCGCCGCCTGAAGGTCCCGGGGATCGATTTCGGCGATCAACTGGCCCTTCTTCACAAATGACCCCTCCTGCACCAGCAAACGATCGAGGCGCCCTTGCACCAGCGGGCTGGCGATGTAGTCATTGCCCATGATGATGCCGGTAAATTGGATCTCTTTCGTGCCCGGCGTTGTGAAGGCGTAGACCAGCGCCGAGATGACGAAAATCCCCAGAAGAAAGATGAAGAAACGCGCCACTCTCATCGTGTCCTCATATTGCGGCGGCCAGCTTGCCTCGCCCTAGATGGTGACGAAATACCCCACCGAATATTGTAACGGTGAAGATAATTCGTAACGCTCGGGCGTTCGTGCAAACCATCCCCCCAGGCGCCGCCAGGGGGCGCAGCCGCTCATTCGCTCAATAGATTTTCGGTCACTGCCCTGACCTTCAGTATAGCGTAGCGCCAAAATAGCAGCAACCCGGCGCCTCAGGCCTGTTAACGGCGGGGTTAACACCAAGCCCACGGGAAATGGGCTCAAAACCGCGATAGGCACGGAAAGCGCCAAACTCTCGATATCCCACATCTCAGATCGTGCATACCGGCCGTGCAGTATGGCCTCCTGCGTCCAGCGGCTATGCCCCACGTGCGAAGCCGGCTGCTGCCAACTTGTGCAATCGATTTGGCTGAAGTAACATTGCTGGCGCGTCGCAGCGATCAATCCTGGTACCGATCGGCCGGCGCGTTGTTGAGTGTCATGGGAGCGGCCCGACTTGAGGAGGGTATATGCGGCGATTCGCCTATCTAACCACTTCAGTTCTGATTGCGATTTGCGCGTCGTTGATTCTCGGCGTATGCCGTGCCCGGGCGGGACAGACCCCTGGCGAAAATCCGGTTCCGCCCAAGTTCCGCCTTCCCGCCGACGTGGTCGGCCCAACGCGTTACCGCGTCGACCTGACGCTCATGCCGGACCAGGACACGTTTACCGGAGCCATCGACATCGACCTAAAGTTCGCCAAGCCGGCGGCAGTTCTCTGGTTGAATGCTGAGAAACTGCAGATCAAGGAGGCGGCGCTGATCATGGATGGTGGCAAGTCCCCCGTCGAAGTGATTACCGAACCGCACGATTATGTCGGGTTCGCTTTCGGTCACCACGTTGGCCCCGGCGAGGCGACTCTCCACGCCACTTTCCAGGGTGAGATCAGCCGCAAGGACCAGCAAGGCATTTTCCAGATGAAAGACGGCGGCCAGTGGTACGTCTACTCCCAGTTCGAACAGATTTGGGCGCGCCGGGCCTATCCTTGTTTCGACGAGCCGGGCTACAAGGTTCCCTGGCAGGTGACGTTGCACATCAAGAAGGACCAGGCGGGACTTTCGAACAGTCCGGTCATTTCCGAGTCCGATACGGGCGACGGCATGAAGACGGTGAAGTTTGCGGAAACCAGGCCTTTGCCGAGCTACCTCGTTGCCTATGCAGTCGGCAACTTGGAATTCGTGGATGCCGGGACGGCGGGGAAAAAGAACACCCGGATTCGTATTGTGGTTCCGCATGGGCGAAGTGCGGAGGCACAATATGCCGCTCAAACAACCCCCACCATCGTGAACCTGCTCGAGAGCTATTTTGGCATCCCTTACCCTTACGACAAGCTCGATGAGGTTGCCATTCCGCTCGCTGGCTATGCTATGGAACATCCTGGGCTCGTCACCTATGGCTCTGCCCTCATTATCAAGAAGCCCGACCAGGACACGCCCGGGCGCCAGCGCGAATGGGTGAGCGTGGCGTCACACGAACTCGCCCACCAGTGGGTTGGCGACCTCGTCACCACAGCATGGTGGGACGATATCTGGCTGAACGAAGGATTTGCCTCCTGGATGGCCAACAAGAATGTGAATCAGTATCATCCCGAGTGGAAAATGAACGTCTCGGAGTTGAACGGCTACGAAGGGGCGATGGATAACGATGCCCTGGTGAGCGCGCGCCAGGTTCGCCAGCCCATTGAATCGAACGACGACATCGCAAACGCCTTCGACGGCATTACTTACAACAAGGGCTCGGCGCTGCTTAACATGTTCGAGTCGTACATGGGGCCTGAGAAATTCCAACAGGGTGTTCATCGCTACCTGTTGAAATACGGGTGGAAGAATGCTACCTCCGCCGAGTTTCTTGCCGCGTTGGCGGGCGGCGACGGCAAACTTGCCTCGGCATTCTCCAGCTTCCTCGACCAGCCGGGCGTGCCTCTGGTCACCACCCAGCTTGCCTGCCACGACGGCGCTGCCCGGCTTGATCTGGCCCAACAGCGCTTCTTTCCCTTGGGCTCTTCGGGCGCAGCGCCGCAACTCTGGAAGGTGCCTGTGTGCGTGCGCTATCCGGCAGGAACCGGCGAGGCTCGCGAATGCACTTTGCTCGAGCAGCAGTCGGCTGAATTACGGCTCCCGAAAACTACCGGCTGTCCGGGCTGGATAGAAGCGAACGACGGCGCGAACGGGTACTATCGCGTACTTTATCAGGGAGACCTGCTCGACGGTCTACTGAAGAATAACGCCCAGGAACTCGCCCTTCCTGAGAAAGTGGCGCTGATCGACGACCTGGCGGCGCTCACCAGGAATGGCAAGATGCCTCTCGGAAAGGCATTGGCGTTGGCTCCCGCCTTCGCCCGGAGCCCTGCCCGCCAGGTGGTCACCAAAACCATGGGAATCACCACGGGCCTGCAAGACAACCTGGTTTCGGAAGACTTGCTGCCCCGCTACCGGCAGTATCTTTTGGATCTTTACGGCGGCCGGGCTCGCGACCTGGGTTGGAAGACGAAGCCGGGTGAGAGCGAAGATGCCCGCCTGCTTCGCCCCTCGCTTCAGGGTCTGGTTGCCAATGGCGCCGAGGAGCCGGAGGCGATCGCGGAAGCGAAAAGATTGGCGCTCGCCTGGCTCGACGATCATAAAGCGGTAGACCCGGACATGGTGGGTGTCGTCCTTTCCATCGCCGCACGCCATGGGGATCGCGATCTGTTTGACCGCATGCGCGCCGCGGCCAAGACGGAGACCAACGAGAGTTTCCGCGGGGACCTGATCTTCTGTCTTGGCCTGTTCCAGGATCCCGAAATCGTCAATACCGCTTTACCACTCGCGCTGAGCGGTGAGTTCGACGTTCGAGAGTCGTTCGACATCCTCTTCGCGCCCTCCGAAAGGCGGCAAACCCGCGACTTGGCCTACGATTTCGTCAAGCAGAACTGGGACCTCATGGTCGCCAAGCTTCCCACCGATACCGGCGCCTACGTGCCCTACGTCGCCGCCGGATACTGCGACGCGGAGCATCGCAAGGACGCCGAGAGTTTCTTTACCGGCCGGTCAACCAAGTTTGCCGGAGGGCCCCGCATTCTCGCCCAGGTCATCGAGGGCATCGACCTGTGCATCGCTTATAAGAATGCCCAGGAGGCGAGCGTTACAGAGTTTTTCAAATCGTATACACCCGCCGCAGGCGCCGGCAGTCGATAGCGACGAACCACTTGGTCGAACCGTATCCTGGCGCTCCGAATGCCGACAACCCCGCCGCCGATTGCAGACGGGGACGGCCGAAGGTATCATGTCTCTCGGGCTGGAGTGCGTAACGGAAAATCCGGCTCAGAGAGGGGCGAGGAAGAGACGCGTGATGAAATTGGCAAAAAGGCTCGTCCCGCTGCCGGTCAAGCTGCGGATCAAGGATTATCTCGGGGAAAGAAAGAAAGCGCGTTTATTCGGTGCTCTTGCTCCGCTGGTCCCCCGGGTCAACGAGATGTACGACGGCCCGCAGAGTATGGAGGAATTCAAGCAGAACGGCGAGGAATTCTTCGAAATCTACAAGACAATTTGTGGCCTTGAGCCGGATGAGAGAATGCTCGATGTCGGCTCCGGGATCGGGAGAAAGACACTGCCTTTGACTCAGTACCTGAACGAGAGGGCAGTGTACGAGGGCTTTGATGTCAACAAAGTAGGAGTCGACTGGTGTCGCGAGAGGTATAGTTCCCGATTCCCTAATTTCCATTTCCGGCAAATCGATGTGTACAATAAGACTTACAATCCGCTCGGGAAATATCAGCCTACTGAATATAGATTCCCTTTTGAAGCCGAATCTTTCAGCTTCGTGATGCTCGGCTCGGTGTTCACCCACATGTTGCCGGACGACTTGGAACATTATCTGGCAGAAATCTACCGCGTATTGACGAGAGGTGGAAGGTGCTTAATCACGTACTTTCTGCTGAACGACGAATCGTTGAAGCACATTGATTCCGGCGAGAGCACGCTTGACATGAGGTACGCGTTTGAAAAATACCGCACTATATCCCGCGAGACCCCGGAGTCGGCAATAGCGTATCAAGAAGGCTGGATCAGAGAGAGGTACAGAGGGCTTGGGCTGAAGATCATGCGTCTCGATTACGGCTCATGGTGCGGCCGGCAGAACTATCTGAGTTACCAGGACCTTGTTTTCGCAGTGAAGGAATAACGCGCTCACAGAGAGTTAAAAACAGAAGGTCTTTCTCTGCGTCTCTGTGCCTCTGTGGTGATCATCTCGATTCTCCACGCCTACGTGCACTGGAAAAGCCACCGAAGTGGGAAGGAAGGTGCGAACTGCCCAACCCCGGCAGAATTAGGACATTATTACCGAATTCCCAGCTCCCAGTCCGCTGTTTTGACATCTACTGAAACTCCCCCCCGCACCGTTTCGTCTGAGCCCATGTAGTCATTATCACCATCCGAAAGGGTGTCGAGATGGGTCATAGGAAATTTCGGTACATTTTGTCAGTTTTCTTACTTCTTTCCTTTTCGCTGTTTTCCCCAAACCAGTTCCTGGCCCAAATCCCGCCCGGCACGATTCGCGGCCAAGTGTCCGATCCTTCCGGCGCCGGCGTTCCGGGCGCCGTCGTGCAGGCGGTTTCTTCTTCGGGGCAGACCAGTTCCGGGGTTGCGAAGGCCGACGGCAGCTATGAAATCCGCGGGCTTGCACCGGGCAAGTATACCGTCCGGGCTCAGGTCGCGGGCTTTGCTATCTTTGAGCAGCAGAGCGTCGAGATTCCCGCCGGGCAAGGCAAAAAGCTTGACATCGCTCTCCAACTCGCCGAGGAAAAAGAGCAGGTCACCGTCTCCGCGCAAACCACGCAGGTGAGCGTGGCTCCGCAGGAGAACGCTACCGCGCTCGTGATCAAGGGCGAGGACCTGCAGGCGCTCTCCGACGACCCGGACGAGTTGCAGTCCGAACTCGACGCGTTGGCGGGGCCGTCGGCGGGGCCTAATGGCGGCCAGATTTATGTTGATGGCTTCACCGCCGGGCAGCTTCCGCCCAAGGCGGACATTCTCGAGATCCGAATCAACCACAATCCGTTCTCCGCGGAATACGATAAGTTGGGCTACGGCCGCATTGAAATCACCACTCGCCCGGGCGCGAGCCAGCTTCACGGACAGATTCTAGGCAATCTGAACGACTCGGTTTTTAACTCGCGGAATCCCTTCGCGCCGCAGGAACCCGGCTATCATTCGGAGTTTTTCAACGGCAGCGTTGGGGATGCGCTCAGCAGGAAAGCTTCGTTTTTCTTCACTTTCTTCCTACGCGAAATTCAGGATAACTCGATCATCTCCGCGTTCACACTCAGTCCTACACTCGCCGAGATGCCGTTCAGCCAGGCGGTGGCCAGTCCCGCAACTCGCACCAATCTCAGTCCCCGTTTCGACTACCAGTTGAGCCAGAACAACGTCCTGACCGTGCGCTACCAGTTCTTTGACAACAACACGCGCAACGGCGGAATCGGTCAGCTCAACCTCCTGACGCAGGGCTACAACACCCATAGTCTCGAACATACCCTCCAGGTGAGCGACACGCAGGTGTTCAGTGCCAAGACACTGAATCAGTTTCGCTTCCAATATCTCCACGACGGCGTCGACCAGACCGCCAAGTTCCTTGAGCCCACGATTTCCGTTCTGGGTGCGTTTACCGGCGGCGGCAATTCCAGCGGCGTTTCTTCCGACACCCAAAACCGCTATGAGCTTCAAAACCTCACGTCCCTGTTTCTTGGCAAGCACACTCTGGTGGTCGGAGGACGCCTGAGGGATGGCCAGGATTCGAACATCTCCGATGCAAATTTCAACGGCACGTTTACGTTCCCATCGCTCCAGGCTTACCAGGCGGCGGAGCAGGCCCTCCAGTCCTGCACGGCGGCTGGCGGTACCGTGTGCCAGGCGAGCGGGGCAAGCCAGTTTCTGCTTGTCTCGGGGCGGCAACGGGCTACAGTCAACCTGCTGGACGTGGGCCTCTTTGCCCAAGACGATTGGCAACTCCACCCCGGCATGACGCTGAGTGCGGGCCTGCGTTGGGAGACTCAGAACGACATCCACGATCATTCGGATTTTGCCCCGCGCCTGGGTTTAGCCTGGGGACTTCGGCGATCGCAAAAGGGGCCGGCGAAGTCCGTCCTGCGCGTTGGATCGGGCGTGTTCTACGACCGTTTCCCGTCCAACCTCGTTCTCAATGCGGACAGGTTCAACGGCATCAACCAGCAACAGTTCTTCGTTACGTCGCCGGATTTCTTCCCCAATATTCCGCCTGTCAGCACTCTCGAGAGCCTTTCCAGTTCGCTTCCGGTGAGTTATCAAATCCCCCTCGCGTTGCGCGCTCCTTACGTTTGGCAGTCGGCGGCCAGCCTCGAGCAGCAGGTTACGAAAAACGCCACTCTCTCGCTCACCTATCTCCACTCACGCGGATTGCATCAGCTTCTCCTCAACGACGACAACGCGCCCTTGCCGGGTACGTTTCCCCTTGGCGACCCGGACGCCGGCTTGCGGCCCTTCGGCAACAGCACCGGGCATCTCTATCAGTACCAGTCCGTCGGCCTCTTCAACCAGAACCAACTGATTGCAAATTTCAATATCCGCCTGGGCACGCGGCTTTCCCTGTTTGGCTATTACACGCTCAACTACGCGGACTCCGACACCACTGGAAATAGCCCCAGCGTCGCCATGAACCCCTATGACCTTATGGAAAGTTACGGGCGAGCAGCGTTCGACGTTCGCAACCGGTTCTTTCTGGCGGGCACCTGGAATCTGCCGCATCGTTTCAGCTTGAGCCCTTTCCTGGTCACCGCCTCCGGCGCGCCGTTTAACGTAACGATGAGTCGGGACTTCTATGGGACAGGGGTTTTCAATGCCCGGCCCGCCCCAGCCCCCGCCAGCGCGTCCGGTTCTAATCTTGTCGTAACCTCTCTCGGCACTTTCAACATTGCACCCCAAGCCAACCAGGCCCTGATTCCCATCAACGGTTTCACCGGGCCTGGCCAATTCACCCTGAATCTGCGCCTCAGCAAGACATTTTCTTTCGGTAAAGAGGTTACCAGGCGAGCTTCGAACGCCGGCGGTGGAAGCGGTGGTGGATTCGGCGGCGGAGGCGGCAGAGGCGGCGGAGGGGGCGGGCGGGGTGGTTACGGTGGTGGCGGGTTGGGCGGCCGCGGGATGGGAGGCGGTGGCGGCGCGGGCGGTTTCTTCGGTCAGGGCAATAACGCGACCAAGCGCTATAGCCTCACCTTCAGCGCCTACGCTCGCAACGTCCTGAATAACGTAAACCTAGGCGCGCCCGTCGGTGTAATTGGGTCTCCCCTGTTCGACCAGTCAAACTCGCTGGGCGGCGTCTTCGGCGGCGGCGGGTCCCAGGCGGCCAACCGCCGCATAGACTTCCAAGCAGTCTTCAGCTTTTAGGATCAGGTTCGAAACTGGTACCTCGAACGATGCTGAGGGAGGTGGTTGGCCGCAAGCCGAGGGCCTTTGGCTGGCTGCTTCGGCGTCAACCTCCCAGCGGCGAGTCGGTTGATCCCGCCGTCACCGTGCTGTTTTGACGAATCACCGCCGACTGATCGGTGTAATAGAAGTTCGTCCCCGTGGTTCCGACCGTGGTGGGAGTAGCGGTTATCGAGTAAGTGTTGATCCTGCCGCTAGGGTCCGCAGTCCCGCTGTTATAGGTGATCTTATATCCACTCTTTGCGCTGGCGGTGGCGGTGGCAGCACCGCCGGAGAGGACACTGTCGATCAGCCCCGCGCCCGTAGCGCTAGGATTACCGGAATTCGGCGGACCCAAATCACCCAAAGTCGCCGTGTAACCTGTGCCGTAAGTCGTCGAGTAGTTAATCTCCGCTGTGTTGAGCGTCCTCAG
>Ga0181523_10003576_pt1 | contig 14085 bp, 14 predicted proteins | sample PEATcosm2014_Bin_43_FD_119752 | JGI IMG/M metagenome (GOLD analysis project Ga0181523, IMG submission 119752) | Peatland microbial communities from MTU Mesocosm Facility, Houghton, MI, USA - PEATcosm2014_Bin05_30_metaG | ecosystem: Environmental > Terrestrial > Soil > Wetlands > Peat | place...
CACAATGGCGCCGGTAAGTCGACGCTGCTTCGGGTCTTTGCCGGCATCTACGAGCCGAGCGGAGGAACGGTCAGTATCGAGGGCCGCGTCTCGCCCTTGTTCAGCACGTCGCCCGGCCTCGACCTCGACGACACCGGTTACGAGAACATCGTAACCTGCGGACTCTTGCTCGGCATGAGTCGCGACGAAATTGAGCGAAAACTCCCTGAGATCGAGGCGTTCAGCGAATTGAGCGATTATCTCGCGCTCCCCGCCCGCACCTACTCGACGGGAATGTTGGTACGGCTCGGCTTCGCTATCGCTACCTCAATCGATCCGGAAATCCTGCTGCTCGACGAGGAGCTCGGAGCGGGCGATGCCCGTTTTGCTGCGCATGCGGCGGCTCGCGTCGAGGCGCTGATCGATCGCTCGAGCATCGTCGTGCTCGCCTCCCAATCGAAGGATCTCATCCGGCGGATCTGCAATCGTACCATTTTGCTGGATCATGGCCGCATTATCGCTGACGGTCCGACCGAGGAAATCCTCGAAATTCAAAGTCGAATGGGCCAAGGCGAGGTCCCGAACACGGCGGCTGAGACGGGGACCGACGGTCCGGCCGCACCAGCGTCGGCGACTTTGGTCTAGATGAATCCGGCGTCACCGCCACTCACGGGAGCGAGAACGATGAACATCGTCAAGCAGGTCAAGATATTCGCCGACGGCGCCGATATGGAAGGCATTTTGACGCTCTATAAGAACCCGCTGATCAAGGGCTTTACCACCAACCCGACACTGATGCGCAAGGCCGGCATCGCCGATTACGAAACGTTCGCGCGTCAACTCGTTGCCGTCGTTCCCGATCGGCCGATCTCCTTCGAAGTCTTCGCCGACAGTTTCGACGAGATGATCGCCCAAGGTCGCGAGATTGCGTCGTGGGGCTTGAACGTCAATGTGAAGATTCCCGTGACGACGACGAAAGGCGTGTTCACCGGGCCGGTTATTCGCGCGCTCGCAAGTGCCGGAGTGATCGTGAATGTTACGGCCATCATGACTGAACAACAAGTCGAGCGCGTTGCGGAATGCTTGGCGGCGAATGTTCCGGCGATCGTGTCCGTCTTCGCCGGGCGGGTGGCGGATACCGGTCGCGATCCGGTGCCGGTCATGCGCGCATGCCTCAAGGTGCTGGCCAATCGGCCCAAGGCGGAACTGCTGTGGGCCAGTCCACGCGAGCTCCTCAACATATTCCAGGCCGACGAAATCGGCTGCCATATCATCACCGTCAGCCACGACGTACTTGCCAAGCTTGCACTCGTCGGCAAGGACCTCGACGATTATTCGCTCGAGACCGTGAAAATGTTCCACCGTGATGCTGCGGCGGCCGGCTTTGCCATTGCGACGTCGGCGCGCCGCGCGGCTTCCTGACGGTCTGCGTTCGCGCCGCGATCCAAATGTCGAGCGAGGAGGAAAAATGCCCAACAAGTTTTCCCGAGTATTCGTGACCGGAGGTGCCGGCTACATCGGCTCCATTCTCGTCCCCAGGCTGCTCGATCGCGGCTATGAGGTAACGAGTTACGACATATCCTATTACGGCGACAGTTTTCTGCCGAAGAACAATCCAAACCTGCACGTCATTCACGGCGACATCCGCGATACGGCAAAACTCGCCAAATCGATCGCCGGCCACGACGCTTTCATCAGCCTTGCCTGCATCTCGAATGACGCGAGCTTCGAACTTGACGAAAGGCTCTCGACATCGGTCAATCTCGACGCGTTCGAGCCAATGGTCGTTGCGGCCAAGAAGGCAGGCGTGAAGCGCTTCATCTTTGCTTCATCGAGCTCGGTCTATGGCGTTTCCGAGCAGCCGAACGTGACCGAAGAGCACCCGCTCGTGCCGCTCACGCTCTACAATAAATACAAGGGGATGTGCGAGCCGCTGCTGTTCAAACACACCGACAAGAGCTTCGTCGGCGTCGTGTTCCGCCCGGCGACGGTCTGCGGCTACGCCCCGCGGCAACGCTTCGATCTAAGCGTCAACATTCTGACCAATCACGCCATCAATAACGGCAAGATCACGGTGTTTGGCGGCGAGCAATTGCGCCCCAATTTGCATATCCTCGATTACTGCGACGCCGTGCAAGTGCTGCTCGATGCGCCCGACGAGAAGATTGCCGACGAGGTCTTTAATGTCGGCTATCAGAATATGTCGATCATGGACATCGCCCAGCTGGTCAAGCGAATCGTCCAGCAAGAGTTCCCCGAAAAGGGCGAGATCGGTATCGTCACGACGCCGAGCGACGACAAGCGCTCCTATCACATCAACTCCGACAAGGTCCGTCGCGTCCTCGGCTACGCACCCAAACGCACGATCGAGGAAGCGGTGCGCGACCTGTGCCGCGCCTTCAAGGACGGCAGGCTTCCTAATTCGATGGCGGACGACATCTACTACAATGTCCGCCGCATGAAGAACCTTCAAGCCGCATAGGCCTTAGGATGAGCGATCGTATCGCCGTCGTCACGGGTGGGGCCGGGTTCATCGGCAGCCACATGGTCGATCTGTTGCTTGCGCGCGGCTACCGTGTGCGGGTCATCGATAATCTCGTCGGCGGCCGCGAGGTTAATCTCGCCCATCACGGCGGCGATCCGCGGCTGTCATTCGAACGTCGCGATATCCGGCGGCTCGACGACGCCGATGCGCTGTTCAAGCAAGCAGCGTTCGTTTTCCACTTTGCCGGCATCGGCGACATCGTGCCTTCGATCGAACGCCCTACCGATTATATGGACACCAATATCCAGGGCACGGTGCGCGTACTTGAATGCGCACGCACGGCGAAGATCGGGAAGTTCGTGTATGCGGCATCTTCGTCCTGTTACGGCCTGGCCCAGGTGCCGACCCGCGAGGATCATTCGATCGCTCCCGAGCATCCTTACGCCTTGAGCAAATATCTCGGCGAGATGGCGACCTTGCATTGGCACCGGGTCTATCGGCTGCCGGCGAACTCGATCCGCATTTTCAATGCTTATGGTCCTCGGGTGCGTACGACGGGAGCCTACGGCGCGGTATTCGGCGTCTTCTTCAAGCAAAAACTTGCGGGCAAGCCGTACACGGTGATCGGCGACGGCGCGCAACGGCGCGACTTTCTCTATGTGACCGATATCGCCGAGGCTTTCCTGCGTGCGGCCGAGAGCAACTTCGGCGGCGAAATTTGGAATCTCGGCGCCGGCGATCCGCAAAGCGTAAACCGGCTTGTCGAACTCTTGGGCGGGCCGGTCGTTCACATTCCGAAGCGCCCTGGTGAGCCCGATTGCACCTGGGCGGACATCGATAAGATCAAACGCGATCTTGGCTGGAAGCCCGTGGTGCCATTCGATCAGGGCGTCAAGCGCATGATGGAGGACATCGAGCTGTGGCGCGATGCGCCGTTGTGGGATCCGCAGTCGATCGCGGTCGCTACCAGGACGTGGTTTCAATATCTGGGACGGGAGGCCTGAGGTCGTGGAATCGCTCGGCAGCCATTACAAGCACAAGATCAAATCGCCGGAAGAGATCGCGGCGCTCATCGGCGAACCGCCGCGCAAGCGCAAGGTGATCATGTGCCACGGCGTCTTCGACGTCGTGCATCCAGGGCACTTGCGTCATCTGCTCTACGCCAAGAGCAAGGCCGATATTCTGATCGCAAGCCTGACGGCAGACGTCCACATCTCGAAGGGGCGCTATCGGCCGCACGTGCCGCAGGACCTGCGCGCGGTCAACCTCGCGGCGTTTGAAATGGTCGATTACGTCATCGTCGATGCCGAACCGACGCCGTTGAAGAATCTCGCACTGCTCAAACCGGACATTTTTGCCAAGGGTTATGAATATCAAGCGAGCGGCTTGCCGCTGAAGACGCAGGACGAGTTGGCCGTGATCCACAGCTATGGCGGCGAGATCATCTTTACGCCTGGCGATTACGTGTTCTCCTCCAGTCAATTGATCGAGGCAGCGCCGCCGTCGCTGCGCATCGAGAAGCTGATGACGCTGATGGAGGCGGCCGATCTCACCTTCGATAAACTGCGCCGCACGCTCGATTCGCTCGGCGGCCGGCGCGTTCATGTCGTCGGCGACATCATCGTCGATACTTTTACCCATACCAGCATGATCGGCGGCCAGACCAAGACCCCGACGATCAGCGTGTTGTTCGATAAAAGAACCGACTATATCGGCGGGGCGGGCGTCGTTGCCGAGCATCTAAGAGCTGCCGGCGCCGACGTCGTGTTCTCGACCGTGCTCGGCGAAGACTCGCTAAAGGACTTCGTGCTCGAAGGCTTGAGTAAATCCGGGGTCGAGTGCAGGCCTGTCATCGACAAGACGCGGCCGACGACGAACAAGAATGCCATCATTTCGGGCGGCTACCGGCTGCTCAAGATCGACACGCTCGATAACCGCTCGATATCCGACGACATTGTTCTCAGCCTCGCCAAAGCGATTGCCACTCAGAAGGCCGAAGCACTGGTGTTCAGCGACTTTCGCCACGGAATGTTCAATCGCCGCACCATTCCGTCGCTGACCGATGCGATTCCTGAAGGGATGTACAAAGTCGCCGACAGTCAGGTGGCAAGCCGTTGGGGCAACATCACCGAATTCCGCGGCTTCGATCTCATCACCCCAAACGAGCGCGAAGCCCGCTTTGCGCTGGGCGATCAGGATTCCGGCATCCGGCCGCTGGCGGCGGACATTTTTGACGCCGCGCAGTGCAAGACGCTGATCCTCAAGCTTGGCGACAAGGGCGTGCTGACTTGCAGGCATGGCGACCACCAGGCGCTCGACTCGTTCTTTGTCGTGGACAGTTTTGTCGACCGGCTGGTCGATGGCGTCGGCGCCGGCGACGCGCTTCTCGCCTACTCGACGCTTTCCATGCTGGCCAGCAATTGCGAATTCACTGCAACCATTATCGGCACCATGGCCGCGGCCTGCGAATGCGAGAAGGATGGCAACATCCCGATCGACATCGAGGATGTTCATCGCAAGCTCGATGCTGTAGAGCGCGAAGTGAAGTTCGATTAGCAGCTCGATGCGCGTCATTGTCGTCGGGCTCGGCGTCCAGGGCCATAAGCGGCGGCGCTTCGCCGGGGGTGACTTTTTTTGCTCGGTGGATGTCCGCAATCCCGAGGCGAATTTTCGCGATCTGCGCCAGGTATCGCTCGACAGCTTCGACGCAGCGCTGCTTTGCGTGCCCGACGCTGCGAAAATCGAACTGCTCGACTATCTCGTTGCGCACGGCAAGCATGCCCTCATCGAGAAGCCTCTCGTCGCTGAGGATGAATTAACCCTGGTGCGGCTTGAGCAGGATGCACGCAAACATGGCGTGGTTCTTTACACCGCCTACAATCACCGCTTCGAGCCGCATTTCGTGCGCATGCGCGATCTCGTCGCGTCGGGCGCGCTCGGGGGCATTTATCGCTGCCGGATGTTCTACGGCAACGGCACGGCGCGGCTTGTTCGCAACTCGGACTGGCGCGATCAGGGCGCCGGCGTTCTCGACGACCTCGGTTCGCATGTGCTCGACACCGCACGCTTCTGGTTCGGCGACATCGGCAGTGAATTTTCCATCGTCTCGGCTGACTGTTTCGAGAACCGCAGCCCGGACCACGTCGTCTTCGCGGCATCTCGCGCCCGCCCGCGGCTCGAATTCGAAATGACCTTGCTGAGCTGGCGCAATCACTTCACCTGCGACGTGTTCGCCGAGCACGGCAGCGCGCATATCAGTTCACTGTGCAAATGGGGGCCGTCCGAGTTCACCCAACGTGTCCGCGTACTTCCAAGCGGCCGGCCGCCCGAGCAGTCGGTGACGCTCATTCAGGACGATCCCACCTGGGCTCTGGAATACGAGCATTTCAAGTCGCTCTGCCGTGAGCGGCGGCCGACCGATCTGTCGAGCGACATCTGGCTCAATCGCGTGCTGCGCAAGCTCGGCGCTGCGGCGTCGGAAATGGCCATCAAGTGAATAACGACGTGAGTCAAGTCGTGAGCAAGCCGGTCATCGGTTACGCCGGGATGACTCATCTCGGTCTGGTCTCGGCCAGCGCCGCTGCCGCGCGAGGATTTCACACGATCGCGTTCGATGCCGATGCTCCGCTGGTCGGCCGCTTGCGAAGCGGCGAGCTTCCCGTGGCCGAACCGGGATTGTCTGAACTCCTTGATCGGCACCGGCACGATCTTGTTTTTACATCCGACGCCGCAACGCTTGGCGTGTGCGACGTGGTTTATGTTGCAGTCGACGTGCCAACCGACGATCGCGGGCAAAGCGATCTCGCGCCAATCATGGCCATGGTCGAATACGTGCGACCGCGACTTGCCGCCGGGGCGGTGCTGGTGATTCTTTCCCAAGTGCCGCCGGGATTCACTCGACCCCTGCCGGTGCCTGCCGACCGGCTCTATTATCAAGTCGAGACGCTGGTGTTCGGACGTGCCGTGGACCGGGCAACCGAGCCCGAGCGCTTCATCGTTGGGTGCGCCGATCCGGGCCAAGCTCTGCCGCCGCCGCTGCGTGCATTCCTCGAATCCTTCTCTTGCCCAATCCTGCGGATGGCTTACGAGAGCGCGGAGCTTGCCAAGATCAGCATTAATTTCTGCCTGGTGGCATCCATTGCGGTCGCCAATACGCTGGCGGAAGTCTGCGAGCGCGTCGGCGCCGACTGGTCCGATATCGCGCCGGCGCTGAAGCTCGATAAAAGGATCGGGCAAGGGGCTTATCTCAGCCCCGGCCTCGGAATTGCCGGCGGCAATTTGGAACGGGATTTGCGGACCATCGTTCAGATCGGCGAGGCGAAAAAGACCGACATCGGCGTCGTCAAGGCCTGGCTCGCCAACTCCGCACATCGCAAGGATTGGGCCTGGCGTGTTTTGCAGGATCACGCTTTGACGGCCGGTCCCGCCGCAAAAATTGCCGTGCTTGGATTGGCCTATAAGGAAAATACCCACTCCACCAAGAACTCGCCGGCACTCGCCTTGTTGGAGCATTTGCGCGGCATGTCGGTCAAAGTCCACGATCCCGTGGTGCCCGCCGCGGTAGCGCCCTGGACCACGAGCGCGGCGGATCCCATGGCTGCGGCGGCCGGCGCCGATGTGCTGGTGATCGCGACACCCTGGCCGCAATATCGCGAGCTGCTCCCAACGGAACTCGCCCGCGTGATGAAGGGGCGAACGGTGCTCGACCCCTATCGTGTGCTCGATGGCCGCGCCTGCGTCGCGGCGGGCTTGACCTATCACACCCTCGGCATGCCGCCGCTGGCGCCCGCGGCTTGAAAGGCTACCGTTGCTGGAACATCGCAACGCCACCCCGCGCTTGCCCGCTCGCACGGTCGTTCTCGGTTCGAGCGGATTTATCGGCGGCGCGATTTTTAGCAAGCTGATTGCTTCGAACGCTGCGGTCGTCGGGCTCAGCCGCAAAGAGATCGAACTCCTCGATGCCAGCGCCGCGCAACGGCTCGCGACGCAGCTCCGCCCCAATGACGCACTCGTCGTCGTGTCGGCGCGCGCGCCCTGCAAGAATCCGGCGATGATGCTGGATAACATCCGCATGATGGCCGCGCTTTGCGAAGCCGTGAAGCAGCAGCCCGTGGCGCATCTGGTCTATATCAGTTCCGACGCGGTCTATGCCGACGGGCCGTTGCCGCTCACCGAAGCCTCGCCCGCCGCGCCGACAAGCCTGCACGGCGCGATGCATCTGGCGCGCGAACAAATGTTGCTCACCAGTGCAGGCGCGGCGCCGCTCGCGATATTGCGCCCCACGCTGGTTTATGGCGCCGGTGATCCGCACAATGGCTATGGACCCAACAGATTTCGACGTCAGGCCAATCGCGGCGAGGCCATCGTGTTGTTCGGCGAGGGCGAGGAGCGCCGCGACCACGTCGATGTCGAGGACGTCGCGGAAATCGTTCGCCTTGTGCTCGAGCACCGCTCGGCGGGCGTCCTGAACGTCGCAACCGGAACGGTTGCGAGCTTCCGTGCCTTGGCCGACAAGGCGGTGGCGCTGTCGCCGCGCAAGGTCGAGATCAAGGCTTCGCCGCGCATCGGACCGATGCCGCACAACGGTTATCGCCCGTTCGACCCGGTGGCGACGCTCACGGCCTTCCCGGGATTTCGCTATACGGCGATCGACGCCGGCCTGGCGCGGGCGCAGCAGCGGGAATTCGGCTGATGCCGCGGGTCGACCTGTTGCGCGCGCTGCCAAAGACCAAACGCAATATTCAAAAGCGCGCCGAAGCCAAGGATCCCTCCGTCATCGCCATCGCCAAACAGTATGGCGAAATGTATTGGGATGGACCGCGGGAATACGGCTACGGCGGCTACCGCGACGACGGCCGCTGGCATCCGGTGGCGCGCGATATCATCGCTCAGTACGGCCTCAAGCCGGGCATGCGGGTCCTCGACATCGGTTGCGGCAAGGGATTTCTGGTCAAGGCGCTGCTCGCGGCATGCACGGGACTGGAAGCTTTCGGCCTCGACATCTCACTCTATGCGCTCATGCACTGCGCGCCGGAAGTCATCGGCCGCCTGCATCTCGGCACCGCGGAGAGACTGCCGTTTCCGGACCGTTCGTTCGACTGCGTGCTGTCGCTCAACACCATCCATAATTTCCCGCGCTCGCGCGCCATCATAGCGATGCGCGAAATCGAGCGGCTGAGCAACGGCCGCGCCTTCGTTCAGGTTGACTCTTATCTGACGCCTGAGCAGAAGGAGATCTTCGAAAGCTGGGTGCTCACCGCGGAATTCCACGACTTTCCGGAGGGCTGGCTGAGGGTCTTTGCGGAGGCCGGTTACACCGGCGATTACGACTGGACGATAATCGAGTAATTTTTTGAACGAAGTCGGGAAGGAATTGTAGGTGGGCAAGAGATACGCGATATTGGGCGGCGGCGGATCGTTTGGAATTCATTCTGCGCTTTATCTGCTGGATCACGCCGATCCGGAATTGGTGATGGGGATCGGCCGCAATTTGATGCGTCCGGAGCCGTTCTCGCTGAATATCGAGAAGCGGCCGCGCTACGAGTATCACGCTTATCACGTCACCTACGAACTCGATCTGTTGCTCGAACTGCTCGATCGCAAGAAGCCCCAGGTCATCATAAATTTCGCCGCGCAGGGCGAAGGCGCGGTGTCTTGGCAGCACTCGTGGCGCTTCTTCGAAACCAACTCGATGGCGCTGGCGCGGCTTGCCGAAGAGCTCATGAAGCGCGACTGGCTGGAACGCTTTGTCCAGATCGGCACCTCGGAAATGTACGGCTCGGTCGAGCACGCGACTAAGGAGGATGAGCCGATCAAGCCGTCGAGCCCCTATGCCGCCTCCAAAGTGGCGTTCGACATGTACCTGCTTTCGGTGCACAAATTCCTCAAATTCCCGATGAACATTGTCCGGCCGTCGAATGCCTACTGTCCCGGGCAGCTTCTTCATCGGGTGATTCCGAAAGCGGTGATCTGTGGCCTCAAGGGCGAGAAACTGCCATTACACGGCGGCGGCCGTGCCGAAAAATCCTACATCCACGCCCGCGATCTCGGCCGCGCCATTCACATGATATCCGAGAAGGCGCCGCTCGGGACGGTCTATAATGCCGGCCCGGCGCTGCCGACGTCGATCCGCGAAGTAGTCGAGCGCACCGCCAAGGCGCTTGGTGTGCCGTTCGAGCAATTGTGCGAAGTGACCGGCGACCGGCTCGGCCAGGATTCGCGCTATTGGCTCGACTCCTCGGCGATCAAACGCGATATCGGTTGGGAGCCGAAGATCGGCTGGGATGAGGGCTTGGCGGAAATGGTCGACTGGGGCCGCAAATATTTCGACGCGCTGAAGACTTGGCCAACCGGTTACACATTGCGCGCGTGAGGACGTAGTGGACGCGTCTATCGGAATTCTCAGACGCAATAGCCTCGACGTCGCCGCGGCGCGGCGGCGCTGTCTAGGCTATCGCCGGCGTATTCTCGACATATCGCAAACGGTGGGTGCGCTGCACATTGCGCCCGCCTTCTCCTGCACCGAAATCACGGACCTGCTCTACAACGGCCTGATGCGTCGGGAGGCCGATGGCGAGTATCGCGACGTCTTTCTGATGTCCAAGGGTCATGGCTGCATGGTCCAATATGTTATTCTCGAGGAGCAAGGCGTCCTTTCGCGTTCCGACCTCGACGCCTACTGCAAGCCGAATGGCCGCCTCGGTGCGCATCCCGATTACGAGACGCCCGGAATTGCCGCATCTACGGGCTCGCTAGGTCACGGGCTCGGCATGGCGACCGGCCAAGCCTATGCCGAGAAGCTCAAAGATTCCGATATTCTGATCTACTGCGTGCTGTCCGATGGCGAATTCCAGGAGGGATCGACCTGGGAAGCGATGATGATGGCGGCCAATCTCAAGCTCGACAATCTCATCGCCTTCATGGATTTCAACGACTTCGGCGGACTCGAACGCATGAGCGACGGTCATCCGGCATTCTATCCTCTCGTGCCCAAAGCTGAATCCTTCGGCTGGGAAGCGGTCGAAGTCGACGGTCATGACGAAAGTGCGATGCACGAGGCGGTCATGAGCCGCCGCGGCGGGCAGCCCTTGCTGTTGGTTTGTCGCACCGTAAAGGGTAAGGGCATTTCGTTCATGGAGAACGTGCCGATCTGGCATTATCGCTCGCCCAACAAGGAAGAATATCAGCAGGGCCTCAAGGAACTGGCGGATGCGCCGCTATGAGAAATCGATTTGCCGATACGTTCTACGAATTGGGCAAGGCCGACCCGCGGCTTTGCGTTGTCGTGGCCGATATTTCTCCGGCAGGTTCAATCGCGAAATTTCGCAACGAATTTCCGCATCGCTTCATCAATACCGGCGTTTCCGAGCAGATCATGATCGGGATGACCGCCGGCATGGCGCAGCGCGGCCTGAAACCGTTTGCATACACAATTGCGACCTTCACCCTCTATCGTCCGTTCGAAATGGTGCGTGACGATCTTTGTTATCAGAACCTTCCGGTCACGATCGTCGGCATCGGCGGCGGCGTGACCTATTCGACGCTCGGAGCAACGCACCACGCTCAAGAGGATGTCGCTATTGCCAGCGCCGTTCCCAACCTGTCCGTTATCGCGCCCTGCGACCCCGCCGAGGTCGAAGCCGCGACGCGCTGGTGCGCAGCGCAGGGCCGCGGCCCGGTTTATCTTCGGCTCGGCAAAGCCGGCGAGCCCGATCTGTCAAAAACGGCGCCTGACCCATGGGTTTTCGGCAAGGTGCGTCGGCTGCGTGAAGGCCGCGACGTGTGCATCCTGTCATACGGTCCGATCATGAAGCGCGCTTTTGCTGTCGCCGAGCGCTTTGAGGCGTCCGGCAAAAGCGCGGCGATAGTTTCGGTCCATACGCTTAAGCCGCTCGACCGCGAAGCGCTGGCCAAGATTCTGCAAACCTATGCCCACGTCGTGGTCATCGAAGAATGCGCGCCGAACGGCAGCCTGGCCATGCGCGTGAAGGAACTGGCCTGGGACGTCGGCGTAACCTGCCGGATCGACACGTTCACGCTCAAGGATGCGTTTATCCATTGCTACGGCAGCCATGATGACATTCTCAACGCCCACGGGCTCGGCGTGCCCGAGCTGATCGCTCACCTCGGCCTGCAATGAGTGCCCTGGAGGTTGCATGAGTACGGCCACCGTCGGCCATAATACAATGCGTCTTGCCATCGACGGCGGCGAGCCGGTGCGTGCCCGGCCAATGCCGGCGCGCTTTGCGCTCGGCGACGCCGAGGTCGCGCAGATCCACGAAGTGATCGCGTATTATCAGGAAAAGAAGGTCGACCCCGGCTACGCGGGCGCCTACGAAAAGGCCTACACCGACGCGTTCGTCAAATTCATGGGCGGTGGTTACGCCGACGCGGTCGCAACCGGCACGGCGTCGCTTTATATCGCGGTCGCGGCCCTCGACTTGCCGCCCGGCAGCGAAGTAATCGTTTCGCCGGTCACCGACCCCGGCACGCTTTCGGCCATCATCCTCAACAATCTCGTGCCGCGCGTCGCCGACAGCGAGCCGGGCACGTTTAATATGGGCGCCGAGCAATTCGTCGCCCGGGTTACGCCGAAGACCGGCGCGATCATGTTGGTTCATTCGCTTGGGCGCGCCGCCGACGTTGTCGGCGTAGTCAAGGAAGCGCATGCGCGCGGCATTCGCGTGATCGAGGATTGCAGCCAGTCGCATGGCGCACGCGTCAAGGGCCGGCCGATCGGCAATTTCGGCGACATCGCCGCCTTCTCCACCATGTACCGTAAGGCGCATATGACCGGCGGCGCCGGCGGCGTGGTGTTTACGAACGACGTCGACTTGCATCATCGCGCGCTCGCGCTTGCCGACCGCGGTAAGCCGTCGTGGCGGCCGGACTTCGACGACCGCAATCCAAACCAGTTCCTGTTTCCGGCGCTCAATTTCCACACTGACGAGATCTCCTGCGCCATCGGCATTTCATCGCTGCGGCGGTTACGCGACACGCTGTTGAAACGCCTGACGTTTGTCGCCGAGCTGAGCGGGCGGCTGAACGATCGTGCCGAAATCTGCAAGCCGTACGGCTATTCTCCGAACGATGCGCCGTTCGTCTATCCGATCCTGGTCGACGTCGAGCGGATCACCTGCAGCAAGGAGCACTTCGCGAACGCCGTGCTCGCCGAAGGCATCGGGCTCAATCCGCACTACCGCTATCTGGTGTCCGATTGGCCGTGGTTGAAGTCGTATCTGCCCGACGACTTCGACACCCCGAACGCCCGCAAGATCCGCGACCGCTCGTTCATGCTTTACCTCAACGAGAACTACGCCAATTCGGAAGCCGCCGATTGCGCAAAAGCGATCGTCAAGGTCGAAAACCATTTCCGCAGCTGAGCCCCTCGGACCCGAGCGTATCGTGCTGCCCGCTAATTTTCTTACCGACAATCGCCCGCTGCGCGCCGCGGATGCCGTCGCGGCGATCATCACGGTTGAGGACGGCCGCTATCTGATGCAGCTTCGCGACGACATTCCGGGCATCTTCTATCCGGGGCACTGGGGTTGCTTCGGTGGGGCCGTGGCAGCGGGCGAAGATCCGCGACAAGCGCTCGCGCGCGAGCTCGAAGAAGAGCTCGAAATGCAAGTAGCGACGGCGGGCGAATTTATCACGTTCGATTTCGACCTCACGACGGTCGGGAAAAGCCGCTGCTACCGCGCATATTATGAAATCGCGATCAGCGAATCGGTAAACAGCCGGCTGGTGCTGCATGAAGGGGCGGACAAGAAGCTTTTCGGCGCCGCGGAGTTGTTCGCGCTACCGCACGTGACACCCTATGATTCATTCGCTTTATGGCTGCACTTCGCTCGACGCCGCTTGGCTTGATCCGGATCGGCACGAATTCAAAAGCTACAGATGAAATTTGAAAAAGTTCATATTGAAAGCTACATCAATGAGACCGACCGGCCGGCATTTTTGCACGGCATCGCGCGCTTGAATCCCGGCGCGAAAATCTTCAAGTCGACGTTGTGCGGACCGCTCTTTCTCAATCGGCATTCGCAGCTCGGCCCCGACGTGACGGTCGGCAAATATTCGGGGATGAATGAACACTGTTTCATTGCCAGGGGAACGATGGGCGCCTACTGCGCCATTGGTGCGCGAACGGCGATCAATCCGTTCAACCATCCCATCGATTGGCTTAGCACCAACGAATTTCAATACCACCCGGCTTCATTCGACTGGGTCGAAGAATACCGGGACTTTAAACGGCTATCGCGTAGTCCCGATATGTTCTCGCCGGTAACGATCGGAAACGACGTTTGGACAGGCCACAACGTCAATATAATGGGCGGCGTCAACGTCGGAGACGGCGCGATTATCGGTGCGGGCTCCGTCGTTACCAGGGACGTTCCAGCATACGCCATAGCGGCTGGGGTACCCGCCACCGTCAAGCGCTACCGGTTCAGCGAGCAAATCATTGCCCGGCTGCTGCAGGTCAAGTGGTGGGAGCTTGAACTGTCCTCGCTAAGCGGCCTGCCCTTTCGTGACGTCGAGAAGTGCCTGGATCGGATCGAAGAAATCAAGGCCGCAACGCGATAGACGCATGCGAACGATATCGCTTAACGAAAAAGACGCCC
>Ga0181523_10003577_pt1 | contig 14085 bp, 14 predicted proteins | sample PEATcosm2014_Bin_43_FD_119752 | JGI IMG/M metagenome (GOLD analysis project Ga0181523, IMG submission 119752) | Peatland microbial communities from MTU Mesocosm Facility, Houghton, MI, USA - PEATcosm2014_Bin05_30_metaG | ecosystem: Environmental > Terrestrial > Soil > Wetlands > Peat | place...
AAGTGCGATACAAAGAATTACAATCCTTTTCCATCAACTATCTCTGACGTATGGCAAACCAATTACCGAAGGAATTTTGTTGAACATTCGGTTAACTCATCAGACTTTGGCCTCCATGACCGGAATGACCCGTGAAACAGTCACAAGAGGGCTTGATCTATTGCAGAAAGATACCTTTATCAAAATACGCAGACCAGATAGAAAAATAATCTTACTCCCTGGCTTTGAGAAAGTAGGAATTGTTTCCTGATTAAGTATTATTCTTTTGAACTCTCTCGGCAGTGCACAGCAGAAAGCGTGCTATTTTTGTACTTTTTTTCATTTGGGCCGGTGATGGCAAACCAATCGGTCGGAGAATTGACCCCAATTATTCTCCTTGGCGGTGCTACTCCGCAGGCCGACTCGGTTTGAGAACCTCCAAAGTCCTCGTGAAAGGTCGAGCTTGACTGATACTGCAGATCAAGAGGAAAGCATTAATCGTCATCTCGTGAGCGGGTTTGGTAGTTTTTCTTTTTCAATATGCTCGTTGGTATGTTTCAGGCTGTTTCCTATAAAGCCATAGCCCACGGGGATACCTTCATCACAAAGATTAATTTATTTCGGGGTCTCCTGTCACTGTATTTGATAGCCGAAGGAAGTATGAAGCAATTTCCGCTTCCTGAGAACCTAAATTAATAGAGAAATAAACTATAGAAGAGGGTTTAGCGTCGTGTTGGTTCATGGAAGTAGTGTTGAAAGACCCCCGATGATTTCCACTCGGAATCTTTCTCTGAAGCAGGTGTATCAATTGTGGCGCATACTGTGAGCAGGCAGTGAGCGTCGAGAAATTTAATGATGCTTGATTTCTATGTCGAAGTCTTTACTGCAGCCATATCGAGGCTGATGACTCGGTTCTGCTGATACCCCTCAACCCAGGCATCTCGGCATAGACGTTATTTTCCGCAAAAACTGTTATTTCCGAGCTGACATATTAGGCGACATATACTTCCTCTTCTAAACAAGAGTCAAAACCGTTTATTTCTTTCCGTCTTTCAATAGGCACCGCCATCCTAATGGACGCATCAATCATATCGTTCTTTTTTGAAATGCAAAACATTTGTTATCAAATGCTAATTGATTCTTTTATCCGCAATGCTCCTATCGTACAGCAGAAACATCATCAATTGCCGCCCATTCCGGATTTTCCCGTTGCCAACAGCTCGACGAATTGCTCGACAATTAGCGGCTGGCTGAAAAAGTAGCCTTGCCCCTCTTCGCAATGCCGCTCCTTCAAGAAGGCCAGTTGTATGTGTTCCTCCACGCCTTCGGCGACCACCCGTTGCTTGAGGCTGGCGCCCATAGCGATTATGGCACCCGCAATGATGCCATTACCGTTTATGGAACCAATGTTAGCCACGAATGACCTGTCAATTTTGAGGACATCGATCGAAAACTGATTCAGATAACTCAAACTGGAATAACCCGTGCTAAAATCGTCCACTGCCAACTGAACCCCCATATTCTTGAGCTGCTGAAGTAACCACTTAAGACTGCATATGGGCTCAGCACCGCAGTAAAGATTGACATCAGCAACTTACAGAACTCCTTAAGGCATGCAGCTTCACCTTGAGCGACTTGTCATGTTAGTAAATAGTGGGTAAAGAACGATAAATCTTGAGTAACTCGCTCACTGAGTCGAATTGTATCACGATTCACCTACACGTACAAGTAGTTTGATCGGCGCAAATTTGCACTACAGTATGGGATTTGCATATATCGTGACAGTCATCGCAAAGACAGGAATGGAAACCGCATAGCAAGTGTGCCTCACTGTTTTGCGAATATCCCGCAATTCCATTAATTAACTGAAACCCCGTCGATTGGTAAAAGACGCATTCAGTGATGAGGCACTCCGCTGCGTGGTGCAGCCAAAAGGCCTGCAGCCGATCCTGCATTTCGAAAATCGGTATGATTAGATAGGCTTTGATGTCAAGCCGCTGCCCTCATTTATGGTATTAAAAGGCCAAAGATAAAGCATGGCAAAATAGTCCTGCGCATGCTGGTTGGAACTATTTTCCCATAATTCAATGAACAACGTCTTCAATTTAGGAATTTATGGGCTAGCGAAGTTGCTGGCGATTAGCCTAACTATTTGATTTAATTGAAATCAAGCATGTGGCATCAGTTTTGCTTAACCTAAGGTAGCTCAGCAAGAGCACCGAACGCAATTAAAGGAGATAATCAACATGGCGAGTAATATCAAAACAAGCGTTTCAGCCAAGGGCGTGCGTGTTAGCAGGAGGAGTTTCCAAACGGCTTCAGGAGATCATAATGGTAACAACTCCAGACTCGGGTCATGCAGTATCGGGCCTCACTCGGTCGACGCGTTTTTAATTGCAGTTGCCGCGGCCTATGCCTTGACAGAAAGTCCTATTTTTATTAAGTAGTTGCGGTGCTTTAGGTCTATCTGCCCAAAGTAGCGATAAATCGGTTTTGCATATGGGGGACAACGATGGGTATTCTTCAGCTCAAAACAAAAGATGTGACGAATACCAAACAAGTTATGCGATATTTGATGGATGCAGTTGATGACATGACACTCAACGTCCACCAGCTCGACAATAGATTAGAAACATCTATAAGTAGGAGGTAGATATGTTTTTAAGCGATATACACGTGACCATCGGCAACATGAAGTTGACGATGGAAGATTTCCTCGAAAGGCACTGTGAGGGGAAACAATACGACTCATGCGCAAACACTCCGTGCAAGTTTGCATCTCCGTCGGGATGCACGCATCCGCGTCATCCCAAGAATTAGGAACACTGCATGATAGTTTAATCACAACTTCAGCTGTTGTTGATTCGCAAGAGCCTTTTCGCCGTCTGATCACTCTGATAATTCAACTATTTGATGCTTCGACACCGCGTCCTTCTTACACTCAGCTATTTGCATCACAGCGAAATGTGGTGTTAGCCAAGTCATTGATAAGACCGCCTGTAGCGGAAATTAGATGAGTTCATTCGAAATTAGTCGACAAAACCCCCTTGCCATCAACTGCCTTGATTTGACCACTTATATTCTTTCTAAAACGTCCCACTTGTGATATAGTTTGATCATGTAAGAAGAAATGGTTATCGGCCGTTCCCATCACAGTTTTAGAATAGAGGCGCTTATGGTGCATAATGGATAATTTGAAAGCCGGAGACGATCAGTTAAAAAATTCTAGCAAGAGCGAAGATAGATTTCAGGCGCTGTTCAACAGCATAACGGATGCTCTGTTAGTGCACTGGGTTGAGACTGCTGAGGCAAAAGCCACTTTCATCGAAGTTAACGATGTGGCATGTCGTCTATTGGGCTACTCACGGGAAGAACTACTGGTCATGACACCATCCGATATCGACGCACCCGATTCCGGAGTTGATGCGACGTCTATCACACGAAGGCTTGAGTTCGGCAAGAACGTTCTGTTTAAACAGACACATATAGCCAAGGATGGACGGCGCATTCCTGTAGAGATCAATAGCCGCGTATTTACTTTTGATGGACGTCCTGCCGTCATATCTCTGGTTCGAGATATCTCCGAACGCGATCGTGCCGAGATGAAATTACGGGAAAGCGAGGACAAATATCGGCAGCTCATTGAAACGACGGGCACTGGTTATGTGATCGTTGACGATAAAGGCCGCGTTACAGATGCCAATCATGAATATGCGCATCTAACCGGTCGGCAAAAGTTGGAAGATATCATTGACCATAGCGTGCTTGAATGGACCGCGCCGTACGATCTAGAACGAAACGCAGCGGAGGTCCAAAAGTGTGTCGAACAGGGCTTCGTCCGCAACCTTGAGATTGACTATGTTATCCCCTCCGGCCAAGTTATTAACGTTGAGATCAACGCCACAGTGCTGCGCGTTTCGGGTGGCTTGCGGATTCTATCACTTTGCCGCAACATAACCGACCGCAAACGTGCTGAGGATGTTCTGTTGAAGAGCGAACGACGACTCCGCAGGGCCGAAGAGGTAGCTAATTTTGGCAACTGGGAATTATTGCTAGACGAGCGAGTAATCCGCGGCTCCGATGGAGCCAGAATTATATATGGGCTTGGAGGCAACGAGTGGCAATTGTCCGATGTGCAGAAAATCGTTCTCCCCGAGTATCGCCCTATGCTCGATAAGGCATTGAGAGAACTGATTGAACAGGGCAGAATCTATGACGTGGAATTTAAGATTTGCACACTAATTGATGGCAGGACGATCGATATTCATTCACTCGCTGAATATGATCCTATACAGCGTATTGTTTTTGGTGTTATTCAGGACATAACGGAGCGTAACCGAGCAGAAGAAGAACTGAAATTGAAAAGTTTTACAATAGATAATTTAGCGGAAGAGGTTTTTTGGATGACTCCGAATGGTCGCATATGGAATGTCAATGAGGTAGCCTGTGAAAAACTGTGTTATACCCGCGAAGAACTTCTCTCGCTCTCTGTCGCAGACTTCGACCCGAGTTTCCCAAGAGAGGCTTGGCAGCCTTTTTGGGAAGAGCTAAAGCGGTCAAGAAGCATGCAATTCGAATCGATCCATAAAACCAAGGATGGCTATGTCTTTCCGATTGAGATAATAGCCAAATACTTCAACTTCAATGGTCTTGAGTATGACTGCGCCATAGTACGAGACATTACGCAGCACAAAAACCTGGAAAAGGCGCTACAGGCCAGCGAGGAACAGTTCCGCAATCTCTGTGACTTTGCCCCCGTCGGCATTGTAAGGACTGACAGCAAAGGGTCTATTATTTACAGCAACCCATATTTGGAGAAAATCAGCGACTCGTCTGTCGCGGAACTCATGGGAGAGGGATGGATAAAACTCATCCATCCAGAAGATCTGGAAGAAGTTACAAAAGTAATCAATATGGCTATAATCACCGGGAGTTTCTTTTCAATTGACCACCGTGTGCTGACTCCGCAGGGAAAAACACTTTGGGTGCGAGCACTGGGAACTCCCATTAAGAGTACGGACGGCGGTTTTTTGGGCCATGTCGGGACAGTGGAGGATATCACTGAGCGCAGAAAGGCGGAAGAAGCACTGCGCCTTGCAGAAAAAACATTCAGAGATTTGCTGGAAACTGTCCAACTCGTGGCAATTTTGCTCGACCGAGAAGGTAACGTTACATTCTGCAATGAGTATCTACTGAATCTGACTGGTTGGGGAAAAGAAGAGATACTTGGACGAAACTGGATTGATCTATTCATCCCCTACAACGAAAGAGATGAGATGAAAATGGTATTCTCATCGCTGATCAATGGAGAAAAGGAAGTTTTGCATCATGAGAATAGTATCGTTACGCGCGAAGGTATGGAACATTTGATATTATGGAATAACACGGTGCTGCATGATCTGGAAGGGAAGATTACGGGTACTGCAAGCATTGGAATAGATATCACTGAGCAGAAGAATCTCGAAGCCCAACTTAGACAATCACAGAAGATGGAAGCAGTTGGTCAGCTTGCCGGAGGAGTCGCGCACGATTTCAATAATATTCTTTCGGCGATAGTGGGGTACTCATATTTGGTGCAATCCAGAATGAACAATGACGATCCGTCGAAAGATGATGTCGAGCAGATACTAGAATCTGCTCATAGAGCGGCTGAAGTTACCCATAGCCTCCTTGCATTCAGCAAAAAGCAGGACATAAATCCCAAGCCGGTTTTAATAGATGCTGTTGTAAAAAAAATCGAGAAATTGTTATCCAGAGTCATCGGCGAGGACATTACGATAAGCATTGCCCTATCGTGCAATAATGTGAACTGCATGTTAGACGTCGCTCAGATAGAACAGGTACTTATGAATCTTGCTAACAATGCAAGGGACGCAATGCCAGGGGGAGGCAGGCTTACCTTAAACACAGAATGTGTGAATCTGGACGAATCCTTCATTCGAATCAATGGTTACGGCAAGCTGGGAGCGTATGCTCTCATTTCGGTCTCGGACACCGGTGTCGGGATGAGCCCAGAGACGGCAGTAAAGATTTTTGAACCTTTCTTTACGACTAAAGAGACTGGAAAGGGCACCGGTCTTGGACTTGCAATGGCATACGGCATTATAAAACAGCACGATGGATACATAAATGTTCATAGCGAACTGGGCAATGGGTCGACATTTAATATATATCTTCCTATATTTCAATCGAAAGTCGAATTAAAAGAAGAAGTTGCTATGAAAATAATTGAATCGTTTCCGTCAGGTGGGACGGAGACCATACTAGTGGTAGAGGATAATGAACAATTGAGAACACTCTCCGAGACCATTCTTGAGCAAGAAGGTTACAGGGTGATCCTTGCTAAAGACGGGCAAGATGGCATGGAGAAGTTTATCGAAAATAAGGATAGAATTGACTTAGTCCTCCTTGACATGATAATGCCTAAGAAGAGTGGCAAGGATGTCTACGATGAAATGAAAAGAATTAATCCGGATATGAAAGTTATATTTGTGAGCGGTTATACTGCCGATAGAATGGATAAAGATATTCGCAAAGAGAATAATTTAAATTTAATATTTAAGCCGGTGTCACCTAAGGATCTTTTAAGAAAAGTCAGAGATGTGCTGGATAATTAACTAAGTGGTCAACCGAAGCTGGGGCAGTGCCTGCCCGTCTATCATCATGTGGAAATAGCTCGGCAAATCTGACGAACAGCACCCTATCACTTATTGGTCGAAACATTGTGCTATAAGCTTTTTCCTAAAACGCTGGCTATAATAGCAAATGATAACAATATTCTAACAGCCAAAACGTTCAGTAGTGGCTGCACTTCGCGTTTCTTAACTCAAATGGCCCTTGAAGATTAAGGGGCATACACACAAGCCATTTGTGATGCTTTTCCCAGTAATCATCGATCTAGGCCAACTGCTGATCCTCGCGATTATCAGTAGCGATCAAGTCAGCAGCCGAGATATGGCGCATCGGAGACTTCGACATGTACCCACGATCTTCAAATTTCCGGCGACAACGGAGGGTACAAATGGCAATCATCATCCCGCAAAAAATTCCAAAATCAAGGTTTTCAGTAGAAACAAATTTGTTGACAACACAAATTTCTGCTATAGTTGCAGAAAGATGAAAAGGTATTTCGAGTATCGATAGTTATGTGAACTTTGAATATTGCTTGATTATTTTCCCCGTTGCAAGCTAATTCGGTCAATCAATGCATCCGTCGATAAGCTTCCAACTATTCGGTCTACCTCTTTGCCGTCGATATAAACGACAACCGTCGGCGTGCCAGTCACTTTACATTGAACAGCCGCAGAACTGTTTTCATCGCAGTTCAACTTCGCAAAACGCACCTTGCCGGCCATCTTTGCAGCAGCCTCAGCGTAAACAGGAGTAAACATCTTGCAGTGTCCACACCAGGGAGCCCAGAAATAAACGACCATGATTCCAACAGATTGCTCCACATCGGACATCCACGTTTCCGCCTTGAGCTCAAGCACACTATAATCCATGGGATATATCCTCCAATATATTGCTTACCAAGCTTTTTTCTTCTGCTTCATCAATTCATTCTCAAGCGTTAGCTTGCTAGAAGCAAGACTGTTATTTAGGCACATCAATATAATGATTATTCATTGGTTTGCCATGAAGAAACGAGAGTTAAGTTACCAATTCTCCAATAAGTTCTCCTAATTTAGACAAGTGTTTTTTTTCTTTTTCAATTAGGATCTCAAAGACCTTTTTTGTCCTGACGTCCTCTATCTTTCTTAATATCTTGATATACAGGTCAAGAGAGTTTATTGCCAATGGCATTGAGACCTCAAGAATATCCAGCAATGTCTTGTCCTTTCTTTTCAAGAAGCTCGCTACGTCATCAATCCCGACACCGCCCTCCATGATTCCTCTTAATGCCTTTCTTTTAAAAAAATCGGCAGTAAGATTTTCACCAGTTATCAGTCTGTATGCTTGAAGGATTTACGTCTTATGCTTTCCCTCAGCCTCCGCAATTATTTTGAATATGCTTTTGGCTTCTGCATCGGAGGTCAACTCTGCAACGTTCAGATAAAACATACGACTGCCTTCTTCAAGATCCAAGGCGAGTGCTATTACTTCTTCTGTCGTTTCTCTGCCTTCAAGCAGGAAAAGACCTTCATTGTAACTTCCCGTGGCTATCTGCCCATTCCACGCTGTGATGCCCCCGTCTATACTATAAACCTTAGAGAATCCTTCGGCTAATAAAAAAGCTGCTGCTGCCCGACTTCGGTTGCCACTCCTACAGTATGCGAGGATGGGTTTCGTATGATCAAGTTCTCCAACCTTATTTATGAGGTCTGGTAGAGGTATAAATACGGCACCTGGAAGATGGCCAGATTTATACTCTTCAGGCTGACGAACATCGAGAAGAATAATTTCTGATACCCTCTTGTCGATAAGCCGTTCCTCCGTCTGTTCGACGCTCAGAGTTTCAATTTTCTTGCCGGCATTTATATCTTCCATGATAATCGTCTCTACTCTATAGTAGCATGACTTTTTATTCCATTGTAGATCATACTACATATATACGGTCCATTGGCGTTGCTAGTGTATTCTAAATATAATGGCAAATACGAGGTGCAGCATGAACTTACTGAAGGGAACAAAGACAGCTGAAAACATATTGAAAGCCTTCGCCGGGGAATCCCAGGCGCGCAACCGTTACACATTCTATGCTTCTGTGGCCGACAAGCAGGGATACAAGCAGATCAAGAATATTTTTCTTGAGACAGCTGATAACGAAAAGGAACATGCAAAGAGATTTTATAAGCTGCTGGTGGAAGGTTTCAGGGACGAGCTGCCGACGATGGTAGAGATCAATGCTGCCTATCCTGTGGCACATGGAAACACTCTTGATAACCTCACGGCAGCTGCGGATGGTGAGAATGAAGAATGGACGACACTATACCCTTCTTTTGCCGCTGTTGCTGAAAAGGAGGGATTCCCCCATATTGGTATCGTTTTTCGGAAAATTGCAGAAGTCGAAGTTCGTCACGAGGCACGTTACCGTAAGCTTGCAACCAACATAGAGGCGAACCATGTTTTCACAAGAGAGTCGATAAATTCATGGAAATGTGCCAACTGTGGGTATGTGCATGAAGGAGTCAGTGCACCGGATAGATGCCCTGCATGCGATCATCCACAGGCATATTTTGAATTGTTCACTGAGGCATACTGAGAGCGGAAGGAGTTCGAGAAAAAAGAAGGTTTACGGCGATTGGGCTTGCAGCTGGTAAAAAGCTGCCATGATCGATGCCAGAGTGAACCAGTTCGCTCTTGAATGATTTTTGTAACTGCCCTGCAGCCTATTGGAATCTGTGATCTGACCTGCAAGGTGCTTCATCATGATACGTGACCGGCATACCCAGCCGATTCCGAGACGAAGGGACAGACATGACAAGCTATGTTAGACCTATTGAGAAGTCCGCGTTAAGTAACAGCCTCTTCCGTAAAGTATTATTCCTAGTCTGTATCTTCGTGATTGCCGACTTATGGGGCTGCTCTGTTTCACCTTCTCAAAGCACAGTGGCGGAAACGATTACTGATTATTTTAAAAGTGGGCAATATAGAGTCGTAAATCTTAAAATTGGAAAGATAGAGAGGATGCCTTTGTCTGAAAAGACATATATGGGGACTCCAGGTTATGTTGTTGATATCGTGTCCATTACCCTTGAACCACAGGTAGATAAAGGTATGGATATCAAGAAGGGCAAACAACTCACCTTTTCAAATGCAAGAGTCAGGATAAGGCAGGATACGGCAAATAAAAATGTGTGGCGTGTTTCCATTATTTCTGGAATAACCGTGCTGTAATCAAAAGGCTGATATCATTCTGGACAGATTTACAAAAGAAGCTCTAAAATCGCTATCCAAATGGAGTTGAATTCATCATAGCTGACTAATGATGTGTTTGGAGCCGAATGAAGAGACGGTAACGATCATATCTCACAGAATGAAACAGTTTTGCCCGCAGCATTGCATGGAGAACATATTGCCAGGAACCATGGGAATACAGTAGAATTCACAATCCATGGTCTTAGATTCCAAAATAGTGAGAAGATATTTTACTTGGGCGCTGGACACAACCAGGGAATCCCATCTCAGAACACTCAGTGACGGGCCCCTCTTTAAGGGTATAGGCAAGAAGCTACTCAGGAAACTGCTTATCGATCTCATTGAAAAAAAATATATGGCGGGAGATATTATCTTTCATGAAGGAGAAAGCGGAAAGGCGCTCTATGTCGTTCTCGACGGATCGGTCAAAATAGTAAAAAAGTCGAGTTCGGATAGCAAGACACTCTATGTTCTAGGGCCAGGCTCTCATTTTGGTGAGCTCGCGCTTATCGGCCACACTTTACGGCCTGCGACTGCTGTTGTTGAAAACGATGCGCTCCTTTTGATCATGTATCAGTCGTACTTTGACGATCTTATCCGCTGTAATAGTCCAATCTCTGCGAGAATTCTTTTGAACCTCGCAAAGCGTTTGTCAGACTATATACAGCGTCACCAGCCCGAATGAAAGGATGAAAAGCTATCGCCATGACTGATAGACGGCGTAAGGGTGGTACCTCGCTGACCGATTTGCGCGAGCTCCGTCACCAGATGCCGATCTGGGTTCTTGTTCTCCTAGCTCTCAGTGTCGCAGCAGTCATCGCTTCTCGCGTTACAAATCTCCTTATGATGCTGATAGCCTCAGCAGTCATTGCCTATATCTTCAGTTCAGTTGTCAGTGCCATTGAAAGGCTTGGAATCAAGAGGAGTGTAGCGGTCATTCTGCTCTTTGTGCTCGCTACTGCTTTAGCGATTGCGGCAGATCATTTCTTCATCCCCGATCTTAGGCAGGAAAGCATGAATGCCTATGCAAAGTTTCCTGATTTCTTGCATCAGATACAGGACGCCCTCTTGTTATCTGCGCAAAGCGCAGATAAATTCCCATTCATCAAATCAAGCATCATCCAACTTGTTGACAATGTGTTCGGTCCAAGTGGATTTCTCGAAAGGACGCGCAACGCTTCGGAGCTTCTCATGCAGGCGACTCCAATTATTATGGCGCTCATTCTCGTCCCATTTTTTGTCTTTTTCCTCCTTAAGGATTGGCCGGGCGTAATGAAGAGGGTCATGGACTGGGTTCCGCCTTCTTACGTGGAAACGACTATTTCGGTCACTGGAGAGATAAATATCCTCGTGGGAAAATATCTCCGCGGGCTTGCCGCTGACTGCCTTATTTTAGGGGTACTGGCTTCGGCGGGGCTTTGGCTCGTCGGAATTAACTATCCTATCATGCTCGGCATCTTGAGTGGTGTGGCAAATATTGTACCGTATCTTGGCCCCATTATCGGATGCACGGTATCTTCACTCGTCGCTCTGCTGCAGTACCGCAGCTTTGATCCCGTATTGAACGTCGTTATCCTGTACTTCGCCATAAAACTAATGGACGACCTCGTGATACAGCCGCTGGTGATCGGCAAAAGAGTGCACCTCCATCCCATGCTCCTAGTGATTACGTTAATCATCGGGGAGAAACTCTTCGGCATAATGGGGATGGTACTAGGGGTTCCTGTGGTCACTGCGGTGCAGAAGACTGCTGGCATCCTGTTAGAACACCGCCGGGAAACACTGAGATTGGAATCCGTGGGGACTCGACAACAACCTCCTAGAAACACTATAAGTCATCCGGCTGGCCTGGATAGTAGTGACTCTCTGCTTCTTTAACAATCCCGTCATTTTGTGCTGCATATCGTCTCTTCTATACTCGTCAATAAGAAGGCCAGTATTGGCAAAGAGAAAACAGGAGATTTAGCTGGGCTCCTCTTTTATATTCTATTTTCATGGCAGGGAATATCCACTCGTTACAAACTGGAAAGAGATAGACTCATTGGTCACATAATAGACACCCGCGAGAATTTTCATCTGAATCTAACACGCTACATAAGAGAAGTTGAAGATTTAAAAGCATTTAGGAAAAAACGCCAAAATTAGTTTTGATCAAAACTATGTCGGACTTCAATTTATTGCTCGCGCAGCGCCTAATTTGCAAAATGCTCATTCTCTAATTTTGGTGATGATCATTATTTTCGTTTTGTCAGATCCACAACCTTCCCGTCTTCAAAAACATAAAAAGGGGTATGGGTCTTGACAGCCAATTCCCTCGCTTTCTTGGCCGCTCTCTTGAGCGCCTTGTCAACATTAGCAAGATCACTATCTTTTGGTAGTGCCTTTTTTGCGATCATTTCTTTTCTCCCCAATCCAGGAATATTGGTATACTGCCTGAGTTGTCGTATAGAATCCATGCATCAACGAGATCCTTGTAAATGTTCTCAAAATTGCGAAACCCTGAACTGTATCTCCGCCGAATAATGTCTTCCGGGACATCATGTCCACCCTGTGCGACCCGAGCTTCCACCCTGGCCACCGCCATGTCGGCATTCGGCAGATTCAGAAATATCAACTTCACATAATAGCCTATGGCCTGCCATTTCGGAATATCCTTAGCATATGCCCGACCGCTGAGGGTTGCTTCAAATGCAAAGCTCTGATGATGTCGTATGCGGGTTTTGATTTCCTGCAGCATAAGTCGACCAGCCCTCACTGTTGCTGTGTGAGGACGGAAAGGCGACAGGCCGGCGGCTATGAGGTCAGCGTTGATGAAATCGGGACAGCTTGCCTCGTTAGGCAGAAACTCCTTTGCAAAGGTAGTCTTGCCAGCCTCATTTGGACCGGCTATGATAACAAACAATTTTCAACTCATCTTTCATCGTGAATTCATATGCATTAATAATGGGTTGTTTTTAAGATAAGCAGTCCATGATATATATGTTGTCTGCTTGATCCTCTTATACCACTAATTATAACCGATAGAGCCAAAAAGCGGAGATTGTAACGTGGATAATCGGCTGATAGAGGTGGGAGATTTGTGATGAGCGTTACAGTCTTGTGTCATTCGCATGGCACTGCGGCCAAATCTTTGCAGATTTATCTTATTGCAGGCAAGAACGCTGAAACAACGTGTGAGTTCAAGATTTGAGGTACTTGCGAGTATCAACACATATGGAAGAAATAGGCACCTTTTGCCGGGAATAAGGGCAAATAAGAGACACGGCAGAATGTTCAAAACACCATGAAAAATAAAGTAAATCGCCCAAACCGTTGACAGACAATGAAATTAATAAAATGATACTAACACCCTCTCAAGGCTAAGACACGGGTTCGACTCCCGTTGGGACTACCATTCTTACCCTCACAGCATCAAGGGTTTGCACGACAAGACCCTTGATGCTTTTTTCTTCTTTAGACACTGAGTATCCAAAATGTCACATTGGTTTGGGCCAGATGGGCTGAAAGAGATGATGGCGTCAATAGTTTTAACAGGATAATATTGTAGCAAGCACAAGTAACTTCTCAATTGCTGATTCTATCCTACGGACTGAGCAACATGGCTTTTTGGATAGTCATGATGACGTCTCCTTGTTGATTATGTTTTGCCAGGGTCTCCATGATTTCATCATATAATGAAATCATGTTAGCAGAAGGGGATGAGATTCTTAAGACTGTATCGCTGGCCTCAATCTAAAGACTGAGAACATTCCTCCGAGGTTAAATCGCGAGAAGTACACCGACAAACTGTGGTCGGCAGCATTTTGAGTGAAGCATGATTTCCAATCATATCCCTCACTTTTTGAAGATTTCTTCCCGACGCAGCCTATGCTCCATCAGAAATGATTTGGTGCTCCGAAAGCAGTAGCTCCCCAGTTTCTGACACTTTCCCGATAAAATACCCAGTCGGCTTTTGGTACATATTACACAAATTGCCATGACCGCCAATATCCGTCCCCCTGATTTTAGAGAATTTTTGTCTTTCTATAAGAGGAATGATATGCTATTAAGATAACGATTATGGGGAAAATGCCTGCGGGCATATTAATTGTCTTGGGCCATAACTCCTGGCTCATGCTAGTGCGCCAGCTCGCGATCGCAGCCATCTTCGTGGTGATTCCACTTGGCTGTCGAGAACAGGAACAGTCACAAGAGCATCTAAAGAAAAATCTAGCGACTCCATGGGAAGGTGTCTGCTGATATATTTTA
>Ga0181523_10003579_pt1 | contig 14078 bp, 13 predicted proteins | sample PEATcosm2014_Bin_43_FD_119752 | JGI IMG/M metagenome (GOLD analysis project Ga0181523, IMG submission 119752) | Peatland microbial communities from MTU Mesocosm Facility, Houghton, MI, USA - PEATcosm2014_Bin05_30_metaG | ecosystem: Environmental > Terrestrial > Soil > Wetlands > Peat | place...
ACCAAACATGGCGACCATCGCGGGGTTCGCGTCCTGCAGGGTTCCGAGGGCGTCGCAGCGGCAGATGCCGTATGGTGCGTTCATCACCAGCGAGCGAAAGTTGCTCTCGGAGCGGCGCAAGCGTTCCTGGGTAGCGCGCAGGGCGGCGTTGAACCAGCAGATCAGCAGGGCGACGGCGAAGAACAAGGTGAGGTGGGCGATCGCCTTGTGATACTCGTGTGGAGTTTGCTCTCCGGCGAGCGAATAATACGCGCTGACGGTGAGCGCAAACGAGGTGGCGGCCAGTCCCGGCTTCCATCCTCCGTACCATGCACTGACCATCACCGCGACCGCGAAGACCACCAGACGGCTCTCCGCCATATCCGAAAAGAACAAGGTTGGGATCAACGCCAGGACGGTGCTGAGGAGAGCGACTCCGTAGCGCAGAATAGGAGCGCGCGCCGGAGCGACGACAAAGCTGCGGATGAGGGGGAGTTTCATTCGCATAAATTCATGCTATGCGCCAACCACGCGCAGAGCGAGTTACGCCAGTCCACCGCATTTTCCTGGCGGCACAGTGGCCAGAGGTACACCTGCTAGCACAAAGCGGCCAGGAACAACCTGGGGGTAACGCCGAGAGCGAAAGCAAATGCCTTGCCCACAGCCTAATCCTGAGATGCGGTCTTCTGCAAAACTCTTTGGTACAAATCGACGCCGGCGAACATGTTCTGGCAACACGACTTGCCATAAAGACCGGCAAACGACGAAACTAACGGGGCATGACAGGGAAGACTGCAGGGAACACTACGGGGAAAACCGGGATGAATATCGGCCTTTTCGGCGGCAGCTTTGACCCCATCCATCGTGGACACCTGGCACTGGCCCAGGCGGCCGCCAGCCGCCACTCGCTGCGGCAGGTGTTGTTTGTGCCGGCCAATGTTCCTCCCCACAAACAGAAACAGCCGCTCACCGCGTTCATCCATCGTTATGCCATGGTAGCGCTGGCAACCGAGGACGATCGCCGATTCATGCCGTCGCTGCTGGAGGCGCCAGAATTCGCCACCGCGCACGTAGGGACGGACGCATTCGTCCGTCCAGCGGAGCGCACCGGGGCCTCCGTCAAACCCGGTGTTGGCTTGACGGGGTGGACCAGCTCACCGGCGAATTATTCCATCGACACGGTCCGACGCCTGAAACAGACTCTCAAAAAATCGGACCGGCTTTTTTTCCTGATCGGAATTGACGCCTTCCGCGACATAGCGCAATGGCACCAGGCGCGGACGTTGTTCGCCGAATGTGATTTCATCGTGGCCAGCCGTCCCGGATTTTCGTTGCGGGACGTGGCCGAGTCGTTGCCGGAAGATTTGCGCCCTCCGGCAACGGTGACTCGTCCGTTTCATAAGCAGCCGGCAACGGGCGATCTGGTTCTTCCCGGGGTCACGCTGCACTTGCTCGAAGGAGTGAACCAGGACATCTCCGCGACCGCGATTCGCGCAGCTGCCGCGCAGGCCAAGCCGCTAACACGATGGCTCGATTCGCGCGTGGCGGATTACATAAAGAAGCACGGACTGTACCGCGGCAAGCACACGTAGGAACGGCCGCCCTCGGCTGTTCAAGCCGAGCGCAAGCTTGGCCCCGTCGCCATTGCGGGGCGGGTTACAATCCAATCATCCCGTATGAAGAAAAAGGACGACCTCAAACGCCAGGTAAATGAAGCCATCCTCGCCTGCCAGGACAAACAAGCCGAAGATGTCGCGATTCTCGAACTTGAAAAAGATTCGGGAGCGTTCACCGACTACTTTGTGATGTGCAGTGGAACGAACCCGCGGCAGATCCAGGCCATTGCCGACGCAGTCGACGAGCGCCTGGAGGCACTGGGCCTCCGCGTAACCCACGCCGAGGGCTACAAACAGGCGGAGTGGGTGCTGCTCGACTACGTGGACTTCGTCGTCCATATTTTCTCTGAGAAGGCACGCCAGTTCTACGATCTGGAGCGCCTATGGAAGTCGGCCAAGCGCCTGGAGCCAGCGGAATTGGCGGCGAAACCGAAAGCGCGGCGCATGGCCAAACCGGCGAGCGCGAAATCCGCCGCCGCAGCGCCCAAGAAAGGGCGCAAAAAGAGGGTCTGAAGTGTCCGCCGCAAATCCAGCCCCGTGGGGTTCTTCCTACCGCTTGATCGCTTCCGAAAAGTGGAAGGCAAAATCCGCGGCCATGGGCAGCGCGGTGACAGAGGCTTTGGTTGAGTACGCGCGCCCGCTGCCGGGCATGCGCGTCCTCGATCTGGCGAGCGGAACCGGCGAGCCTGGGATCACCCTGGCGCAACGCGTCGGTCCTCAGGGCTCGGTGACGGCGGTGGATCAGAGTTTAGATCTGCTCGACATTGCCGCCCAGCGCGCCCGCAACAAGAAACTCTCGAACTTCACGACCCAGCAGGCCGACGCGTACCAGTTGCCGTTTGCCAACCAGAGTTTTGATCTCGCCTCCTGCCGCTTTGGGGTAATGTTTTTCAGCGATGCCGAACGAGCGCTGGCAGAACTGCGCCGTGTCTTGCAAACCGGAGCCCGTGCCTGCTTTGCCGCTTGGGGTCCCATCGAACAGCCTTATTGGCAGACGACGATGAAAATTGTGCACGCACGTAGGCGGAGCCATGCTTCAAACGGCAGGATCCGACCCTTTTCGATTCTACACCGCGGGCTCGCTCTCAGCCGTGCTCTCGGCCGCGGGATTTCACGAGGTGCAGGAGTCGACCCAACATCTTCCCTGGACTTGGCCGGCAGATGCGGAAGAAGTTTTCGAATACGCCTGCGCAATATCAGCTCCGTTCCGGTCGATGCTGGAGCAAGTGCGCGCGGCACAGTGGCCGGCGATCCGTGCCGAGGTAAAAGCGGCGATGGAGCGCAATCGCGTGGGAGATGAGATCCGATTCGTCGCCGACGTAGTTCTAGCATCGGGAAAAGCCTGAGCGGCGGAACAGGCTACGGAAAAGCTTGTGCTCCGTATGAAGCTGGTGCTTCGTATCAGGGCATCGCTTTAGCGATGCCGAAGTTCTTCAAAATCAGATGCCCCTTCAGGGGCTGGGCATTGGAGCCCTGTGAAGATCAAGGTGGCATGGATCGGGAAGACGAAAGAGCCGGCGATCCAGGCTCTGACCGACGAATACTTAGAACGCATCTCGCACTATGCCGACGTTATGGGCCTGGCATTGAAAGACGAAGCCGCAATCTTGTCGCTGGCGGCGGGCGAGCGGCAGCGGCAGCCAAAAGAACGGCACAGGCTGATCCTCCTCGATTCCCGGGGGAAACAACTTTCATCCGAAGAGCTGGCCGCGTTTCTCGAACGCGAACAGGTGAACGCGATACCGCTGCTGTTCGCGATGGGTGGCAGCGACGGCTTCAGTGAAGAAGCGCGGCGCCAAGCCGGGTTTACGCTGTCCCTGGGAAAGATGACGCTGCCCCACGAATTGGCGCGCGTGGTTCTGCTCGAGCAGCTCTACCGTGCTTTCACCATTCTTAAGCGTCATCCCTATCATTTGGGACATTAACTTTATGGTAACGGGGCAGCGGCCAGTCAGCCCTGTCTTCGCAAAATTTGATTCCCGATTTAAATGAACCTCTGGCAGCTTCACAGCGGCGTAAAACTGGCTTACTGTATTTCCAGACAGGCAAAACAAGTCTGAATTCGTTGGCGAGGCCCTCCCCCCATGAAAAACCCGTACGAAGTACTGCGAATGAAGGAGCAAGAGTTGCTGCGAGTCCGCAAAGAGATGGACGCTCTGCGGATAGCAGCGCGCTTGCTGGGCGCCGAAGACCCGGGTGCAGCGAACGGCGAAGGTCAGCCTAAGCTGCAACGAGTCGTCGAAATGCCCTAGAAGACATGTGACTCCGTTTGACGCAAGGCGGACGGAAACCAAAACCGTCCGCCTTGTGGTTTGTGGAAGAAGGCTCGTGCTGGCGAAGACGTTCGTTAAGAACCGATCTGGCGAAACCTAGTTCACCGGACCCAGATACTGATCCAGCCAGTTCAGTGTTTCCTTGATAAGTTCGTTGCGCGGGATGTTGTGACCGGTTTCGTAGAGCAGATGTTTCTTCTGGTCTTTCTTCGATCCAAGCAGCCGATAGAAAGGGTCCTGCGTCGATTCCACCGGGAAGAAAAAATCGTAGTGTCCGTTCAGCATCAAGACCGGCTGTTTCACTCTTGAAATGAAATTAATGGTATCGACTTCAGGAAGCGAGCGGTGGAAGTCGAGTCCTCCCAGCGCGAGGACACAAACTTTAATTCGTGGTTCGACGGCGGGCACAATGCCCCCCATTTCTGCGCCCCAACTGTAACCATAGTAAGCCAGCTTACTGTGATCCAGCTCAGGACGCGTCTCAGCGTAGTCGATGGCTCGCGATGCGTCCTTTACCCACATGACGACGTGGTCTCGCCAGCCGCTCGTCTGGTCTGCCACGTCTGATTCCATGCCGTCGCCTCGTTCATACGTCCCCTTGTAAACGGGATAGAGCACGGCCCGGCCGCTGCGGAGAACGGCATCCAGAGACGATGTGGTATAGAGCGAGAACGCTCGTAACAGCAGGGCATTCGATCCAGGAAAGAAGAGGACTGTCTGGAATGGCGGCTTGGCTTTCTTGGGAAGGAACAGGTAGGCGATGGCCCGTTCGTTTCCGTATGCGGCGACGTAGGTGATCTTCTCGGCTTTCCAATCCTCTTCGTCCGGGCCAAAAGGCTCGACCGACGCGTTCAGCGGTGTCTTGTCATAGGAATAAATGCCGCGGTAGGCCTGGAACAGCTGGTCGGAGGCGGGCTTCTCCTTGGTCAAATCGCGGCGTGGCGAAGGCGTCGGATCGGTCGCGACTTTGGGGATCGATTCGGGCTCGATGTACTTCACACAACGGAATCCGATATTCGCCGCCCGAAGAAACGGCGACTGTGCGTCAGGGTCGATGAACATATAGTTGGGCTCGTCCCAGGCTCCGCCGAGGACGTAGCGTTTGCCGGACTCCGCTTCGGTCCAGATCCACTCCTTCACGTTGCCTGCCATGTCGTAGTTGCCCCACGGGCTCATGTCTGGCTTGCTACCGACCGGCGAAATACCTGAGCCGCCGAAGTTGCTCGCCGGCACGATGAACGCTGCGGAAAACGGCCCTGCTGCCCGATTCCAGTGATAGATCGTGGGCAAACTCTTGCCGGCAAACTCGGCATATGCCTCCGCTTCGTACCAGCTGATACCGGTAACCGGGTAGTCATCTTGTCCTTTGGGATATTCGCCCTGGATCCACTCTTTTGGTCCGGGGCGGCCGGCACTGTCTCGGAATAGCGGCATCGCCTCTTCCCACGAAAGATGCTTTCCATCCCGCTGGAAATCGATTTTCCAATACTCGCGTTTTTGATATCCACCCTTATCGACAAAGGCCTTGAACTGGCGGTTCGTCACTTCGTATTGATCGATCCAATAATCCTTGAGCCCTAATTCCGGCAAACCTTCATAACCTGGGATGAATAGCGTCTTGGAATATTTTTCTGGCGAAACCCGCACCATGCCAGAAGGTGTTTTCTCGGACTGGTCGAGAGTGACGGTTGCGGCTACGGGCTGACCTATAGGCGGTGGATACCAGCCAAACAAGGCAGCTGTGGTCCGCAAAACGGTACCGTATCCCGGTTTTTCAAACTTCCAGACGAACATCCCCCGCGGCTGGCGGACATTCCTGAACGGCGTGCGGCCGACCGGTTCCCAAGAAGCGCTCGCGTCGCTGTACGCCCGGCGGTACACATCGGCCGCTGCCGATGTTGTCTCAACCGACGTCTGGTACGAGATGAGTGGCCACAGTTTGGCCAGCGCCGGATCGCCTGAAATCGATTTCTCGGCTTTCACAGCCAGTGCGTAAGCGTCGCCAAATTTTCCCTGGTCCGAAAGCTTCGAGATCTCTGGCAAAGCCACTTCGCGCGCCCAGCGGGCATCGCGGTAGCGTTTCACCAGCCAGCCCGCTCCAGTTCCAAGAAGGATGACGGTCAGCAACAGCGGAACCAGCACGCCCGGGCGTCGCACCTCCCTGACCATCCGCGCCGGGCTCAGCATCGCGCCAGAAGCAGGGAACAAAAAGTCGCGGCAATTCTTGAGTTCCCGCGCGAGTTCGGCGCCCGAGGTGAACCGCTCAGCTGGATCTTTTTTCAGGCAGTGGGCAACGATGCGGCGCGCTTCCGCCGGGACATCTCGTTTTACCTCGCTCAGCGGCTTCGGATCGTCCCGCATGACGGCCGAAAGTAACGCGGCGTTGGATTGGCCCTCGAAAGCTCTGCGCGCGGTCAACATTTCGTAGAGCAGCGAGCCGAATGAAAAGACGTCGCTGCCTGCACCGATGGGCTTTCCTTCGGCCTGCTCCGGCGACATGTAGGCCACCGTGCCCACGATCATCCCGGGTGTTGTTGTCATGGTCGCCATGGTCGCGTCGTCGCCACTGCCACCGCTGCTCATCGCGGACGCGGGGGCAGCCAGTTTGGCGAGCCCAAAATCCAGCACTTTCACTAGTCCGCTCTCGTCCACCATGATGTTCGTCGGCTTCAGATCGCGGTGTACGATGCCCGCGGCATGTGCGCACGCGAGAGCGTCGGCGACTTGTACGGCGTACCGGATCGCTTGCTCCGCCGCGATACCACCTGGAGGAATCAATTTATCCAGCGTCTTCCCGGCGACATACTCCATGACCATGAAGTCAACGCCATCCTGCGAACCGACGTCATAAACTACGCAAATGTTGGGATGTTGCAATCCCGAGATGGATTTCGCTTCTTGCTCGAAGCGCGCATGCAGGTCCGGGTCGGAAGACAGATGAGCGGGCAGGATCTTAATCGCGACCGTGCGCTGTAGCCTGGTGTCGCGCGCCCGATATACCTCGCCCATGCCCCCAGCACCGAGGAGCGACTGGATCTCGTATGGCCCAATCTTTGTGCCAGGGAGGAGTGCCATAAGCAATGGGGATTATACCTTCGAAGCCCGATTGCTCTTGAAATAGAGCAGACCGCAGAACCACTACTCAGAGCTCAGCCATGGCACTGACATTCCCGTCCGCGTACAATCAGAGACTCGGCTTTATGTCGGATCTGCGCCGTGGTCTCATCATCGTGAATACCGGTCCGGGCAAGGGGAAGACGACCGCGGCCATGGGGACGGCGCTGCGGGCCGTCGGGCAGGGGATGCGCGTCCTGATGCTGCAATTTCTCAAGGGCTCCTGGCATTACGGCGAACTCGATGCCGTCAAAGCTTTCGGCGACAAGTTCATCCTGAAGCAGATGGGACGCGGATTCGTGAAAGTGGGCGCCGAGAAGCCCGATCCTGAAGATGTGCGGATGGTGGAAGAGGCCTGGGCCGAAGCTGAGAAAGCGATCCAATCCGGCGAATGGGACCTGGTGGTGCTCGACGAGATCAATTACGCCATCAGCTACGGTATGCTGGACCCGGAGAAAGTGGCGGAGTCTCTGAAACACAAGCCGGAGATGGTGCACGTCATCTTGACCGGAAGGAACGCGCATCCGACCATCGTCGAGCTCGCCGATACGGTAACCGAAATGCGCCAGGCAAAGCATGCCTACGAGAAGGGCGTGATGGCGCAGAGAGGAATTGAATATTAGTTCTCAGTTGTCAGTTGTCAGTTCTCAGTAAGAGCACGGCTCGGGCGGTTTTACTGAGAACGGACGACTGAAAACTGTTTTTATGACTTGGTTCAAGCGACAATCCGGTGAGTTGGACACTTCGGGTGAGAAGAGAGTACGCACCGAGGGGCTGTGGGTGAAGTGTGACAGCTGCCGCCAGATTATCTGGAAGAAGGATCTCGAGGAAAATCTCAACGTCTGCCCGAAGTGCGACAAACACTTTCGCATCGATGCCCGCGCCCGTCTCGCCCAACTTCTCGACGACCATCAATACGACGTTTTCGACTGCGATCTCGTCTCCACCGACCCGCTGAAGTTTGTGGACCTGAAAGCCTACTCCTCGCGCCTGAAGCAGGCGAAAGCCGACACGGGGCTCAAAGACGCCATTATCAACGCCCGCGGAAAACTCAACGGCCGCCCTGTGATCGTGAGTTCGATGGAATATTCGTTCATCGGCGGAAGCATGGGGGCGGTGGTTGGCGAGGCCATTACGCGAGCGATTGAGAAGGCGATTGAAACTCGCACGCCGATCGTTATCGTTTCGGCGTCGGGCGGCGCACGCATGATGGAAGGCGTGATCAGCCTGATGCAACTAGCGAAGATCTCCGCTGCGCTGGCGCGTCTGGACGCAACCCGGGTGCCGTACATTTCGGTTTTGACCGATCCCACCACCGGCGGCGTGACCGCATCATTCGCCATGCTCGGCGATCTCAACATTGCCGAACCCGGCGCGCTGATTGGCTTTGCTGGGCCGCGGGTGATTGAGCAGACCATCCGCCAGAAGTTGCCGCCAGGTTTTCAGCGCTCCGAGTTTCTCCTGGAACACGGAATGCTAGATGCCGTGGTCACGCGCAAGGAGTTGAAGCCGTACATCGCGCGGGCGCTGGATTTCATGGTGCAGGCAGCGTAGAGGGAGTCGCTGGAACCATCCAACGATACGCACTGGGCGCGTTGACCAACCGGCTAATTCTTGATAGGAGAGATCAGCAACGATGCCCCGAGTACGTTTCCGGCGTCGGATTCCTGCACAAAAGCAATCACGCGCCAATTTGCGGGATCAGGCTTGGCTTTGACTTTCACAAGAACATCGCGATCAAAGTTCTTTCCCTTCTCCACTGTGCCAACCTTGCTGATACTCTCGGCCACAGCCACATGACGAATGTCGCGACCTCTGTTCTCGCCGGCCAACACGTGCGACTCTGCACGATTGAGCGCAACCGCAACGAAAACGTCGGCTCTTCGGGCCTTGAAGTTCGCCGGCAACGCCTCCACTACGAGATGAACGTCGAGCGTTCCTGGATTGGCCAGAGAAACGGAAGCAATCCGAACTGGAATCTTGGCACGGCCACCGGCTGTTTCGATGGCGCGACCCACGGCAAGAGCATCGCTCCCGTTTAGTTGTGTGGCTCCATCGACCACCATTTGCGGCGTGTAAGCCGTGGTTAATCCAAAGCGGCGCTCATAGTTGTTCTGCCGATCGGTGAAGAAACTCGACGAGTAAGTATCTTTCCAGCCATCGTGGTTCCAGTAGTCGACATGTTCGCTGAGAACAATCACGTCAGCTCCCGGTATGGGTTGCGCTCCATCCAACTTCTCGAGCAGGGCATCGGCGGGAGGACAGCTTGAACACCCCTCGGAAGTGAACAGTTCGACCAGCACCGGCGAAGATCCATCGCGAGGAAGATCGGACGCAACCGCGAACGTGAAAGCTGCCCCAGCGATAAGAACAATCACGAAAACACTAAGTGCGACAGTGAGCCTCGTAGTCTGCATAGCAACCCTGGATTCGCTTTAACTATTCTAACAAGCTGGTATCCTTTCCTCGTTCGAGCGCTTGGGAAGCGCTTGGACCTCGATCCGCCGCCGTCCAATGAGAGAGGGTCGAAACCGTTGGCCGGACTTGCTACCCTATAAGGTGCCCGCCTGTAGAGATTGGCGGCGACGAACGACCGATGTCCTACGAAACCGCAGTTGCGCAGATATACGCGTTGGGCCACGAGTTGGCACAGACGCCGTCGCACAAGTTCGACTTGGCGCACATGCGCGTGCTGTTGGCGGCGTTGGGGCATCCGGAGAATCGTTTCGCAACCGTGCTGGTCGCCGGCACCAACGGCAAGGGTTCCACCGCCGCTACTCTGGCGTCCATCCTGCAAGCCTCGGGGCTGAAAACGGGACTCTATACTTCGCCGCATCTCATTCGCATTAACGAGCGGATCCGCTCGAATGGCGAGCCCATCGGCGACGACGATTTCGCCATGCTCCATGACGTGGTCGGCCGCACTGCCGAGCGCCTGGTTTCAGAAGGCGATCTGCCCTGGCATCCCAGCTTCTTTGAAACGCTGACCGCAATGGCCTTCGAGTATTTCGCTCGCAGCCAGCCCGACATGGTTGTGCTCGAGGTCGGCATGGGCGGCCGTCTGGATGCGACCAACGTGGCTGAGCCGCGCCTCAGCATCATCACCGACATCGCGCTCGATCATCAGAAATTTCTGGGCGAAACCATCGGCGAGATCGCGCACGAAAAGGCGGGAGTCATCCGGCCCGGCGGAGTTGTGGTTACGCTGCCGCAATTGTCCGAAGCGAACGACGTAATCGGAAATACAATTTTGGATCTGGGCGCGCGTGCCGTAAATGCCGTGCCCTACGTGCCGCCAGTGTCGCCGGGAAGCGCGAGTTCTATGAGCTGGGAAGCGGGTATCTGGAATCGCTATCCGCTTGAAGTGATGGGCACGCGAATCATGGTGGAGTCGCCGCTGGTGGGCCGTCATCAGCTGCGCAACCTTGCGCTGGCGATCGCAGCCGCCGTGGAACTGCGCAAGCAAAATATAGGAAATCAGGGGATACCTCGGATCACGCCGGAGACGATTGCCCGCGGCATCCGCGAAACCCATTGGCCGGGACGCTTCCAGGTGGTACCGGCTGCGGGAGACCATCCCGAGTACGTGCTCGATGTCGCGCATAATCCAGCCGGAGCCTGGGCGCTGCGATCGACGCTTTCCGCCGCATATCAGGATCTGGGAAACGGCCGCGAAATCACCATGGTGTTTGGCGTGATGCGAGACAAAGCGGTGCAGGAAATCACCGAGATTCTGTTCCCGATCGCCGGGCACGTGATCGTGACCCACGCCAACAACCCACGCTCGGCGAGCCCGAACGAGATCAGGCAGGCAGCGGCGCGTGTGGCCTCGGGGATCGATATTGAAGAGGCGGAAAACGTAACATCGGCCTTGGATCGGGCGCGGAAGGTTGCCGGATCCCGCGGCCTGGTTGTCGTTACTGGTTCGATTTACATTGTGGGAGAGGCGATGCGAATACAGGACGTCCGCATCTAAGCATGGGTGGCGCGGGCACTCTTGCCCGCGAAAGTTTGTGGATAGGCAACCTTGAACAAGATCGCTACAACGGCGGAACCGGAAAAGGAGCGCACCGAGCTGCGCTCGCCTGGACAGCCGGGGGCGGCTGTCCCTACGTGGTCTGAGAAACGTGCCGCGGGTCACACGCGCCATGGCTGGCCCAGTCGGTTGCGCTCGTACTTCATTCTTGATCCGCTGATCTGGGCCTACACCCTAATTCTGGGCACGATTTCCCTGATCTGCTCGACCTTCGACCGCAACGGACGCATTCAGCACAATCTTGCCCGCTTCTGGTCGTGGCTCATCATGAAGACGATCCTGTCGCCGGTGAAAGTTACCGGCATGGACAGAAATAGATATGGAGACAGAATCTCTCGCTCCAAACCCCGCGTGTACGCAGTCACGCATGGATCAGCGCTCGATATTCCGATCCTCTATGTCAATTTGCCATTTCAATTCCGCATCATTTTCAAAAGTGAATTGCTGGCCTACCCGTTCGTAGGCTGGCATCTGAAGCGCTCGGGACAGGTCTGCATCAACCAGCAGAACCCGGCGGCATCGATCGGCTCCATCAAGTCCGCGCTGAGGAGCCTGCGCAGTGGCATGCCGCTGGTGATCTTTCCTGAGGGTGGCCGTACGCAAGATGGGAAGATTCAGCCTTTTCTGCCGGGCGCATTTTTTCTGGCCATCAAAGCCGAGGCGGATATCGTGCCGATCGCGCTCATCGGCACTTTCGACCTGTTGCCGATGAACACCTACCACATCAAATGCCAGCCGCTGGAGATGCGTGTCGGTGAAACAATTTCCACCTCCGGGTTAACCGTGCGCGACACGGACCAGGTGTCGGCCAAGGTGAAGTCCGCCATCGAAGCCCTGCATTCCGCTCCCAGGATTGCATAGCGCAAAACGAAGTACCACGTAGCGATGGACGCATTCGTCCGTCCGCAAACAAATGATAAACTTAAGCGATTCAGCAGAATACATAAGGTCTATCCATGTCTGACAGCATTCATCTCAAGCTCCCCGACGGCAGCACCCAGGAAGTCGCAAAGGGCACCACCGCGCTCGACGTTGCCAAGTCCATCAGCCCGCGCCTTGCCGACGCCGCTCTTGCCGCCAAGACAAACGGCAATTTGATCGACCTCACCCGTCCGCTCGAAAAAGACACCGACCTGCGCATCCTCACCGACCGCGATCCCGAGGCGCTCGAAGTCTACCGCCATTCCTCCGCGCACTTGTTAGCCGCCGCGGTACTCGAACTCTTTCCCGAGACCAAGCTCGGCCACGGTCCCGCGACCGAGAACGGATTCTTCTACGACTTTTATCGCCCCACGGCGTTCACTCCCGAGGACCTCGAAAAGATCGAAAAGAAGATGCACGAGCTCGTCCAGCAAAACCTGCCCTATGCGCGCGAATTTCTGCCGCGCAAGGAAGGACTGGAGAAATTCAAGGGTGAAGGCGACTTCATGAAGTGCCACTTCATCGAGCAGTTCACCAAGCCCGATGAAAAAATCTCGGTTTACAAGACCGGCAAGTTCCAGGATTTCTGCCGCGGCCCGCACCTGCCTTCGACCGGAAAGATCAAAGCCTTCAAGCTGCTCAACATCGCCGGCGCGTACTGGCTGGGAGACGAGAAGAATCCGCAATTGCAGCGCATCTACGGCACGTCGTTTTTCTCGAAGAAGGATCTCGACGCCTACCTGAACAGCCTCGAAGAAGCGAAGAAGCGCGACCATCGCGTGCTCGGGCAACAGCTCGACCTGTTCTCCATCCAGGAACTAGCCGGCCCTGGCCTGATTTTCTGGCATCCGAAGGGTGGCATCATTCGCAAGCAGATGGAAGACTGGATGCGCGACGAGTATCTGCGCCGCGGCTACTCGCTCGTCTATACGCCGCACGTAGCGCGCCGCCAGCTGTTTTTTACCTCGGGCCACGAGGGCTACTATTCGCAGAACATGTTCGACGTGATGGAACTCGATGACGCCGAATATCGCCTCAAGCCCATGAACTGCCCGGGACACATCCTGATCTATAAGGATTCGCTGAAGTCGTATCGCGATCTGCCGGTGCGATTGGGAGAACTCGGGACGGTCTATCGTTACGAGCGTTCGGGGGTGATGCATGGGCTGCTGCGGGTCCGCGGCTTCACGCAGGACGACGCGCATATCTTCTGCACTCCCGAACAAATTGAAGCGGAGATTGTCGGCTGCCTCGACTTTGCGCTGGAGGTTCTGAAAGACTTCGGCTTCGATAAATTCCAGACCGAGCTTTCGACGTGGAATCCCGACGACCGGAAGAACTTTGTGGGAAGCGACGAGCAGTGGAAGCTGGCCACCGACTCGCTGGAGAAAGTGCTCAAAGAGCGCAAGATTGAGTACAAGATCATTCCGGGCGAGGCCGCGTTCTACGGCCCGAAGATCGATATCAAGCTGGTCGACGCCATCGGACGCCTCTGGCAGCTCTCGACGGTCCAGTTCGACTTCAACCTGCCGCAGCGCTTCCAGCTCGAATACGTAGCCGAAGACGGCACTCGCAAGCAGCCGCTCATGGTTCACCGCGCGCTCTACGGATCGATCGAGCGTTTCTTCGGCGTCCTCATCGAACACTACGCCGGAGCCTTCCCCGTGTGGCTCTCGCCAGTGCAGGTGGCGATGATCCCGATCGCCGAGCGCCACACGGAGTACGCGCAGAAAGTAGCGGCGCGACTGCGAGCCGTGGGCGTGCGCGTCGAAGTAGATTCGCGCAACGAAAAGATGAACGCAAAAATCCGCGAACACGCCATGCAGAAGGTGCCATTCTTGCTGGTGGTCGGAGACAAGGAATCAGCAGCTGAGAAGGTCAACGTCCGCACCCGCGGGAAAGAGAAGACCGAAGACATGGCGACGGCGGAGTTCGTGGAGAAGATCAGGAAGCTGATCGCGGAGAAGAGTCCAACGTTGTAGTCGGCTATGCCCACGTAGGGACGGACGCATTTCGTCCGATTTCGTCCGCAGCAGCTTTTCTATCTTCGCACTCGCAAAAAAGATTTGCATTTGTCCTTATCTTGTTGTAGTACTGCATCAAGATGAAACAAACACCAAAAGGTCCGGACGCCGCTCG
>Ga0181523_10003580_pt1 | contig 14075 bp, 17 predicted proteins | sample PEATcosm2014_Bin_43_FD_119752 | JGI IMG/M metagenome (GOLD analysis project Ga0181523, IMG submission 119752) | Peatland microbial communities from MTU Mesocosm Facility, Houghton, MI, USA - PEATcosm2014_Bin05_30_metaG | ecosystem: Environmental > Terrestrial > Soil > Wetlands > Peat | place...
ATGAACAGCATCGCCACCAGATAGAACTTCACCGAGAAGCGCCCGCGCGAGTCGCCGACCGGCTGCATTCCGCACTCATAGGCTTCCATTTTCGCCCGAGTCGGTTTCCGCTGCCCAATCAGCCAGGAAAGCGAGACAATCGCAGCCGCAATCCCGCCTGCCATAAGAATATGGATCAAAAACGGGAGGTAGCGTGCGAAGTAATTGTCGGGCATAGGACGAGGTATATATAATTCGCGCCAAGTGTTGCTTAAACGTTCTAGATTATGGGCTTACACGAACAGTGTCAAGCGAACGGCCGGGCATTTTGTGGAAATGATTGGATAATTTCTTGATTGTGTAATCGGGCGCTTCTGTAATTCGAAAACCCGGTTCCGAAAGTGCAATTTCCCTATGATTTTCGGCTTCAATACCGATGTGAAGCACGGCGACACGATCTACCACGTGCAGAGCGAAGCGCGTGAAAGCGAACTCCTTCTGCAGACCCAGGTCTTCGTGCGTGGCCGCTGCGTGGGTAAGAAGGCCACGTCTTACGGCAGCAAGACCAGCGAACTGCAACTGGGAGACGCGCAGAAAGAGCAGCAACTCCGCGAGCAGCACCGCTTGGTGCTCGATGCGATCCGGGAAGGCAAGCTGGACGACGTTCTGGACCACCCGGAGCCGGAAGTCTTGGCTACGGTGAAAGAGCTGGACGTGCACTGGGTGAATGCAGAGTCGGTTCACGCCGACCGCAATCTGACCATGCAGTTGCGGGTCACCGAGGGAGGCGCTGCGGCCTCCGGTGCGCGCCTGACCTTCCGCTTCGCCCGCCCCGGCGGTACGCCGTTCTATACCCAAGCCGTGGCCGATTCCGGGGGCGCGGCCGAGATCAAGATTGAAGTCGAAGAAGCGGAGCTGCTCGATTCGACGCTGCTGGTGCAGATCAACCAAGAAGGGCGGACCGCGACGCGGAAGTTTGTGCTGCGGAAGGCGGACTAACCTGCTGTCCGAAAGCAGTTCTGAGTGCTCGACAGGAATCAGCCGATGAGATTCATCGCCGCTCTTGTCTTCGCCTTTCTGCTCCATGGACACGCGCTTTCAGCGCAAACTGACCAGCAAAGAGTGGATCGAGTTTTCGCTGCTTACGACAAAGCAACGTCTCCGGGCTGTGCTCTTGGCGTCATACGCGATGGGAGCTTCCTTTACCGCAAGGCCTATGGCATGGCCAGCCTGGAACTCGGAGTTCCACTTTCACCCCAATCCGTTTTTTATATGGCCTCGGTCTCGAAGCAATTCACGGCTGCCAGTATCGTGTTGGCGGCGGAACAAGGATCGCTCTCGCTTGACGACGACGTCCGGAAGTACATCCCGGAACTTCCGGATTATGGACACACCATCACGCTGCGGCAAATGGCGCATCACACCAGCGGATTTCGAGATTTCGAGACTCTGCTGGATCTTTCCGGCCGGCCACTCTCAGACCTTCATTCCAGAGAGGAAATGGTCGACCTCATCGTACGGCAGAAGGGCCTCAATAACATTCCGGGGGACGAGTGGATTTACAGCAATACAAACTATTTTCTGTTGGCCGAAGTCGTGAAGCGCGCAACTAAGAAGAGCCTCTCCGAGTTTGCCGCCGAGAACATCTTTCGGCCGCTAGGAATGGCTCATACGCGGTTTTACGACGACCACACTTTGGTGTTGCCGGGCCGCGTCCCCGCTTACGATCCTGCCAGCGACGGCAATTTCCTTGTGAATTGGTCGACCAGCTTTGACCTCGTCGGACCTGGTGGGCTGATGAGCAGCGTCGATGATCTGCTTCTGTGGGACAACAACTTCTATGCGAACCGGTTGGGAAAGGGAACGCTCCTCAAAGAGATGCAGACCCGCGGAGTGCTGAATAGTGGCAATAGGACTGACTATGCTCTGGGCTTGGAACTAAGTACTTATCGGGGGTTGCCGATCGTGGAGCATAGTGGGGGTCTTTTTGGATATGGCACTGAAATCCTCCGATTTCCTGAGCAGCGGTTTACCGTCGTGTGCCTTTGCAACTTGTCGAGCGCCGGCGAGATGGTAACCAACCTCTCGCGCAAGGTGGCAGACATTTACTTGGAGAAGAACCTGCAGACTCCGGGCGGTGCGCTCCAACCGCCTGACAATAGCGGCTTTCCCGACCCAAGTCTCTTTGCCGGCAAGTACTTGGATCCAAACAGACATTTTGCTTATTCGTTTACCGTGGTGGAAGGCAAGCTGACCGCGTGGGGCGCGAGTCTTCCACGCGTGGGCCCTAATCAATTCAAAGACCTTGGTACGGGGACCATCACATTTGATAATGCAGATGGCGGTATGAAGGCCACTCTGGAAACGGATGGGGGGACATTTTTTGCAGGCAAGAGGATTGAGGCTCTAAATCTCGGCGAGGCCGACTTGGCGACCTGCGCCGGGCCATATAGGAGCACGGAACTCGATGCGACCTACGATCTGTCGATCAACCAGGGGAGCCTGATGCTTCGGAGCAACCGGAATCCACCACTAAAGCTGACTCCGCTCGCCCGGGATGAGTTCGAGAGCGAAGGGTTCAACGTCGTATTTCACAGAGATGCAAATCACCGCGTCACGGACTAAGCGTGTTCACGATCCGGGCTCGCGATATCCGTTTCGAGAAGACCAACTGAGTAGTCTTCCAGGGTACTCTCCGCTCCGATACCTTTCAGCGGGCTCGTGATTGCTGACTGCATTGGATCATCTTTACCGGATCGCTGGCATAATGGAACTTGCAGGCCAAATCGGTCTTCCTGAGATACTTCCCGTGGAAGTGGGAATGGTGAAATGAAACTGCAGCTGAACGGAGAGGATCGGGACTTCAGCGACACTCCCACGCCCTTCACCCTTGCGGCCCTCGTGGAAACCCTCGGCATGAAGTCGGACCGCGTGGCCGTGGAATTGAACCTGAACATTGTGCCGCGCGACCGCTGGGCTCAGACTCAGCTGAACGAGGGCGACCGCATCGAGGTCGTTCACTTCGTCGGCGGTGGCCTCAACCCTCTCTGCCGGCAGGAACTCTCTTAGTCACCCCTTTTCCACCGATTCTCTGCTTGACCCCAGCTCTTCCATGCCTAAAATATTTAAAACATTCGACTTGAGGAATGTTTCAAACATATCTGGGGGATCATGCAAGATCGCTTCACATCACAAGAGGTGATTGCCTTGACCGGCATCACGCCCCGCCAGCTCCAGTGGTGGGATGAGCGCGGCGTCGTCAAGCCCGAGCGGGAAGGGCATCGCCGCCTCTACACGATGAATCACCTGACCGAAGTGGCCGTGATCTGCGAACTGCGGCGCAAGGGATTCTCTCTGCAGGGCGTACGCAAGGTCATGCGCTTTCTGGACCGTGAGATTGGTAAGGGGTTAGCCGAAATTGTGAGCCGCAACTCCGACGTACACCTGCTGACCGACGGAACCCATCTTTATCTGGAGACTTCTGCCCGCCAGATCGTCGACATCCTGAAGAATTCGGCCCAGCCGATTCTGGGCGTGTGCCTGAGTGATGCGGTGCGGCAGGTGCGGGCTGGGGTCATCTCCGGAAAGGCGAATACTTCAGTAACCTCGCCGGATCACCGCAAGCGTGCTAAAAAAGTCTCGTAGACAAGCAGTGGGGATCGCAGCACGAGCAGGCACTTCGAACACTGGAGGAAGACATGGTCGGTGAACTGGATCTTCTCAATGAGTGGATACCCGAACAGATGCAGCCCGGTACCGTCTTCGTGCTGGAAAATGCCGGGGAAATCGGCGAAAAGGAAGATCCCTACTGGGCCGTGTTGTCTTGCCCGTCGTGCGGCATGCTGGGCCTGATCACGCGCAAACAGATCAACGGCCTTCTGCCTGTAATTTGCGGGTCGGAGAGTTGCTCGGCGCAGTTCTTCATCCGCGACAGCGAAGTCGTGGTGCGCAAACCCTTCTAGACATCTCGGTGAAATCGGGGGCCGCGATCTGCGGCCCTTACTGCTTTCCAGCTTTTACTTCCTGCAAATCCACCGGAACCTGCTCCACAATCTCAATTCCAAATCCTTCGAGCGCCGCGACCTTCTTCGGTCGATTCGTCAGCAGCCGGATGCGGTGCAGGTTCAGGTCTGAGAGGATTTGTGCTCCGATGCCGACCTCACGCTGAATCTGCTTTTCGTTGTCGTACAACGCGGGAAGCCTCTGCCCGCGGTGAAAGCCGAGTGCCGTGCGGTCGCCGACCTTCTCGACCGAGAAGCCTTGGGAGGTTTGATGCAGGTAGATCAGTGCTCCGCATCCTTCCTGGGAAATGCGGCGGAGAGCGCCTTCCAGCGTGGCATGGCACTCGCATCCGGTGGCGCCGAAGACGTCGCCCATCAGGCAATGCGCGTGCATGCGGACCAGCACCGGTGCCTGGCTGTGCTCGATGTCGCCACGAATCAGCGCCACGTGCGACTCGCCGCCGTCGACTTCGCTTTCGTAAGCGATCATGCGGAACTCGCCAAAGCGCGTGTCGATCAGAGCCTCGCCCACGCGATGCACGTAGCGCTCGTGCGCCATGCGGTAGCGGATGAGCTCGGCGACGGTGAGCATCTTCATCTGGTGCTCGTGGCAGAACTCGATCAGATCCGGCACGCGCGCCATGCTGCCATCGTCCTTCATGATTTCGCAGATGATTCCCGCCGGGACCATACCGGCGAGGCGTGCCAGATCGACCGCAGCTTCGGTTTGGCCGGCGCGCACCAGAACTCCGCCCTTGCGGGCTCGAAGAGGGAACATGTGTCCGGGACGAGCTAAATCAGAAGGCTTCGTAGCGGGATCGATCGCCACCTGAATCGTGCGCGCTCGATCGTGAGCAGAAATGCCAGTCGTTACACCAGTCCGCGCATCAATCGCCTCACAAAATGCGGTCCCGAACTGCGAAGTGTTCTCCGACGTCATGGGACCGATGTTCAGGTGTTCGAGGCGCTCCTCGGTCATCGCCAGGCAGACCAGGCCGCGTCCGAACTTCGCCATAAAGTTGATGGCTTCGGGCGTGACCTTTTCGGCGGCAAGAGTGAGGTCGCCTTCGTTCTCGCGGTCTTCGTCGTCGACGACGACAATCATGCGGCCCGCGCGAATTTCCTCAATCGCGTCAGGGACGTCGGTAAACGGATGCTGGGGGCTCATATTGAGGCGATTCTAGCAGAGGAGGTCACGCTCCGAGCTGCGTCCCACATGCTTGCTCGTCTAGTTTTCAGGGTCGCGCGCTTTCCTCCGGAGAATCCCTGCCGAGACCAGGGTGACCAGCAGGCCGATCGGGAAAACTTCCGTGAACGTCAGAGCCACATTGATCGCTGGATTGTGGTACATCTGCTGAAACTCCTTGGCTTTCCGCTCCGTCTCCTGCACCTTCTGCTGGCTCGCGCCAGACGCCTTCGCGTGCTCCACCATGTGGGCGGCATATTTCTCGGCAAAGTCGGGCATCAGTTTGAAATACATGATTTCCCAGGTCCCGACGTAGAACGCGCTGGAGATCAACGTAATCAGGATGCCCACAGCGAAGCCGCGCCCGAATGTCAGACGCCCATCGCCGGCATTCTCTCGATACGAGCGCACCCCGAAGAACACCATGAGCGCCGACAACACGATTACGGTGTAGCCGAGGATCGCCCCCTTCTCAAAGCCGATCGCGTCCTCGAACGGGATCGCAGCCAGCATCATCACCGCCGATATCGCGCCCGAAATCAGTCCAAAGGTTAGAACCGTCTTTTTCATCGAATTCAATCTCCTTCCCGTGAAACCTGCTTTCACGTGCACGAAATGTAGCGGGAACGCGACGCGATGTCGTCACACTTTTGGATGATTCTGCAATAGGGAGCGAAAAAGTCTTGCTTTCGGGTGGGGCGAACGTCACGGGATGAGCCGGGTGGTCTTGCCGATCTGCACCGCCTGTGTCCGCCGCTTCGCGCCGAGTTTGTCAAAGAGCCGGCTCGAATGGGTCTTTACCGTGTTTTCGCTGATGAATAGCCGGCCGGCAATCTCCCGATTGCTCAACCCGGTGCCGATCAGCCCGAGAATCTCCAACTCGCGCGCCGTGATGCCGAGCTGGCTCACTCGCGCCTCGTCGGCGACGAACGGATCCGCGGCCGGCGCCGGGATTTCCTGAATGACCGTTTCCTTGACGATCATTTCCTTCACGATCGTGGTCGGCTTCTTTCTGGTGAGCGTCAGCCCCAGCCAGATGCCGATTCCGGCAAACAGTGCGGCGACCAGCGCGACGTAGATCTCCACCGAATACTCGACGACCAGGAAGCGGTACTCCATCAGGTTCAGGACCGCGATGAGCACTCCGCCGCACGCGCCGTAGAGCAAGATGTCGCGCACCGAGCGGCGGCGCGAACTCGGAGCGGATTCCCTTGTCAGGCTCACGGGACGCCATGATAGCTGAAGACTGCAACCTTGGGGAGCACCCGTGCCTATTGGTTTAGAGAGAGGTGGCGTGCCCGTCTGGCGGTAAAATATTGAAAATGAATAAGTTATTCGCAAAATATTCGGGGATAAGGAGTTAGAACCGTCGGTGGAACGGGTCATCCTCGTCGCGGTCCGGTGGCTGGACTCGTTCTAGGAGACTTTGCGCGCACGAGGCGAGTATGCGGACTTCTGAATCCACCGTAAAGGTCGTTCGTAACACTCCTATCGACCCACACTCCTGTCCGTCGTCCTTGATCTGGCGTCGCTGTTAGCTCGCTGCACGTCGTAGCCTACTTTCTGCGGAGATTGGCCGGGGAAAGCAGGTTCCTCACCGGTCTTTCAGACCGGTTCGGAATGACAAGGAGTTCTTTTTGAGCGGCTTGTCACACCGGCTTGCGCACGCTATCCCGCCAGTTCGTGTTCGGCGCCGCGGAAGAGGGCTCGCATGGCGCGGACGACCCAGTGCGCCAGGAGCACGATGATCACGACGAAAGTTATGGCGAGGGTGCCCGCGATATAAGGATGGCGGGTGGCAAGCCAGGTCATGGCGATGGCTAGGATGTCTTCTCCAAGGCTTAGTGTGATGTTGGAGAACGGTTCAGGCGAGGGCGACACGGCGGCGCGGGCGGCGGTTTTGCCGCTGTGGGCGATTAAGGCTACGGCTGCTCCCAAGAGCGTGGCTAGCAGTTGATGCTCGGGAGAAAGCTGGCGCGTGGCCTGGTAGGCCAGCAGTCCCGCGACGGGGACTCGGATGAAAGTGTGCAGGGCGTTCCAGATCAGGTCGAAGGCGGGGATCTTGTCGGCGAAGAACTCGATGATGAACAGCGCGGTGCTGGCGATAATGACCGGCCAGCCTGCGAGCAGTTGCAGTCCGGGAGGAAGCGGGAGGTGGCCGAAGCGGGCCAGGAGTCCGAGGACGGCGACCGTGGCGTAGAGATTCAGGCCGGCGGCGAAGCCGACTGCGGCTAGCAGAGAGAAGAGTTCCGCGGGCGGGATTTGGAGGACATTGAGCATCGGTTGGGGGAGACATTATCACGAAGACGGGGCAAGCGCGGTGTGCTCTTCGCCGGGTTCGCCCGGCGGACGGCCGAGGCGGCCGTCCCCACATAGATCGAGTACAAACTCTTCGACCTCCATTCAAACGCAAAGTATCGATTCGAATTCAAATTACAAAGGGTCGCTCCTTTATTTAAGGAGCGACCCTCAAAATGCTGCCACTGCTGTGGTTACAGGGTGGACTCGATCTCGAAGCCCCAGGCTTCCAGAAGAGGCTCAGGGATGTACTTGGAGTTCTTGTTGCGGCGAGCCCATTCACGCAGGCGGGTCGACCGCAGATACTGGTCGGGAGAGAGCTTGTACTCGCGCACAACCTGTTCAAATTCGGTGATGGTCGGGGTGATGGGCCCGATCGGCTCAGGCTTGCCCCAGTTCGGATTTCCGCGTCGTTTGGCCATGAAAAATGCCTTTCCACTTAAGGGGATGAAACTGCAAAATCGTCTTGCAAACTCGCCTATCTATATGATTCTCCGAGTCGTCATCAGGATTCAGCTTTGGGATAAAGGCTGGAACGCAGGCTCACCGTAGACAAAGCTAAGACCTTGACTAATCCGGCATCCAAAACTGATCGGAGACTCATCATCTTACAGTCAATTTGACTTGAAAGTCAATGAGGATTTCCTCCCGAAACTGCGAGTGAATATGACTCAAATGCATGTAAATAAGATACTTATGTCCGGGAGGTCTGGAGTTGTGGCACCGTCCTACCCTGGCCGCCTGGCGGTCAAGACGAGGAACCTGCGGCCTTTTCCCATCTTGCGGGATTTCTGGCAGCAGCCGGTCTGCCCGCAGTTGCAAGGACTTGCAGATTACGACCGTAACCTCTTCTAGTAGCAGAACGTTGATCACTGCGGTTGCTGGACATAGAGTGCAGATAGGGAATTCCGCAAGTGCGGTCCGCCGGGTGCGGGGAGCGCCCGCGAACCAATTGACCCGGCAATCGGGTCCCTGAGTTCTGCCGAGGAACAGGCAAGGCCATGAGTCTGAAATCGCTGGTGCTATGTGCGGACGAAAAGATCGTACGAGTATTGCGCCGTGTGCTGGGCGATCTGGATATCGCAGTGGAGCTGTGCACGGATTCCGACGCGGCCTTGCGCAAGCTGACTCGCCAGCGGTTCGAGGCAATCATAGTCGATATCACGGACGACGGCGCCACGGAAGTGCTGCGCAGTGCCCGCAGCGCTCCCTGTAACAAGCGGGCGGTCGCGGTGGCCATCGTTGAGCCCCTCATTGGTCTGAAGGCAGTGTTCGAGATTGGAGCGCACTTCGTGCTGTACAAGCCGGTTTCGAGTGAACGCGCGAAATCGAGTTTCCGGGCGGCGCGGGCCTTGATGAAGAGCGAACGCCGCCGCAATGCGCGGGTTGCGGTGCAGATTCCCGTGAGTTTACAGAACACGAAAACCGGCGCCAGCATGCGGGTGACGACCAGCGACCTGAGCGAAGGTGGAATGGCGGTCGGAATCCGCGGCGGGCACCGTCCTACCGGACGCTGGGAGATCTCCTTCACTTTGCCGGGGATGGAAACGACTCTGGAGTTTCCCGCTGAGTTCGCATGGGAAGGGGCGGGCGCGCAGGCGGGGCTGCGCTTCCAGCAGATCTCGCCGGAAGCGACGCAACAGTTGCGGGAGTGGCTCAAACAGAACTCTCCGGAAGTTGAACAGGACGATCCACCGATCCGTTGCCAGCTCACCGATCTGAGTTTGGGGGGATGCTATCTGGAGATTTCGTCGCCCTTTCCGGCGTCGAGTCTTGTGACGCTGTCGATGCGCGCCGGCACAGCGGAAGTGCGCGCCCAGGGCGTGGTGCGGATTATGCATCCAGACAAGGGTATGGGTGTTGAGTTTACGCAGACGACGCCGGAGCATCGCGCAGCCGTGGAGAAATTTCTGGGAGTGCTCACCGAAAACCGCACGCTGCTGCCCGAGTTGCTGGTCGAACCCGAAGGGCTGGAATCGGAATCCAGAGCGCGCAAACCGCCAGCGGATGCGGATGATCCGTTACTGCAGTTGTTCTATGGCGAGTCGCTCACGGCGGAACAGTTTCACGCGGCGATGCACAAGCAGCGGGCCACACCGCCTGGGGCGACCGGGGGCACAGCAGCCGCCGCTCACGCATAGACCCTGCGAGCCTGCGTTTCTTCCATCCCGACAATCGCCGTGCGGCACGCCTACGCTAGAATAAAGCGCGAGCCGGGATGGCGAAATTGGCAGACGCAGCGGACTTAAAATCCAGCAATACGGGGTTGCAGGGGAATGCAAGCCCATGCAACCTATTCAAAACACGCGGTCGCGTGTAACGCTTGCAGCGCCCTGCAGAACCCTGCACCGACACAAGAACCGACACTTTTCGTCCCGCCAATTGTCGTATAGCTGCCGAGCGCCGTGGCAGGTGATCGGACTTCCTAGCGCCCGCAACGGTGACAATCGCAAACGCAGTTGCGGCTCATACAATTCTGGTGGCTGCCCCGCGAGCAGCAACCCGACACTTTGAACGCCAGCGCGTGGTGACGGGCGCGGAGGCGCCCGTCGGGGCTGTCCTTGTTGAGTTTGTCCTTCACGACCTTCGTCACTGCGGTCTGCCGGTTCACAGGGTCATATTATCCTGGCGTCAACTGAACTAGACCAGCGCGCATCTGGAGGAGCGAGCTCTCCGCGCCGATAGATGATCATGGTTGCGGGCGCATCGTGCAGTTCGATTGGACGATCGAAGACCTACTGGATCGCCGTGGCTTCACTGGCTTCACTGATTTCATCTGAAAACTACTTCCGCAGTGGTAAGCTGGCCGCAGCAGCGGAGAAGTCTCGTGACACACAGTGCGGTGGCGCAGTGGTTTATCGAACGCGAGGCTGGGGAAGCGGTCAGACGCGCAGGCTTGGCATACGACCATCCCGTTCGCGCGCTGCTAGAAAGGTCTTCGGTAATCGCAGGTCAGCGTCAGGGTGTCGTACGCGTCCCCAACGAGAGCGGCGAGTTGGTTACCCTCGATGAGCGCATCAGACAGATGAAAAGCGACGCCCGCTACTCCGCTCTTTTCCCGCAGCCTGAAGGAATCGTCGCGAAGGGCGACACGGAGCAACTGAGACAGAAGTTTGCCGAAATTGCCGACGGCAAGATCGAGGTTCGGTAAACCTGCCCGCGAGAGCGGTCTGAAGGCCGACTTGGGATATACCCGATGCTCGGACCGACGAAGATCGTCGCCCAGAAGCGCCCAGAACGATCCCAGACGCTGTTTTATCGTTATCATCTCGCCCAGTAACTTGCAGGTCGTCGGCTTCGGCCTAGCTGCGGAGAGGATAATGATCCGCGGCTGCTTCCGATTCCGAGCGCTGCGGGGACGCCGGAATCAGCACGGCCCTTGAAGGAGCTTGGCATAAGGCATGAGCCGGTAAGCGCCCTTTAAAGCCTCTTCGATGGCCGGCAGTTGCGCTGCGAAGCCCAGGGTCATGTCTATCTCCGGGACGCTGATCGCGAGCGAAGCGGTTCCACCCTTTTGTGCCTTAGCGATGTCGTCGGGCCAGTCGGTTTTGGCGGCGAGGACTTCTTCAATCCGACGTCTCGAAAAACCGAGCTCCATCACCTGTTGATCAAACTTGTGGTGCATGTTCACGCCCTTGGGGAAATCGAGTGCCTTCAAGATAATCCAGTTCGACTTGCTGCCGCGATTCTTTGGGCGGGCCATCTGTATGCGGGGATGTTGCTTCCGAAGGTATTCCCAGTATGCAAGGTGGAACTCTGTATTCGCGGCGTTCACGGCCATCGTGTAGCCACGACGTCCCTGTTCTATGGCTTCAAGCATGATGTGATGGCGCCAGGCAGCACGCGGCCCCTTTTGCTTACTGAACCAAGGATCGTCGCGTCGCTGGATATGGAATCGGGAGTGGCGCTCCGCGCCAGCAGAATCTCAGCATTCCTTTCCATCAAGTATTGGTCGGCAGGTGCCATTCTTGGATATTTATCCGACTGTGCCGCCGCCTTCGGCACAAGGAAGCCGATGCTGATTACCAGCACCATAATCGTGCAGCCCCGGGCCGTGATACTGATCATTCTTTCCCTCAACATTCTTTCCCTCAAGGCCGCCCTCATAGCGAGGTATCCTTTCGCCGTCGCCGCTCGCTCTCCTTCATTATTTCGCTCAAATCCGCAACCGGCCGTATCTCAATCGGTCCAAGTCCATACTTAAAGCCTGGTTGCTGTGAGATGAGCTGAACGGCATGATTGAGGTCTCGCGCCTCAAGGAGCTGAATGCCGCCGAGCTGTTCCTTGGTTTCCGCATAGGGGCCGTCAGTCGTCGCGACTTTGCCGTTTTTCCAGTACAGGGTCAACGCGGTCTCCGGAGGCTGAAGAGGTACTTCGGCGACAAGATGTCCGTTGGCGCGCAGATGGTCGTTGTACTCAAAGCATTCGTCGAACGTTGCGTGTCGCTCGTCTTCGGTCATCCCTTCGAATTTTCCTGGCTCGATGTATCCCAAACAGATGTATTTCATCAACTCCTCCTTGTTTTCCTGTGACTCAGAGAGCCGTAGCTCATCGTTCTGTTGTCAGATAGTCGTTCGGGAGACCGAAAATCGACAGCTACTCCATTTGTTTGGGAACTATATACTTAACTCCCATTTCCGATGATCCAGACGAAAAGCCATTTCTGGAGGTATTGATGCCCAATAGCAAACTGGCCAAACTTCTGACCAACAAATTGCCGTCTGGACATTCGACCCTGTTCAACCCATATCGCGACCGCTGCGACGAGGACGAGCCATGCAATGGTCCAGAGGCAAAGCTGGCCCGGCTGGCAGCTCATTTCGCCTGCGATCCGAAGTTTATTCTTGGTGGAGAAGCGGCGGGTTATCAGGGTTGTAGGCACAGCGGGATCGCGTTTACTAGCGAGCGTGTCCTGCGCGAGGGGAGGATTCCTCGCATACTTAAGATGAATCACAGGCTCACCAGCAGGGCCCTTCCCTACTCCGAACCCTCTGCCACTATAGTCTGGGAGGCTCTGTGTAAGTTGGGCATTGAGGAGCGCACGATTCTGTGGAATGCAATTCAAATGCATCCTCATGAAGAGGGGAAACCACAGTCAAATCGGAAACCAACTTCTGATGAGATTGAGAAAGGCAAGCCTGCCCTACGGATGCTCCTTGACGCATTTCGTTCAGCGAAAGTTGTTGCCGTTGGTAGAACGGCGGAAAGATCGCTCAAATCAATGGGCGTTCACGCGGATTATGTGCGCCATCCCGCCTACGGGGGCAAGAAAGAATTTACAAAAGAGCTGGAACGACTTGTTAGTGGCTAGTCCGCGCGAGCTCCGGTTGGGCAGAGTCTGCTCGGTTACCGCCCGAAGCGGAATCGCTAGCCAAACCTGCGATGCTGCGTGTGCTATTTGATTTTGTTGTGGACACATGATCAAACCCCCTTGGCGCCGGCATTTCCGACTCCCGCCCTTCGAAAAAAAACGCGAAGAAACGGGGCACCCTGTTGTTGGTAGCGCCCGCAAGATCAAAAGCCTGGGCCACCCGCCCAAGCAAACCTCCGGCTCACTGCAAAACCATCACTCTAGCTCAAAGCTATCGGCTCGCGCGGTTGTTCCAGGTCTGACTACGAGGCTTGGAAGATAGCGGATCAGTTTCGGATCGACAAACCGAGCTTTATCGAAGGAGCGATGGCGCCAAGAATATACTGGGAACTCACTATGCTCATCATCCTTGGCGGCCTGCCAGGTACTGGAAAGACGACCATTGCGCGAGAACTTGCCCGCCAGCTAGGCGCAGTTCATGTGCGTATCGATTCTATCGAGGAGGCGATTTTGGATTCAGGGGTACTCAGCTCCCCAATCAACGATGCCGGCTATCGTGTGGCCTACGCAGTCGCCGCGGACAATCTCCGTATCGGCAGGACGGTGATTGCGGACTCAGTGAATCCTATTCCGCTCTCCCGCGATGCGTGGGTCGAAGTCGCGAACCGTGCACAGGTATCCGCCATTGAAATCGAGGTCACCTGTTCTGACACAAAAGAACATCAGCATCGAGTGGAAACACGCATATCCGACATTGCCAGATCGCGATCCCTTAATTGGCAAGATGTAGTCTCACGAGACTACCGCCCATGGAGCCGCGAGCATATTGTGATTGATACCGCCAGCCGGACCGTCGAGCAGGTCGTCACGATACTTCGCGGAGCGATTTCCAAACCGTAGTCAAAATCGGCGGGTGGCCCACCTTTAACGATCTTTGCGTGCACCATTCCCAATGAGGGTGCCTCCATCCTTGCGTTTTTTGCAAGGGTGGGCGGCGATGCTGCGCGTGCTACTTGATTTTGTTGTGGACACGTGATCAAACCCACGTGGCGCCGGCATTTCCGACTGCCGCCCCTTCGACAAGCTCAGGGCAGGCTCTTCGCAAAAAACGCGAAGGACGGGGCTGCCCACTGTGTTGGTAATGCCCGCAAGATCAAAAGCCCGGGCCACCCGGCCGAATGTTTATAGACTTCCGGTTGGGACTGCGCCTGCACGCTCGTAATTCACGATAATGACGCCTTTCGAGGTGACTGTGCTTTCCGTCACCTTGAATGCCGCCGGGATCGTGCCATCGGCAAAC
>Ga0181523_10003582_pt1 | contig 14071 bp, 13 predicted proteins | sample PEATcosm2014_Bin_43_FD_119752 | JGI IMG/M metagenome (GOLD analysis project Ga0181523, IMG submission 119752) | Peatland microbial communities from MTU Mesocosm Facility, Houghton, MI, USA - PEATcosm2014_Bin05_30_metaG | ecosystem: Environmental > Terrestrial > Soil > Wetlands > Peat | place...
CGCAAAAAACTGATCGCCGCCCTGGAACAATCCGATATACTCGCCCCGATCCGGCACGCCAACAACCAATCACTGGCCTCCAAAACCATTCTGCTCCTTGACCACAATGCCTACCACCTCGGCCAACTCATCCTGCTACGCCGCCTGCTCAACGCCTGGCCCGAAAAATAAAAATGAAAGCAACCCGTGCCGCCATCGTGGTTCATCGATTACTTCCGAGTTCAGAGGGGATCAGTTCGAAGGGAGTTTAAGCAGGATGCGGGAAGCTGACAAGCCCAACGTGATTGGAAGCGGTCGCGACACTGGCTGCCTCCCGGAATGACAAGGGGGCTCGGAGCAAAAGGTATCCGCCTCGCAAGAACGAGTAAGGAGTCTCGCCGGGGGACTCTTGTTCTGGACGGATGACGGACGTAGACCGCTTTGCCCGAACTGTGCGAGTATTGGCGCCGCCATATCCAGGAACACCGCACCCGATAGTTAAGATATGGGGGTCTTATGAAAGCACAACGAAAAATCATCGTGTACATTGCAACAAGCGCGGATGGCTACATTGCCAGGCCAAACGGTGATGTCGAATGGCTGAATCGTCGGCCCCGCAAATTCGATTACGGGATGACCTCGTTCTACCGGACGATCGACACCATCCTGTGGGGCCGGAAAACCTACGATTGGGTCCTCTCCTATCACAAGAAGAAAGGCCAGAAAGAGGGGATGTTCGACAGAAAGGTCAGCAATTACGTCTTCTCGAAGAAGCCTCCGAAACGGGCAGCACCCGGGGTCGAATTCGTGTCGGAGCCGGTGAAAGCATTCGCGCAGCGTCTTCGAGCGACGCCGGGAAAACACATTTGGATGATGGGAGGGGGTGAACTGATAGCCTCGTTTCTCGACGCTGACGAGATCGACGAGTTCGATATTCACGTCATCCCCAACTTCATCGGTGAGGGAATACCGCTGATGGCGCCGCGCCATCGGGATATCGCACTTCGCTTGCTTTCAGCCAAAAAGTACCCGGACGGCGTCGTCGAGGTGCGCTATGAGGTCGCGAGGTAAGCAACTTTCACTATTGGTCATGAGGCCGGACATTCTGAACCGGTCAAGTCCTTCCACTGAGTATTAGCCAATCAGCTGACCGTTTGCGGCGCTAAGCAAAGGTGTATTTCTGCTCGAACGGCCGGGCACTCCTTAATTTTGTTAATATTATACTTGATAAAATTAACGAATCATCTGATCATGTATAACTTGTACGAGGCACTCCATGGATATTTCTCAAGCCAAATGCCCCTCCTGTTCGCAACCGCTCAAACTCGCCAGGCTCTCCTGCCCGGGTTGCGGTGTGCACGTCGAGGGTGAATTCGAGCTCTCGCCGCTGGCCAGACTTTCTCCTGAAGACCAATCGTTTGTGATCGTATTCATTCGTCATCACGGAACCATCAAGAAGATGGAGAGCATCTTCAACATCAGTTATCCGACCGTGAAAAACCGCTTGAACGCCGTCGCCGCCGCGCTGGACCGCGATTTTGAGACGCCCTCGCCGAATCTGTATGTGTTGGAGCAAATCGCGCGTGGCGAGATCAGCGTCGAAGAAGCACTCAACAAGCTTTCCTAGGGCCAAGCTGGACTGAACTCGAAAGGAGCATCACCATGTCGGCCGAACGCAAGAAAGTCCTCGAACTGCTCGCTACGGGCAAGATTACTACCGAGGAAGCGGAAAAACTGCTGACCAGGCTGGATGCGGTGGCAGGTGCGCAAAGCGAAGGCGGGCCGGCTGTGGCTTCCGAAACCAAACCGAGCGACAGCAAACCGCTACGCTACTTAAGAGTGGAAGTGGAAAAGCCGGGAAGCAGTGACAACGTGAACGTGCGCATTCCCTTGAGTTTTATTCGGGCGTCGGCCGGCTTGCACTTCCTGCTGCCCCAGAATGTACAAGACAAGCTTTACGCGAACGGCGTCGACATTGGCAGCCTTTCACGGCTCAAGGGCCAGGAATTGGAAAATGTCCTGAAAGAACTGAATGTACAAGTGGATGAGAGCGGCGGGAAGAAAATTCGCGTATTCTGCGAGTAGGCACTAAACGCCGCGCTTAGCGGGGCCCACACCATCTTGTCGAATAAGGTTCGCGGCTCTAATCCTTGCGACTTGCCGTGAGGGTCCTCGTGGACCGGCGAAGACAACACCACCTGGACACGATCTTTCAGTCTACGCGATATCCTCAATTTTCGCGTAGGTCCAGATTTGTCTGAAAAAGCGGAAAGGTGGCTCAGAATACCGGCCCACGGCAAATTCGGGGGACTGATGCCCACTTCGGCGGTTATCGCGTTTCAGGACTAGCTCGGAAACTACCTAATACGCGCAGTCTGACCTAGTTAATAAGTCAACAATTGGAAGCAAGTTCCTATTCGTAGCGCAGGGCGATCGTGGGATCTACGCGAGTCGCCCGGTGAGCGGGAATATAACAAGCGACCAGCCCCACAAACGACAACATTATCGAGACGGCGAGAAAGGTCAACGGATCGTAAGAGTTCACGCCGAAAAGCATGCTGGCCATCAGACGGGTCAATCCGAGAGATGCGAGCAGGCCAACAAAAAGGCCGAGAATCACCATTTTCCCTGCCTGGTTCAGTACCATCCGCAGGACGTCGCCGTGTCTGGCCCCCAGTGCCATGCGGATACCGATTTCGTGAGTTCGTTGGCCGACTACGTAGGAAATTACTCCGTAAATGCCCAGCGTGGAAAGAATTACGGCAAGCGCGGCAAACATACCAAGGAGAATCATGGCGAAACGTCGGTCCGCGAAAGAATTGGAAATCACACCGGTCATTGATTCGGTACCATAGACAACCATCTGGCTGTTCACACTCTGCACCGCGAGGGTGATGGAGTTCACGGGGAGAGCGGAAATTTGCGCAGTTCGTGCGACCACGGAGGTGCTGTGAGAAAGGATTGCCATTAGAGGATCCGGAATTTGCGCGACGGGAAAATAACACTGAGCCTGAACAGTGTGCTTGGAATCGGAATCGAGTCCCCATTGATTTATGTGTCCGACTATGCCGACGATTTCGGCACTCTTGTCCAATACATCAAGATTGATATGCGCGCCGATGGGATCCTTGTCGGAGAAATATAGATTGGCGAAGTGATCGTCGATCACGACGACAGAAGGAGTGTTCTCAGTATCTGAGTCTTGCAGGAATCGCCCGCGCTTCAGAGGGATGTCCATGGCCTTCAAATAATCCTGCTGAGTAATATAAAAAAGAGTTTGCTTCATCTCCGCCTGAGAAGCGGGTTTAGACTCGCCTTCCAGCCAAAATTGAAGTTCCGAATCGCCTTGCATGGGTTGGGATCCAACGGTGAGGGAAGCCGCTTGCATTCCAGGAATAGAAGAGATGGTGTCGTGAAGCTGACGAAATATGGCACGAATCGCGGATGGTGTTTCGCCGAAAGGCTGAGTGGACGCAATGTTGAAGATAATGAGATTGTGGGGATTGAAACCGGGATCAACGCCCCAAAGATTGGAGAGCGTGCGAATCATCAGACCAGCGCCAACGAGCAAAACGACAGCTAGGGCCATTTCCACCACAACAAACACGCTTTGCGTGCGATGACGCGCGCTACTTCCCCCGCGACCGCTCTCCTTTAGAGTTTCTTGGACCTCAGTGCGGGAACTTCTGAATGCGGGCACTAAGCCGAAGAGGATTCCTGCGATGAGAGAAGCAGCGAGAGTAAAGAAGAGAACACGCGCGTCGAGCTGAATTTCGTTGGCGCGCGGAAGAGCTTCGGGAAGTATCTTCAGGGCTGATTTCGTGCCCCAAGCGGCGAGGAGCAAGCCGAGTGTGCCGCCAGCCAGTGCGATCAAAACAGATTCGGTCAAGAGTTGGCGCACAACGCGGCCCTTGCTGGCGCCGAGGGCGGTGCGAATTGCGAACTCTCGAATTCTCACGGTGGAGCGCGCGAGAAGAAGATTGGCGACGTTGGCACAGGCAATCATAAGGACGAAACCAACGGCGGCGAGAAGGATGAGGAGGGATGGCCTGATATCGCCAACGAGATTCTCCTTCAGAGCCACGAGTGTCACACCCGAATCCTTGTTGGTATCCGGATAGATCTCGGCGAGATGGGTGGCGACGGCAGACATGTCGGAATTGGCTTGGGCGAGAGTGACACCCGGCTTCAACCTACCCACGGCATCCATGCCCATGGCCGTGCGGCGGTCGCGGAACAAAGAATTATTCCATTGGCCGAGAGGAAGATAGAGTTCGGCATCCGCCGTGAAATTGTCGTTTTCGTAGTGAAAACTCGAAGGAATAACGCCGATGATGGTGTAGAGGGTTCCATTCAGGGTGATAGCTGTACCGATGACATCTGGAGATGAGGCGAATTTGCGTTTCCACAAACCTTCGCTGATGAGCGCGACGGGCTCGCTATCAAGCTGATCTTCCTGTTGGGTGAAGAGACGGCCGAGGACGGGGTTCACGCCGAGGACGGGGAAGAACGAGGCAGAAACCATGTTTGCCGGGAGGCGCTCGGCTTCACCGTGGCCAGTAAGATTGAAACTGTTGAAACCGTCGCCGCGGAAGGCGGCTAAGGCCGAGAAAGAATGATTGTCTCGGGTCCAATCGAGAAAATTGGGATATGCGATGGTGGAATGAATGAAATCCGGCGTGCGCGCGTAAAGCGCAACGAGCCGATCGGGATCCGGGTAGGGCAAGGCGTGCAACAGCACGCCGTTGACTACGGAGAAAAGTGCGGTGTTCGCTCCGATGCCGAGGGCGAGAGTGAGGACGGCGATGGTGGTGAAGGCGGGGGATTTACAGAGCACTCGAATGGCGAATCGAATGTCCTGAAGTAATTGCTCAACCCAAACAAAACTCCACACCTCGCGAGCATCTTCCTTAACGCGGGTCACGTTTCCGAATTTGCGCAATGCGGCATAGCGCGCTTCCTCCGGGGACATACCGCGATCAAGATTCTCCTGGGTCGTCATCTCGATGTGCTCGCGAATCTCTTGGTCGAGATCCTGCAAAATGCGCTTGCGGCGCCGCATTGATCAGCCCTCCTCGGCCGGCCCGAGAATCCGCGCGATGGCCCCCGCTAGCTTATCCCACTTGCTGGTTTCAAGCGCGAGCTGCCTCCGGCCCTTTGGGGTCAGCCGGTAGAACTTGGCCCGGCGGTTATTCTCAGAGGTACCGTCTTCAACTGAAATCCATTTACGTTTTATGAGTCGGTGCAGCGCGGGGTACAGTGATCCCTGCTCGACCTGTAACACGTCGTCGGACCTGAATTCGATTGCTTTTGCGATGGCGTGACCGTGAGCGTGCCCAGATAGAAGGGTACGCAGAATGAGCAGGTCTAGGGTACCTTGCAGTAATTCGATGCGTTCTTTCTGTTCTTTAGTAGACATTCTAGGCGATGCTATAGTGCCTCCAGTAGAATGTCAAGGTGAGCACAAATCATCCTGCATAAAGTCAAGTCTTCACCGACTTGCCAGGGAAGCGCGTTTACTAGGAGTCAACTCCGGCACCTCGCATCCAACACTTTCGGACCAGAACGACATAGACTGAAAAGCTGGTTAACCAGGAGCAGAATCGATGTGGAAACTCCGATGGCTGTTTCTGGTAGTCTTGTGTTTCTGCTTCACCCCTCACCTTCACGCCGACTGCAACTCTCCGCACTATCGAGTCGGTAAGACCTACGATTACATTGCACCGACTGTACTGTTGGACATTTCCATTCCATTACAAGACTTCAAACCCGATAAGCTGATTTGCCTCGCAACCGTCTTAAGACAACAGTATCTCGGCCCGGAAGTATCAGTGGGCATATTCAGTTCACACAAAGCTGCCGTGAACTACGTGCCACTCGGCGTTGAATATTCGCCGAACGCGGTTCTGTGGGCCTCCCAGCGGCACGCCGAATACTATTTCAACGCAGAGAAGCATGAGGAATACCTGCTTCTCGTGCCAGATGCGCTGAGCCTCAATCTCAAATCGCCGTTCAATACTCGGATTGACCTGCCTGCGACAGGAGAGTATTCGTGTAGATTGCAGCTTCGAAGCCGCTGCTTACTAGCGTTTGACCACATCGCTGCAACATCCGAAGATGGTTCGGGAACAGTCACACTGACCGCTCAGATTGAGCAAAATGGCTCCGTCTCTCACGTTCGCCTCGCCAGCCCGGACGCAATCTCTTCAGGTCAGCAACGAGCGCTCGCCGACTTTGCTCTACAAATTTAAGGAGTTGGCGATTTGAGCCTAGCAAGACGAAGGAGGCGAGAAGGATTACTTACACTCTTGAATGGACTCAAATGCCGTTGAAAGACGGTATCGATGTGCACTTCATGTTGCCCGACGCAGTGAATATTCAAATGAGTCCTGCACTTCTCCTCCCAACTCCGACAACTCCCGGTTAGCCACGCCGGTTCAAACGGTCGATGCAACACCATCTGATATAAAGCTGCTTTCAAAGGTGGTGTTTATGAGACCAGGAAGACGGTTTGGGCTCTCTGCTGAGCAGAAACTCGAGGTGTAGTGGCGCGTAATGGTGGGATTGTTCCGCCCGCCCGGAGGCGTGGTATCAACCGTGAGCCGGGAGGTCGCACGGCACGGTGGCCGTCCTGCGTATCGAGCCAGTCAAGCGGACAACGAAGCCTGGCAGTCAGCCTTACGACCCAAGCGTTGCCTTCTTTCCATCAACCTGAAGTTGCGGAGTGTGGTTGCGAGTAAACTGATTCTGGACTGGTCGCCGAAGCAGATCTCCGGCTGGCTGAAAACCCAGTATCCCGATGATGAGAGCATGTGTTTGTCCCACGAAACCATTTACCGAAGCCTGTTCATTCAAGCCCGTGGAGCGCTGAAAAAGGAGCTGCTGGAGCACCTGCGATCCAAGCGTCGCATACGCCGGTCGCGGCACTCTCGTATCTTTAAAGACGGACGCGGCCAAATCCCTGAGGCTATCTCCATCAGGGAACGGCCTGCTGAAGTGGAAGACCGCGCCATTCCGGGTCACTGGGAGGGCGATCTCCTATGCGGCTCAGGGAACAGTCACATCGCGACCTTGGTGGAACGCCAGTCGCGCTTTGTCATGCTGATCAAGATACCCAGCAAAGATACGGCGGAGGTTGTCGGGGCATTGAGTAAACACGTTCGTAAACTTCCCGCTACCCTGCGGCGATCGCTGACGTGGGACCGCGGACTGGAGATGGCCAGACACAAGGACTTTACGGTGGCCACGGATGTGAAAGTTTACTTCTGTGATCCGCAGAGTCCCTGGCAACGCGGCTCGAACGAAAACACAAACGGGCTCTTACGACAATACTTCCCAAAGAACACAGACCTCACTGACTATTCCCAGTCGGATCTGGACAAAGTAGCGCTACGTTTAAATCAACGCCCACGAGAGACTTTGGGTTTTCAGACTCCGGCGAGTAAACTTCAAGAAAGTGTTGCGTCGACCTATTGAGACCACCCACGAAACCGGGCAAGCCGGTACCCAGTCGAATGCTTTCCGAATTGGGAGCAATCCGTGAGTTGAACAGTTGGAACAACACTCCGCCATTAGGAGGTATCAAGCTCATCGGCTGGCACGTGATTCCGTCTCAACGGTCAAGATGAACTCGTCCAACAGGTTCGAGTTTGGGGCCATGAACGGTGTGGTCCATGTCACCCGTGGAGCTTTACACCTGGAGTCCATCCCATGACCAGTGTGGGATGCTGAGGCCATTGGGCACAACATCGGCGGACTGGTGGTAGCGAGATATTGTTGTCGTGGTCGCCCAAGCGAAGTAGTCGTGCAGAACTTGTCGCAGCGCGGTGTCTTCGGCTAGTCCGATATCTGCAAGAGCCTGGTCGAAGCAGGCAATCGCACGGCGATCCATTTCGTCGTGCTCCCCGTTGCCGCTGTGCATCTTGACGACAGTGCTCTCGTCGCCATAGGAGTCGGAATACTCGCTGGGTCCACCGAGTGCCTCGGCCCAGTAAGCGGCAAGTCGCTCGACATGCTGCGGGTGGAAGCCGTGGCTGAACGCGTGCCCGACCACATCGTCGGCTATCACCCGACGATGCCAGGCGTCGGCAAGACGGCGCAGGCCGTCCATTCCACCCGCTGCCTCGAAGACAGTTTGCATACCTCTATGATGGCAATCGTCTCGTGTTGGCGCAAGACAATGGTCGCGGTGCAACAATTTCGCACGGCAGTAAAGAAGTCAGAGAAAGAAGCAACCTAGAGGCAGCAATAACGTAAGCGTCGACCGCAGGCCGTCTTGACGAGCTGTGGTTGACTATGCCGCGCGGCTTGAATTTCCAGCGAGGTTTGCTGCGAGGTTCCATGGCAGTAGTTCCTCGATGCGGTTAATGGGGTGATTCACGATTCGCGAGAGCACTTCTCGCAGGTACGCCTCCGGATTCAGGCCGTTAAGTTTTGCTGTCCCGATGAGACCGTAAATCGCCGCTGCGCGTTCGCCCCCATTGTCCGATCCACAAAATAGGAAATTTTTTCTGCCCAAAACGACTCCGCGCAGAGATCTCTCGGCGGCATTATTGTCGATTTCCAGTCGTCCATCGTCGCAGTAACGCGTCAATGCATCCCAGCGGTCCAACGCATAGTGAATGGCCCTGGTGGTATCAGATTTCTTCGACAGCTTTCCCAAAGTCTCTTCGAACCACTTCTTCAGCGATTCCAGCAATGGCTTGCTGCGCTCGTTCCGAACCGCACGCCGCTCTTCGGCGGAATGTCCGCGGATCGCTTCCTCGATGGCATACAGTGCCGCGATCCGTTCGAGTGCTTCTTTCGCTACCGCCGACTTGTGCGCCTCGTACAGATCGTAAAACGGCCGGCGCACATGCGACATGCACAAGGCTTCTCGCACTCGTCCACCTTTATAGATTCCCTCGTATCCTGGATAAGCATCCGCTTGCAGCGTGCCACGGAACGCACTCAAGTGTGCTTGCGGATGTTCGCCCTTGCGATCCGGCGTGTAGGCGTACCACACCGCCGGTGGCGTTTGGTCTCCCCAGGGCCGGTCATCCCGCACGTAGGTCCACAAGCGCCCGGTCTTTGTTTTGCCACGGCCTGGCGCCAGCACCGGCACCGGAGTGTCGTCAGTATGCAGTTTCGTCGCGCTCATCACGTGACGTCGCAACGCCTCCACCAACGGCTCCAACAATCGGCTACAGCCTCCAACCCACTCCGCCATGGTCGAGCGATCCAGCTGCACCCCTTCGCGTGCATAGATCTCCGCCTGACGATACAACGGTAAATGATCAGAGTATTTAGAGACCAACACGTGGGCGAGCAGTCCAGGGCCGGCGATTCCTCGTTCGATCGGTCGGCTCGGGGCCTCGGCTTGCACGATCTTGTCGCAGCCCGCACAAGCCAGCTTCACCCGAACCTGCCGGATCACTTTGAAATGTTCCGGTACGCGCTCCAGTATTTCCGAAACATCTTCACCCAGGGGCTTCAGAGCACCACCGCAGTCCGGGCAGGCTTCCTGTTTCGGCAGGATCTTGTGCGTTTCGCGAGGTAGATGCGCTGGCAGCGGCTGCCGCGCACGTTTCTTCGCTCGATTCACTTCCGATGCCGCCAGCGGAGACCGGTCAGCGGCCGCCTGCTCGGCACGGCTCGCTTCCAGCTCGTCCAGCTTCAACTCTAATTGCTCGATCTCCCAGTCCAGCTTTTCCGACTTGCGTCCGAACTCCATCCGCCGCAACTTGGCGATCAGCAGCTTTAGTCGTTCGATCTCTTCGTCTCGCGAGGCCAGTTGCTCTTCCTTGCTAAGGAGTTGTTCGTCTTTGTGAAGAAGTTGTGTGTCCTTAGAAAGTAGTTCTTCGTTCTTGGAAAGAAGCTGCTCGTGCTGCGCGACGATCAGGGCCTTCAATGCTTCGGGATTTAGCGTATCGAGATCAGGAAGGCCCGCGCGATGTGTCATCGTGCGCGCAGTATGCCATGACTAAATTTTTTGGCAAATGAATTCCTTATCAACTCTTCATCGACTCGCTCACACCGCCAACTGCGGCGTCTGGGTGCGCACCGGCCGCCGCCAATCGATCCCCTCGAGCAACATCGAAAGCTGTGCCGGAGTCAGTGATACCGTTCCGTTCGTTGCTTGCGGCCAAATAAATCTCCCTCTCTCTAATCGTTTCGCGAATAGACATAGGCCGTCGCCGTCGAACCACAGAACTTTGATCAAATCACCGCGCCTGCCGCGAAAAATGTACACCTGGCCGGAAAATGCATTTTCCTGCAGTGTCGTCTGCACCATTCCGCTCAGCCCCACAAAACCGCGACGCATGTCCGTCACCCCGGCCACAATCCAGATACGCGTTCCGGCCGGCAGCCCGATCATCTCGCCAAACTTTCCAGCACCACGCGCAGCGCTACCACATCTACAGACCCTGCAATGCGTAGCCTTCCTTTCGGAAACGCGATCTCCATGGTGCCCGACGATAAACTCCGGTCGTCATTCTTCACCGGTTGTGTGGTTCGCTCCGCCGCAACCTTCACCGGCAGAAGCTGTGGGTTCATGCTGATACCCAACCGCCCTTCACGAAACAGTTTTCGCCAATAAAACACTTGGTTGGCATTTACACCGTGTCGGCGGGCCACTCTCGCTACCGAGGCCCCAGCCACCAGGGTCTCTTCTACGATGTCCCGTTTCTCCTTGATGGTTCGGCGAAGTTTCTTCCCCTTCCCCGTCCCGACTTGAGTTGCCTCACCGAGTGTGTCCACGATTCCTCTTTGTGGACACAAATAAATGTGTCCACAAGGCCATCATTCTCAACTACTCGCGCTTTGTACAGACGGTGAGAATCGGACGCTTACGCAATAACAACAGCAGAGGAAGAAGAAAAATCCGTGAAGCGTAGCCAACAGAAACCCCCAATCCCCACTGCCAGGCAAGGCAGAATCTGCTCAAAAAAATACAAACAAGGCGCGTAAAAAGTCCCACGAACCGAATTTCGAGCGGATGATGGGCTAACCGGTAGTTATTCCGAGTGGGAAGGCCTGTTGGCACATTCTGGTTCGAAGTGCCCTGGTTTGTCGGAAAACCGGAAAAGCGAAGACCCACTTCGGCGGCAAGCGCTTTTACCAGAACTTGTGCTTCAATTGGCAGGAAAAAAAGCAGCCCGTGGTGAGCTGCCCTGGCATTTGTCGATAGGAAGATCTATTTTGCGACTTCGACGGCGGGTGGCTGCCATGTCCCTTCACCAGCGGGCAAAATCGAAGGGGGTGTTTCTTTTGGCCAATACAGGCGCATCACCAGATAAATGGGGCCGTTCGGTGCTGGTAACCAGTTGGATTCCTTCTCTTTTCCCAGCGAGTCCTTCTGAATATAGAGAGTCAGCGATCCATCTGCATTCTTTTTCAGTCCTGGCATCATGGGTGAGTTGATCAGATAACGATTGATCGGATTGTCGACCAGGAATTGGGTCTTAGCGTCATACATTGTCACGGACCAGAACGCATTCACAGGAGGTAGTCCGTCTTTTGCGAACGTCAGAGAATAGTTGTGTTTGCTGCAGTCTAGCGTCTCCCCATTGGGCAGAACCTTCGTCAGTGGGTACATCGCTTCGACGGCGCTGTTGCCAAAAATTCCGCCCTTCGCCGCAGCCGCCCGTTTCAGCCAATCACCGCCGTAGAAAGTTCGATCGCCGAAAAACGACCCCACGTTCCAGCCGTTGATTACCTTGCCACCGCTGGCAATGTACTTGTCGACCGAGTCGTCACCAGCTTTCATGCCCAGTAATATAGCGGCCTTGTGCTCGGCAGATAGATCCTTGATGTCAAATTTCTTACCTGGACCGATACCTATACTTGCCAGCTTCGCGCGAATTGGAGCTTCTTCGGGGCTCGGCGGAATATACTGCAGGGCAAAATCAAGCACTTGCCAAAACTCTTTTTTCGCAATCTCTGCATCGGCCTTTAGATATTCGATCTTCGGCGGTGCGGCTGGAGCAGGTTGGCTCAGATACTTGGAGAGTGATTGAACTTTGTAACCGGCCTGGACCTTGACGACATTCGGCATATCCGACGCGTTAAATAGCTGTGTGCGAAAAATCACCACCGAAAACGGCGTGGTCGAATGGAAGATTTGCTTGATATGAGAGGGCGTTTCGCCCTTCCAATCAGGACCAACAATCATATAGTCACCGGGACCTGTGCCAGTTGTCCTGCTCCCCATGTACCCGTAATTGAACGTATTCGCATCCGTTAGTTGCACCGAGTAATAACGCGGCTTAGGAACTGCAGGAAGCGAAATGACGCTCGGTTCGGATCGCAGGTCTATCTCCATCATAGAATATGGCGTGTCGCTGTTGGGTGTGATGACCGCAGTATCCTTGGGGGTGAAGACCCGCGCTTCGTTGAACAGTTGTCCGATAGGAACCTTGTATTGGGAAGAAGTTGGATCAACGAACAATTCATAAGTTGACGTGTAATACATCACGATGGGCAGCCCAAAGACGAACCCTTCCTGGGCTATTGTCTTGGTCTCAGCGAGACTAGGAACCGGGACGCCATTGATCGCATCCCGCTTCTCAGCCTGATTGATGGCGTCGTTCTTGGAACAGCCACCAATGAAGAGCAACATGCTGGCGGCGGCACTCGGCAGGATTCTCGCTAAAACAGGCCGTATACTGGAGTTGAGCATCGATGATAGAAGAATCATCCAGACAAACTACCCGCAAGTCAGAGAGTGCGATATTGTCAAAAATACCATATTGCGCCCACCTCCCGCCGCAAAGTCCGTATTTGATTTGGCTGAGCGATTAAGCCTTTGTTTTCACTGTAAGTTGGGTTCGACATCAGTGTTGCGTCGACCTATTGAGACCGCCCGGGTAACCGGACATTTAGCGCCTAGTGTGCTGCCCCGAAAATAATTGAGCTAACTCGTCCCTGCCACCCCCTATCGGAATTACACTTTCGAGTTTCGCGCAGCAGAGAAACTTGCGGGACACCACACTAGTACTTCCTCTTATCGCTGGAATACAGGCACCGGAATTGTGTCGGGTCGCTGAGCGTGGCAACGGAAAGAAATTTCCTTTGCGGGGAGGGAGTATAATTTCTCGATTCACTCAACACCTGACGCAACAAAGGAGACCTCATGCCACGAATCCTCTCTCTCTGCGTGCTCCTGATGACAGCGAGCGCGTTCCGCGCATCAGCGCAAGTGTACCCCTACAAAGACGGAACTCCCGGCGTCATCGGATACCGCTCGGAAGTTATGGCCGAAGTCATGATCCAGGAAAGCGAATTCGTCCGCCTCGCCGAAGCTATCCCCGCCGACAAATATACATGGCGTCCTGCCCCAGACGTTCGCACCATCGCCGAGGTTTTCCTGCACGCCAGTGCAGCCAACTTCAACCTTTATAAACTTGTGGGCACTCCCACTCCGGCTGGGGTCGACACGAAAACTCTCGAGGAGTCCACCACCGACAAAGTAAAAGTCATCGCCACGCTCAAGGCTTCCTACTCCCACGCAAAAGCAGCCATCCACGCCATGCCCGACAGCGACCTCGAAAAGACTCTCGACTGGAACGGCGGCAAGATAACCGAACGCGGTATCCTGCTCTACATCGTTCAGCACATCGCGCAGCACCTCGGTCAGCAGATCGCTTACGCGCGCTCGATCGGCGTCGTCCCGCCGTGGACAGTGGATCCGCCACGGAAGAACTGACTTCGGGAAGGTTTGTCTTTATCGAAAAGCCATTCTAGGCGACATCCGATTACTAAGATTATGGCGGAGAGGGGGGCCCTGTTTTACGAGGGAAATCACCGTCATCTCCTTCACTACCGCGAGCTTTCGATTTGTCCAAGTGAAGTGCCGTGAAGTCCTGCGAAGCGCTAAGAAGCCCAAAAAGTGGCGAAAAACAGTAGCCCGCAGTAGCCGGATGGGCCTAGTGTGTTTGCGTGGACCAATTCATACAAGCGGTCCGCACGCCCCCAGCCGAGACTACGGGGACCACAATCTTGAGCCTGGTTTTTCCTTGGTATATGCTATAGAATAACTAGTCTGACTGGTCTGGAGATATTATATGCAAAAACGAAGGACCACAAGAAATCGCGGAAAGAATCAAAAAAC
>Ga0181523_10003584_pt1 | contig 14070 bp, 10 predicted proteins | sample PEATcosm2014_Bin_43_FD_119752 | JGI IMG/M metagenome (GOLD analysis project Ga0181523, IMG submission 119752) | Peatland microbial communities from MTU Mesocosm Facility, Houghton, MI, USA - PEATcosm2014_Bin05_30_metaG | ecosystem: Environmental > Terrestrial > Soil > Wetlands > Peat | place...
CCGAGGGACCCGTCTGCCGAGCGCGCCATGGACGCGCGCTTCGCGCGGCCGTTGGCGTGCGGCCGCCGAGGAGCACTCCCGGCATCAGCCCGCCAGCGCCGAGCGCCCGCCAGCGCCAATGGCATCCGAGGTTCTCGTCCAGCTTGAAATACGGGAAAGCAGATCCTCGCGTGTCATGATCCTCAGTGCAAGGCTAGCACCGACGTCATCCCCTGTCACACGCGATGCTCGCGGACTTCGCCAGCACGGGGCGGTTATCAGAAGCTGGAGAGATACGGCAGCTTCTTGGCCAACGCCAGGATGGCGTCGCGATTGGCCAGCAACTCGCCGGTGGTGTCCCAGCGGCCGTCGAGGAATTGCTGGCGCACGCCCTCGGGAATGCGCACTGGAACGCGCAGCGCACCGACGCTGACGACTTTGTCCTTCAAGTCGACGGTGACGGCCACCGTCGGATCCGCTGTGACCGCCTTCTGCAATGCCTCGACGGAAACCGCCTCCACCATCACGCAGGGCATGCCCAGCGAGACGCAGTTGCCGAAGAAGATCTCGGCAAAACTCTCGCCCACGACGGCGCGGATGCCCTTGTGCCAGCGGTTCAGCGCCTGCGGTGCGTGCTCGCGCGACGAGCCGCAGCCAAAGTTCTTGTTGACCAGCAACACGGTAGCGTCGCGAAATTTCGCATCGTCGAACGGGTGCACGCGGCCCTGTTGCTTGAGCTGGGCCCGGTCGTCCTCGAAGGCGTGGTCGCCCAGCCCCTCGAAGGTGACGGTGCGCAGGTAGCGCGCGGGAATGATGCGATCGGTGTCGATGTCGTTGCCGTGCACAACGATGCCCTGTCCCTTGATCACGATGCGCTTCGAGTCGTCCATGACAGATCTCCTCGCACTTAGCTGTGGATACCGAACACCTGGCGCGCGTCCGCCACTTCACCAGCGATGGCCGCCGCGGCCACCATGATGGGGCTCATGAGCAGAGTGCGCCCGGTGGGGCTGCCCTGCCGGCCCTTGAAATTGCGATTCGATGACGAGGCGCTGAGCTGGTTGCCCTTCAGCTTGTCAGGGTTCATGGCCAGGCACATCGAACAACCCGCCTCGCGAAACTGGAAGCCCGCGGCGGTGAAGATCTTGTCCCAGCCACGCGCCACCAGTTCGCGCTTGACCTGCATCGACCCAGGAACCACCAGGGCCTGCACGTGCGGCGCCACTTTGTAGCGGCCCGCCTTCAGCACCTCGACCACCGCCTCGAAGTCGGATCGGCGCCCATTGGTGCACGAGCCGATGAAGGCCACGTCGATCTTCTGGCCCTTGATGGGCTGGCCCGGTTTCATGGCCATGTACTTGTAGGCTTCCTCGGCGCTCTCGCGCTCGTCGGCGGGGAATGCCTCGGGCGCAGGGATGGTCCCGTTCACCGCGACCGACTGGCCCGGCGTGATGCCCCAGGTGACCATGGGCTCGATGTCCTCCGCCCGATATTTCACCACGTCGTCGTAGCGGGCATCGGCGTCGCTCCTCACGCTGTCCCAGTAGGCGCGCGCACGGTCCCAGGTTTCGACCTTGGGCGCGTAGGTGCGGCCCTTGAGATAATCGTAGGTGAACGCGTCGGGGTTTATGTAGCCGCAACGGGCGCCGCCCTCGATGCTCATGTTACAGACGGTCATGCGCTCGTCCATGGTCATGCCGGTGATGGTGTCGCCGGCGTATTCATAGGCGAAGCCCACCCCGCCGTTCACTCCCAGCTTGTTGATGATGAAGAGGATGACGTCCTTGGCCGTCACGCCCGGGCCCAACTTGCCGCTCACCTCGATGCGTCTGACCTTGAGCTTGTCCATGGACAGGGTCTGCGTGGCCAGCACGTCGCGTACTTGGGACGTGCCGATGCCGAAAGCGATGGCGCCGAACGCGCCGTGAGTGGCGGTGTGGGAATCGCCACAGCAGATGGTCATGCCGGGTTGGGTGAGCCCATTCTCCGGTCCCACCACGTGCACGATGCCCTGCTCGCCGTTTTCCGGTGCGAAGTAGCGGATGCCGTGCTTCTTCACGCTGGCTTCCAGGGCGCGCAGCATGTCCTCGGCCAGCGCATCCTGGTAGGGACGCAACTGGCTGTTGGTGGGGATGATGTGATCCACCGTGGCAAAGGTGCGCTCGGGGAACAGCACCTTCAGTCTTCGCTCCTCCAGCATGCTGAAGGCCTGCGGCGAGGTCACCTCGTGGATCAGGTGCAGCCCCATGAAGAGCTGAACCTGCCCCGACGGCAAGCGGCCCACCGTGTGGCTGTCGAAGACTTTTTCGTACAGTGTCTTTCCCATTTTCTTTACGTCCCTTCTTTGATCGATTCCGCGTAGTGCGTGAGCCGCTGGGCCAGGCGGGTTCCGAAGTGGGTGAAGGCGTCCAGCCTGACGCTGTCGAGCCCGCTCCACACCGCGCGGATGGCGGCTTCCCGCTCCCGGCGCAAGCCCTCGATGCAGCGCCTTCCCTTGGCGGTCAGCTCGTAGCGGCGCTGCCGGCCGTCGCGTGCAGTAAGGCGTACCGAGACCAGATCCTTGTGCAAGAGCTGGCGCAGGATCTTGGAAACCGCGGCGGCGGAGCTTTCGCGCTGGCGGGCGAACAGGCTGGGCATGAAGTGCTCGCTGGAGATCTCCTCCAGCACGGCCCACTGCTGGTCGCTGAGATCCACCGAGCGGGCGAGCTGCTGGCGCCGCTCGGCAAACAGATCGGTGAGGCGCTGCAAGCAGGCGATGGCCGCATGAACGCGTGACGCCTGCTTGGTTGACATTGGTAGATAGTAAACCATGGTTAACTAAAGCGCAAGGGCTTTTTTTCTTGCTCCACTATCTCCTGTGCCTCTGGTCGAGGCTGTGGTGGAATCCGGGCATGAGCAAGAAGGTTCTGTTCATCGGTGGCTCGGGCAACATCTCGACCGCGTGCTCGCGCCTGGCCGCGGAGCGCGACATCGATCTGGTGCATTTCAACCGGGGCCAGCGTCGGATCGATCTGCCGTCGCGCGTGCGCACCATCCACGGCGACATCAACGACCGCCGCGCCATGGCCCAGGCCCTGGCTTCCGAGACCTTCGACGTGGTGGTCAACTGGATGGTATTCGACCCGGCGCAGGCGGCTGCCGACGTGGAGATGTTCGCCGGCAAGGTCAAGCAGTACGTGTTCATCAGCACAGCCACCGTGTACCAAAAACCGCCGCGGTACTACCTGGTCACCGAGGAAACGCCGCTGGGAAACCCATTCTGGGAATACTCGCAGAAGAAGATCGCCACCGAACAGTTCCTCATGGACCAGCACCAGCGCCACGGATTTCCGGTGACCATCGTGCGGCCTTCGTTCACATACGGTGACACCTGGATTCCCACGGCTTTCGGTGTCGACTTCACTTCAGTGTACCGCATGCGCAAGGGGCTGCCCCTTCCGCTTCACGGCGATGGCACGTCGCTATGGGTGATGACCCATGCCAGCGACTTTGCCAAAGGGTTGCTCGGTCTGCTGGGCCGGCGCGACGCCGTGGGCGAGGCCTTTCACATCACCTCCGACGAGGTCACGTCCTGGAATCAGGTCTATGAATGCATCGCCGCCGCGGCCGGCGCCCAGGCGAAACTGGTCCACATCCCATCGGACTTCATCGCCAAGGTGGATCCTGCCATCGGCGCCGGGCTGCTGGGCGACAAGGCGCACTCGCTGGTTTTCGACAATTCCAAGATCAAGCGCTTCGTGCCCGAATTCCGCTGCACCGTCTCGCTGGCCGATGGTATGGGCCACACCGTGGCTTGGCTCGACGCCCATCCCGAAGAGCAGCGACTGGACAGCAACGCCGTGGTCGAGAAGATCCTCGCGGCCTGGGGTTCATCTCATGCGACTCCGTGAACTCGTCCCCTGGCCGCAAGACAGCTCGCGACGTTCGCGAACGCCGACGCCGGCCTAACCGCGGTGCGGATCCGGACGTCCCTTTGCCCGGCTGCCCAGCCGACCGCCGATCCCGAAACGCGCGATGCTGAACAGCGCCCGCACGCCGTCCTTCCAGGTGATCTTCTTGCCCTCGGCATAGGTCCTGCCGAAGTAGCTGACCGGCACTTCGTAGACACGCCAACCGCCCAGCGCCACCTTGGCCGTCACCTCGGGTTCAAAACCGAACCCGGCGGACTCCAGGTCGAAGCTCTGGATGACCTCGCGCCGGAAGGCCTTGTAGCCGGTTTCTATGTCGGTCAGGTTCAGACCGGTGGTCATGTTGGAGAGCAAGGTGATCAGCCGGTTGCCGACGTAGTGGTAGAAGAACAGGACGCGGTGCGGGCCGCCGAGAAAGCGCGAGCCGAAGACCGCGTCGGCGTGCCCTTGCAGGATGGGATCGATGAGACTCGGATAGTCGGCCGGGTCGTATTCCAGATCCGCATCCTGCACCAGCACGATGTCTCCCCGCGCGAGCTTGAAACCCGTGGCAAGCGCAGCACACTTGCCGCGGTTCTGCTCGTGAAAGGCCAGGCGGAGGTCAGGGGCTTCGGCCAGGGCACGCAACAGTTCGCGCGTCCCATCCGAGCTGCCGTCGTCGACCACCACCATCTCCTTGGCGATGGGCAACGGCTGCTTGCGGACCTTGTCGATGATCGCCTCGATGGTCGCCCGCTCGTTGAAGCAGGGGATCACCACCGAGAGCAGTGCGGGAGAAAGTCGGATCGGGTCTTGCGCCGTCATGCTGCCACCTGGTTCCAGGTTAGGCTGAAACCAGGGACCATCGCAAGAGAACGACCGACGGAGACAGGCGGACTCTCCCGGTTTCAGGTGGGGCCGCGGTCACGAGCTGCGATCCGACACAGCTTGACGGCGCGCCAGCCGATCAGCAAGCAGGCGGCAAGCGCAGCCAGTTGCACAACCGCCGCGGGCCAGCATCGGCAGACCGACGGCGCCAGGTCGAGCGGGAACTCCCGATGGAGCAGGCTTCGCGCGTGGGCCAGCACGGGGGAATACGCCGGATGCCACAGCAGACGGTCGAAGCTTTCGGCCGTGGCCTCCATCTTCCCTTCGTAGGGAACGTAAGGAACCAGAACGCTGACCACCTGAACAAGAAGACTGACCAGCGCCAGCAGAGCAAGGCCCAGACCCTCCGCGCGGGTCACGCCCTGGTGCAGTCGCAGGGCGAGGCCCACCAGGAGAAAAGGAAGCACGACCACGAGAAAGCGCGGTCCCCAGGTTCCGCCGCCCCACCACATGTACCAGCGGGCATGAAACACCAGTTGGGCGAGCGCCATGGCAGCCAGGAGCACGAAGACAGCGAGCTGCGTCCGTCGCAGGACCCGCCAGCCCTTGATGCACGCCAACAGGATCGGTGCATAGAGAAAAATGCTCTTGCCTGGGCTGAGCAGGAGGCCGAAGAGACCCACGTGCAGCGGCGTGGAAAAGCCCCCGTACAGCTCGCCGCCGTAGCCCGTCTCGCCGGAAGCGGCGAAGCGCACGTAGTCGTAGAGAAACATGCCGGCGAGTGCCACCGCCACCGGCAGTCCCCAGGAGGCGGCCCTGACCAGCAGGGGCTTCCAGCGCGGCTCGGCCCGCCACCAGGCCCAGATCAACCAGACACCCAAAGGCAGCACAGCCACCACATTGGCAGCGCGGATCAGCACCGCCGCGCCCGCTGCCGCGCCCGAGATCACCAGCCAGCGACGCAGGCCCGTCTGACCCGCGATCACTTGCGCGCCAGCGGAAAAACCCAGGGATCGTAGCGAGGCATAGACCGCCAGCAACAGCGCCAGCATGCTCGCCGGCTCGCTCATGAAGCTGCGGGCGTAGTGCCAGGCAAACGTCCCTGCCCCGAGTGCCAGGGCCGCCGCCAGTGACGGCATCTCAGCACAGCCGAGCAGACGACAGGTCAAGAAGAGCAAAGCCACCGTCGCTGCGGTGCAAAGAACTCCCAGCAGCGAGACGACGTAGATCGGAATGCTGGCGCGGACCAGCCCCTCGTCGCCCCGGACCACGGGCTTGATCGGCGAAAGCCGTTCCAGGGTACGGCCGACCAAGTAGAGGGGAATCGCCAGGGCCGACTGCCCGACGCCGTACTTGCTGTACCAGCGACCGTCGGCCCCCGGCGCGGCGCCCGGGCAGATGTCCGGCACCGAGGTATTGCCGTGCTCGACCATGGACTGGGTGACCAGGAACATGGACACATCGTCGCCATGTTCGAGCAGGCCCTTGGCCGACGCCAGGTAGAAGCAAGAAAAGAACGCGAACAGCAGCCAGGCCAGCCGCCGGTCGAAGCCGCCGTATTTTCGTTCTGACCTGTCCGCGGCTGCCATCGACGTTCACCTGGGTAGCAGGAGCTGGGCCGGCGAGTCAGCGGCCGCGGGCAGCGGCGCCGATAGCGCGAAGATGATGTGCATGGGCCCGAGAAGCTCTCGGCGGCCGGAGCGGCGCCATCGCATCGGGACATGATGCGCCGACGGACGGCGCCCTGTCCAGGCTGCCGGCTTCGCAATTGCGCGGCGTCGGAATCCCGGGCTATGAATGTGCGTGATGCGCCGACTCGACGCGCGGCTGTTGCCTTTCGTCCTGGTGGGCGTTTCTCTGGCCGCGGCCATCGCTCTGCCCAGTCACGACGTGAACGGCGATGCGTTCGACAAGTTGCTCAGCCTGGAGAAGGAGCGTTGCCCGAGCAGCCCAAAGCACCCGGCGGCGGAACCCGCCGGCTGGCTTCTCATGCGGGCGCTTCGCCACGCCGGCTATGCAGGCCGCGCCTTGCGGCCAATCCAGTTGTGCAACGGCGTGTGGATGTCGCTGGCCCTGGCGGCGATCTTCCTGTTCGCGCGGCAAACAACCCGGAGCCGTGCCGCAACCGCTGGCGTGGTCCTGCTGGCAGCGGGATGCTACGCCTGGCTCCACTTGGTGCTGGATCCCTATCTCTTCTACTGGCCTCCGTCCCTGGCCGGCCTGCTGTGGGCTGCCTGGCTGGTGCAAGGCACGACGACGGCAAAGCGTGGGTGGGTGTCCTGGGCGGCGGCACTGTTGTGTCTGGTCGGCGCGGTTCTGTTCAACCCGATGATCGTGATGGCGGTGCCGGCGGTGGCAGCGACCTGTTTCGCGACGGATGCTCGCTTGTGCCCTGCGCGCGCGCGCGTGCGGGGCCTCTGCCTGGTGCTAGCGCCCGCGCTGGCGCTGGGCGTAGCCATGCGTCGCTCCGGGTCGACGGGCGCGGGCGAGATCTACGGCCGCTGGCGTCTCGACACATGGCAATCGGCTATGTTCGGGGCCAAGCACGCCTTGCTGGCCCACAGCTACCACCTCGACGGTAGCCGCTGGAAAACGCTGGGCGTATCGCTGCTGGGCATCGCCAAGGTTGGTCTGGTGCCGGCCGGACTCGCCCTGCTCTGGCTGATGGTTCGTTCCGGACGGCCTGGCCTGCGATTGGGCGTGTGGTGGGGACTGGGTGCCGCGGTCGGCGCCATCTTCGTTGCCTGGTGGGATCCGGCGCAGGGACAATTCTGGTTGCTGCCGGTCTTGCTCCTGCTCATGGGGGTGGCGGCAGCACAAGCACAAGGCCAGCCCGCGCCGACACGGCCGCGGCTCGCGCATGTCGTGCTGGTGGCCGAGGGGGCCATGCTCCTGCTGGCCAATTCCATCGGATACGCCGTGCCTTCGGCCGTCCGGGCGGACACCCACGCCGCCGTCGCCATTCGCATTGCAGCGCGCTTCGCTCGTACCGATATCCTGATCTACCCCGGGTTCAGCGATCCTTATCTGGCCTACTACGCCGGCCTTCCGGGCGATTGTATGATTGGTTTCTACTTCCAGAAGCGCGCCCGACCGGAGCTGGCGTCGTCACTCGACGCGCTGGCCGAGTTCATCGCCCACAGCAAGGCCGAGGGCCGGCGCGTGTTCTTACAAACCCGCGCCGGCGGGTTGCCCGAGATTCCACCCTGGGTGATGGCAACCGGAGTGGACTACCGCGTGGAGGATTTCCTTCGCATCGAGTGGGGGCAGACCGTGTCGGTGGAAGGCCAGACGTTCCGGCAGGCTCTCGCCGTCCGTCGCTAGTCTTCCCGGGCCGATTTCCAGTCTACTTCAGCTCGAAGAAGCTGCGAATCCGCTGCAGGAACTGGCTCTTGCGCTCGGCAGTCTGCGCCGCGGCCAGCGCACTCATTTCGCCGCCTTTCTTTTCGATGTACGACTGGCGCGTGGCCAGCAGCGACGACATGTGATCGGCCACCGCCGGACGCGTGGTGAGCAGGCGCTGGAAGGTGGCGTGGTCCAGCTCGAAGCTCATCACGTCGGTGGCGGCCAGGCAGGTCGCGGCGCGCGGCTCCCCGGTCATCAGCGACATCTCGCCCACGAAATCGCCCGGGCCGAGGGTGGCGATGACTCTGTTCATGCCCGCCTGGGTGAGCGATACGTGAACCTCGCCGCCCGCGATGATGAACATGGAATCGCCGGGGGTGCCCTGACGAATGATGGACTCGCCCGCAGCAAAGGGGCGGCGACACAGGCCGCGGGCCAGCAGCTCGCGTTCGGCCGGTTCCAGGGTGGCGAACAGATCCACCTGATCGAGCGCGGTCATGCGCGCCGCGAGCTCGCGCGGCGCCGGTTGGTCGGCATCGGCGGCCTGTGCCCCTTGCATGACCACGGTGCGGATGGGAAACGGCATCTCCAGTCCCGCGCGCGCGGCCGCGTACCAGACGCGCGTGCGCACCTCGCCCTCGATCTCGGGCGCCTGGTCGAACCGATCGATCCAGTAGCGCAAGGCATAGATGATGGCGCTGTCGCCGAACTCGACCGGGAGACAGTCAGGCTCGGGGACGGTGAGCACGCCTGGCGTCTCACGCGCGGCCTCGGCCAGCAGCTTGCGTACCTGATTGGGCGGATGGCGGTAGTGGAGACCAATGTTCAGCCACACGCGGTGGTTGGGCGACGGCCGCGAGTAGTTGTAGACCTCCTGCGCGGTGATCTGACCGTTGGGGATGATGATGGTGTCGCCGTCAATGGTGCGCAGAACCGTCGAGCGCCAGTGAATCTCGGCAATGCGCCCCTTGCGGTTGCCGAACTGGACCCAGTCGCCCACGCCCAGCGAGCGGTCCATGTTCAGCAGGATGCCGGCCAGCAAATTGGTCAGCGTGCTCTGCAGCGCCAGACCCAAAATCGCGGTGAGCACCGCCGAGGTCGTCACCATCGAGGTGACGTCGACGCCGCTCTGGCCGAGCACACCGAAGAGCACCACCACGAAGGCCAAAACCAGGATGAGATCGCGCAGCAGGAGAGGAAAGTGCACGTTGGCGCGCGCCGGAAGGATCTCGAACATGGCCATGACCAAGGTGCCCACCGCGCCCATGGCAACGAAGAAGGTGGACAGCACGGCCATCACCCGACCGAAGGCCAGGTGCCCACCGCCCACCGCCAGCAAGCCCAGGCGCAGCAGGGCCAGCGACGCACCGATGACCAGGAAAATCTGCAGCACGCTGCCGTGATCGCGGTTCTCGCGCGGAAGCCGTCGGCGCAGGAAGATGAGCACGACCAGCGTGCCCAGCGCCGTGAGCAGACTCATGCCCGGTCCGGTGAAGGGTCCGGCCTTGGTCAGATCGAGCAGGCGCTGCCAGCGGTTCATGTTGACCTAATCCCGTAATAGTCGCAGGTGGTCGTGGTCGACGGTAGTCACTCCGGCCACGACCACGACCACATCTACGTCTACGGCCACGTCTACGACCTCCGCCGGCAAAGCCGGGTTACCCATGGGCCGGCGGCTCGCCATCGAGGGGATGCGGAACGACCTCGTCGCGCGTGGGCAGCAGGTGCTCGAGACCGTGCTTACGCATGCGATAGTAGAGCGTCGAGCGGTTGATGCCCAGCGCGCGCGCGGCGTGGGCGATGTTGCCCTGGGCGCGTTCCACCGCCGCGATGATCTCGCCGCGCTCCTGCTCGGACAGACGCCGGTAGAGCGAACGTCCGCCTTCGCCCGCGGGAGCGGCGCCACTCTCGGCCGGAGCCCCGATGGGAATCCCACCCGACGGGGTCATGCCCAGGCGCCGGCCGAAATCGAGGTCAGCCACGGTCAAGCTCGGCCCGGAAACCAGGATCATGGCCCGCTCGATGACGTTCTCCAGCTCCCGCACATTGCCCGGCCAGGGATAGGCAGCCAGGGCGGCCAGGGCGCGCGGGTCCGCGGCGCTGACCATCTTGCCGCTCGACTGGGCGTACTTCTGCATGAAGTGCTCGACCAGCAAGGGGATGTCGCCGGGCCGTTCGCGCAGAGGCGGCATGGTGATGGGAAAGACGTTGAGCCGGTAATAGAGATCCTCGCGGAACTTGCCCTCGACGATCAGCCGTTCCAGATCGCGGTGGGTGGCCGAGATCAGGCGCACGTCGACCTTGACCGTCTCCACACCACCCACCCGTTCGAACTCGCGCTCCTGCAGAACCCGCAGCAGCCTGACCTGCACATCGAGAGGAAGGTCGCCCACCTCGTCGAGAAAAAGCGTGCCACCGTCGGCCAGCTCGAAACGGCCAGCCCGGCGCGCCACCGCGCCAGTGAAAGCGCCCTTCTCGTGACCGAACAGCTCGGATTCCAGGACCCCCGGGGCCAGGGCCGCACAGTTCACCCGCACGAAGGGGCGGCTCTCGCGCGGGCTGTTGATGTGGATGGCCCGCGCCACCATCTCCTTGCCGGTGCCGGTTTCCCCGCGCAAGAGCACCGTGGCCGCGGTCTGCGCCACCTGCTCCACCTTGGTCAGCACCTGGCGCAGCGGCGGCGAGTCGCCCACGATGGCGCCGAAGTTGTAGGCGCTGTCAGCCTCGCGCGACAGTACGCGCGCGTACTGCGAAAGCTGGTCCAGCAAGCGACGATTCTCGCGCACCAGATGAAAGCGCTCCACCGCGTGCACCAGGATCCCGCGCAGTTCCTTGCTGTCCCAGGGCTTGGTGATGTAGCGGTAGATGCGGCCCAGGCTGATGGATTCGATGAGCACGTCCACGTCGGTGAACGCGGTGACGATGATGCCCACGGCGTCGGGGCGGATGTCACGCACGGCGCGCAGCAGTTCCAGCCCGGTCATGCGCGGCATGCGCTGGTCGGTCACCACCACCGCCATGTCGTGGGCGCGCACCAAGTTCAGCGCTTCCTCGGCACCCGAGGCCAGGTGCAAGGTGAAGGTCTTGCCAAAGGTGAAACGGAACGCGTCCAGGTTGTCGCTCTCGTCGTCGACCACCAGGATGGGGAACTTCGTCCATTCGATTTCGCCCACAGCCATGCCCTTGACGGTAACATAAAGTCGAGGAACCGGGACCGTGGATGCACGCCCCCAAACAGCTGGTATGGGAACCCTCAAAGGGTTCCCATACCCTCCCGCGATGGTGCGCGGCGAGCAAAGCTCGCCGGCTCCCCACGCGACTGATATGGGAACCCTTGGGCACGCGACTACCGTGAACCCATGAGCCGGGATGCCCTGCCTCGCGACGACCACCGGCTGGCGGCTGTGATCGTCCACTTTGCCACCCCCGGGCAGACCGCGGCCTGCGTGGCCGCGCTGGCGCGGTCGCGGCGGATAGTCGACCACGTGGTGGTGGTCGACAACGGCTCGGGCGACCAAAGCCTGCGCGACAGTTTGGAAAACGTGGACTGGATCGAGTCGCCGCACAACTTGGGATTCGCCGGCGGCGCCAACCTGGGCGTCCGGCGTGCCCTGGACGCGGGCGCCAGCTACGTGTTTCTGCTCAACAGCGACGCACTGGTCGCGCCGGACTGCCTCGGCATTCTGGAAGACGCCGTCGAGCAACCAGGCGCGGGGCTGGCTGGTCCCGCCATCGTGTCGGCCCGTGACCCGGCCAGGCTGGAATCGACCGGGATTGCCTACGCGCCGCTGACAGGCCGCATGCGGCTTTCCGGCTGGGGCCAATCTCTGCCTGCGGCCGGCACTCCGACGTACCCGGTGGACGCGGTGAGCGGCTGTGCCCTCATGATCCGTCGGGAGGTGTTCGATCGCGTGGGTCTTCTGCCCGAGGAGTATTTCTTCGGCTTCGAGGATGTGGACTTCTGCCTGCGAGGGCGGAACGCAGGTTTCATCGTCCTGTGCGCCCCTGCCGCCCGGGTGCTTCACCAAGGAGGCGCCAGCCTGGCGCCTGGCTCGCCTGACCGCATCTACTTCGCGACCCGCAACCATCTCTTGCTCGCGCGGCGTGCGCGCCCACTGCCCGCGCCGCTCTCCGCCCTGCGCGCGGCCCACATCCTGGCGCTGAACCTGGCGCATCTGGTTCTACGGACGAAGGTGCCACGCCTGGCAGGCGTGCGCGCCCTGGCCACCGGTTTCGCCGACTATTGCGCTGGCCGTTTCGGCGCACGCGCCGGGACCGCATCACGTCCTACGTAGGGCAACCTGCGGTTCGGACCACGGCATCGAGCGCAGCGGCCAGTGCGGCATCGAAGCCGGACTGCGAGCAGTCCTGCGCGACCCGGTCCAGCGCGGCCGAACGCAAGCGCTGCCACAGTCCGGGATCGGAATAGAGGCGCGCGCAGGCCTCTGCGAAGGTAGCTGCGTCGTCGGCAGCTAGCAGTTCGCGGCCCGACTGCCAGCCAAGCTGGCCCGCCAGCAACGATGTCGCCACCACCGGCAGGCCGTGCGCGGCCGCGTGGTGTACCTTGAAGGGAATGCCCGCGGCAAAACGCGTAGGCGCGACGAACACGCGGGCCCGATCGTACAGCTCGTTCAAGTCATCCACCTGCCCGAGCACGCGCACGCCCGGCGCAGCCAGTTCCAGCACCGCCGGCAGGGTGGTGGCGCCCGCGAACTCGACGCTCAGGTCGGCGCCCAGCCTGGCCCGCAGCAGGGGCAGCACCTTCCGCACGAACCAGCGAACCGAATCCACGTTGGGGCTGTCCTCCTCGTCCAGCGCCCCGACGAAGAGCAGGCCGTCGCGTTCGCCGAAGGACCGCGACGTGGGCCTGCAATCCACGCGATGGCCGAGCGTGAAGGTGTGGGGCGCGCCCGCGCCGGAGAAAGTCGCGGCATCCTGGGCGGAGACAGCCAGCACCGCCTGCGCCCGCTGCGCCAGCGCCAGTTCCGTGGCACGCTGCCGCTCACCTTCGTCCGTTCTGATCTTGTCGCCGCGTAGGCGATGACCCGCAAGCTCTCGGTCGGCGAAGATGGCCTCGGCGTCGTAGATGATGGGGAAGTCCAGCGGCGCGCGCAGGCGGGCACAGGCGGAATTCAGGCGGACCATGTTGTGCGGCCGGCTGGCCAGCACGCACGAATACAGGCCGCGCCTCTCCTCCAGCAGCCGGAACAACCCCTGCGCGCCCACGCCGGTGAGCACCTCCACCGTGGGCGGCAGCTCGGCGTGCGGGTCGTCGTCGTCGGGAAAGGACAGCGGAGCCAGCGTCGGCAGCCAACCCAGACGCACGAGAGCGGCCAGCAGCTCGACGGCCCGGGGCTGTCCGCTGCCCCGGGCAACGTGCGGCACGCCATCATCCAGCACCAGGATGCGCGGCCCGGGCCGGTGCGTACGCGCGTGATGAGCACGCGAGAGATCCGGCGCCAGCTGCTGGGCGAGCCAGTCGCGGTGCTTGCGCAGGAACATCTGACGTCGCTCGGCCTGCTGGGCGATGGCACTCGCCCGCGAGGGCGAACTGGCGAACTCGAAGTGCAGGGCCGCCACGCGCGGCTGGAACAGAACGCGCCGGCCCGATTTCCACAGACGCACGCAGTAGTCAGCGTCCTCGTAGTACGCGGGCGCGAAGTCAGCGTCGAACCCGCCCATCTGCTTCCACAGCGCGCGTGGGGTGAACAGCAGGGCCGCCGAGCAGAAGTCGACCTCGCGCTGAAACATGTACTGCGGATCGCGCGGCTGGCCGCCGCGACCGTAGCCCAGGCACGAGCCGTCGTTCCAGATGATGCTGCCGGCCTCCTGCAAAGAACCGTCGGGCGCGATCAGGCGACCACCCACCGCGCCGATCGAGGGCGAGGCGTCGAGGGTTTGCAGGGCCGCGGCCAGGCTGCCGGGCAAAAGTTCGGCGTCGTTGTTGAGCAGAAGCAGCACGCGCCCGCGCGCCACCGCGGCGGCCTGGTTGGTCGCGCGCAGGAAGCCCAGGTTCTTCTGGTTGTGCAGG
>Ga0181523_10003585_pt1 | contig 14066 bp, 13 predicted proteins | sample PEATcosm2014_Bin_43_FD_119752 | JGI IMG/M metagenome (GOLD analysis project Ga0181523, IMG submission 119752) | Peatland microbial communities from MTU Mesocosm Facility, Houghton, MI, USA - PEATcosm2014_Bin05_30_metaG | ecosystem: Environmental > Terrestrial > Soil > Wetlands > Peat | place...
CCAGGGCGCCCCACAACCCTCTGGCGACCTGTATGCTGCCATCTATGTGTTCGATGACAGCCAGGAACTGACTGAGTGCTGCGCCTGCCTGGTCTCCCCAGACGGCCTGCTCTCGGAATCCGTGAATAAAGAGCTTACGTCCACCCCCCTCACCGGCGTCAAAAAGTCGCGTGGCGTTATTAAGATCATTTCGTCTTCATCGAGTGATCCGACCGCCCCAGCGCCGTTGGCCGGGCTCCACGGCTGGGCAACGCACATCCAGGCAGCCTCGAACCAGCCTGAGAAGTCGCCTTGGTACGTGACCGAAACCGCGTTGGCGGACTCGAATCTGGGGTCGGCCGAAGAAACCCTGCTGGGGCAGCTGTGCTACTTTGCTGACACGCTGCTCAGCGGTACAGGGTGCAGCTGCACGCCGGAAGATTACGACTTTTAATCTTCTGACTTGAAGAGCTGTAAGGCCGCACGATTGGCTGAAGTAGCATCGAGGGAGTTCTTCAGCCGGGCTAGATCCAAACGTCCGGGAATAGAAGTTGTTAGAGCCCTTCTCCAGGAAACGGCTGGGAATTTTCCCAGCCGTTTCCTTTTTCCCTGGAACTGAAGCTAAGGTACGGGACTGCGCGGGCATAACTGCCCGCGCATTTTCTTCGCGGCCGGCAGCCGAAAGCTAAGCGCTCAACTTCTGCGCCATCGCACAATAAATCTCCACCGCTCCCTTTAGCTGCGCTTTCTCCACAAACTCGCCCTCCGTATGTGCCACATGAATCGAGCCCGGCCCCAGCAGCAGCGGCTCGCCCCAGTTCGGCAGAGACGGAACATCGGTCGTGAAAGCCGCGACCATGGTAGGAAGACCCTCCAGCGTGCGCAGCCGCAGGAACGGAGTCTCGCGTGTGAACCGAACCTCGACGAGTTCGCCGACGGCCTCGGCAATCTCGCGGCGCAGGGTGTCCGTCGGCCCGACCAGGCGATAGAAAAGATCCGCCTTGGCAAAATCGGAAATCACGTTCGGAGCGCGACCGCCCTGAATCGAGCCTACGTTTTTCGTGCAAGGGCCCACCTCGGTGTCTTCGGGAAGCTTCATCGCGTGCAAACGGTGCAGCGCTTCCACCAGCTTGTCGATTGCTGACTCGCCCAGCTCCGGATACGCCGAGTGCGCCATCTTTCCGCGCGCCACCAGCTCCACCTGCAGCGCGCCCTTGCTGGCCAGCGCCAGCTTGTTCTCCGTCGGCTCGCCGTTAATCATGAAACGCGCGCCGATCGGTTGCTGGTTGGCCGTTTTCGCGCCGATCGAGTCCCGCTCCTCGCCCACCAGAAACAGCAAACCGACGAAAACGCCCGCCCCGCGCAGCTTCTCCGCCGCCAGAATCTGGGCCGCAATAATTCCCTTCGCGTCGCAGGCGCCGCGCCCGTAGATGCGCCCGTCGTCTTCGGACGACGCGATGAACGGCGGCACCGTATCCATGTGGGTGGAAAAAACAATCTCGGGACGAGCATGCCCCGGCCACGCAGCCAGCACGTTCGCGCGCGCACCCTCGACCGGCATTTTGCGGGCTTCGAACCCGCGTCGCCCCAACTCGTCGCAAAGAAATTCCCCCACCGCACTTTCATTCGGAGTGATGGATTCAATGTCGATCAGGCGGCGGGTAAGCGCAAACAGGTCCATGCAGCAAAAGCGTAACAGATTGTCGTGGAGCGCCGGGCGTCCTCGCCCGGCCACCGTCATACTGGACGGGCGCGACGCCCGTCGCTCCACTGCCCACTGTTGTACCCTGATTCCGTGCCATCCGAAACTTCCGCAATCCGCTCGCTCTTCCTCGCTGGCCCCGCCGGACGTCTGGAAGCTCTCCTCAACGCCGGATCGCCCAGCGCGACCCACGCCGCCCTCGTGTGCCATCCGCATCCGCTCTACGGCGGAACGCTCCACAACAAAGTCGTTTTCCACGCCATGAAAGCGCTCAACAGCTTCGGATTCCCCGTACTCCGCTTCAACTTCCGAGGCACCGGCCTGAGCGAAGGCGAACACGCCAACGGCATCGGAGAAGTCGAAGACGTGCACGCCGCCTTCGACTGGCTCGAACGCGAATTCACGCTGCCCGTCATCTTCGCCGGCTTTTCCTTTGGCGCCGCCGTCGGATTGCGTGCCGCCTATGCCGACGACCGAGTCCGCGCCCTCATCGCCCTCGGCCTGCCCGCCGTCGCCGTCGCCGGCCGCACCGAAGACCGTGTCTACGATTTCGAATTCCTGCGCGAGTGTACCAAGCCCAAACTCTTCGTCAGCGGATCGCGCGATCAGTTCGCCCCCCCGGGTAAACTCGAAGCGCTCGTTAGCCGCTTCGCCGACCCGAAAAAGCTAGTCCGCATCGAAGCCGGAGATCACTTCTTCGAAGGCCGCCTGCGCGAAATGCGAGAGACGATTGAAATGTGGGTGAAAGAGATTATGGCGACTAGCTGAGCTTCAGGTTTTTTTGGTCTTCACTCCGCCCCACAGTGCCTGGGCGTTCTCGCGGCTGAGGTCGCGCTCCCCGAATTCCGCAAACCGGCGGAAGCTCGCGTCCACCAGTCCTCCTAACTCCGTAAACAGCGGCTCCTCAACCTTCTTGAAATTCCAGCACGTTTTGCCCTGCATGCGCTTCTTCAACTCCGGCGAGATGCCCTTCAGCAAATCCGGAAACATGTACACCGGGAAAAGATGAAAAGCCACGTAGCTCTTGCTGGCGATGGCGGCAAACATCAGCGGCTTCCCCTGATACCGAATCGACTTCGACTCGCTCATGTAACCGCCGGGGCCGTCTTTGATCACCCGAAGATTCCTGTCGTAGGGCTTCAGAATCTTTCGCAAGCCCTGAAAGGCAAGCTCAAACTCCTGCTTCTTGTTGGCGACTTTGGTTTTAGCCGGCATGTCGCAGGATTATATTGGTTCTCTATAATCTTCCAAAATGCCGGAGATCGCTCCAGAACGCATGCAGCAGTTTGCTCGCATGCGCGAAGTCGCCCGTGAGATCTTCGCCTCCGCGCTGAAGAACGCCTCCATCGAAGCCGCCTTCGCCCGCAACGTACACTGCGAGCGCCGCGTCCTCCGCATCGGCGACGATCTCCACGATCTGGACACCTACCACCGTGTCTTCGTAGTCTCCATCGGAAAAGCCGCGCACACCATGGCCGCCGCTCTCGAAGCGCAACTCGGCAGCAGCCTCGAAGGTATAGTCGCTTCCTCGGTCGAACCCGCAAGACAAGTTCGCGGCTTCCGCTATTTTTGCGGCGGACATCCCACGCCTACCGCCGAATCCATCCGCGCCGCCGACGCCATCCTCAACTCTCTGACATCTCTCGACTCCACTTCGCTAGCCATTTTTATGATTTCGGGCGGCGGATCATCCGTTGTAGAAAAGCCCATTGACGACGACATCTCTCTGCCCGACCTCGCCGCCACCTATCGCACGCTCGTGAACTCCGGCGCGCCCATCGCCGAGATTAACGCCATCCGCAAACATCTCTCCGCCGTCAAGGGCGGGCGCCTCGCCCAAGCCGCCTATCCCGCCCAGCAGGTTTCGATTCTCGTCTCCGACGTGCCCGACGATACCCCCGACGCGCTTGCCTCCGGCCCCACCATGCCCGATTCCACTTCCATCTATGACTGCGAGCGCATCGCTGCTAAATACGATCTCATTGATCAGTTCCCCAATCCGTCGCGGATCTTTTCCGCCAGCATGCGCTCGAGGAGACACCCAAATCCGACGATCCCGCTTTCGTCCGGGCGCGCTGGTGGACCGTGCTCTCGAACAAAGTGGCCATCGATGAAGCTGCCGCAGCCGCCACCCGCGCCGGTTTCGCCGTCGAAGTCGATAACTCCTGCGACGACTGGGCCTACGATAAAGCCGCCGCCTACTTACTTAGCCGTCTGTGCGAACTGCGTCGCAAAGTATCGCGTGTCTGTTTGATCTCCGGCGGCGAGGTGACCGTGGCCGTCCGCAACGGTGGCATCGGCGGACGGAACCAGCAGTTCGCTCTCGCCTGCGCGGAACAGATTGCGGGACACGACATAACCGTGCTGAGCGCAGGCACCGACGGCATCGACGGCAACAGTCCTGCCGCCGGCGCCGTAGTCGATGGCAGCACGCTCGATCGTGCCACCGCCTGTACTGGCGATCGTTCGGGTGGCACCGAAGCAGTCCGCCACGCGCTCGCCACCTTCAATGCCTATCCTGTTTTCGACGCCCTTAGCGACACCATCGTCACCGGACCCACAGGAAATAATCTTCGCGACCTGCGCATCCTGCTCGGCTACTGATCCGCCGCAACTTCTCGACTCCACAAGGATGTTCGCTAAACATTCTCCCGTGTACATGGCGAGTACCCTTCTGCGGCCGAAAGCTGGCGTTGCAATAACACCCGACAGTTCAATGTCTTCCAGCTACCGTAATTTCTTGTAAAATTTCCCTCCACCCGGCAGCGTCGCGCCCTCAACCTGCATCCAATCTGTTAAAACTAATACTGCACTGGAGGTTTCGATTGAAAAAGACACTACGTAGTGCCGTCCTCTTGGCGTTTGCTTGCGCTGCCCTGGCAGCGTTCTCGAATTTCGCGCAGGCCCAGAAGGTCGATGTAGCTTTCGGCCTCAGCACCGTGGAAGCGCCCGCGGCCAACTCGACAGGCCCGTCGCTCACCGGCGGCACGTATCCCGGCTTTAGCGGCGACGTGCTCTTTTGGCACAATTTCGGCATAGGGGGCGAAATCTATTGGAGGGCAACCCAGAGCGTTTACGACAGCGTGTTATACGGTCCCATCCCCTATCGTCCGCTGTTCTTGGACTTTAATGGGATTTACGCGCCCAAACTAGCCCGCCACACGTATCTGGAACTTTCCGCCGGCATTGGCGCGATGGACACTCGCCAGTACTGTAATGGCTGCGGCAATGGCTACAATACGAACTACACCAGCGACAAACACTTCATGGGAGACTTCGGCGGCGGCATCAAGTTCTATCCCAAGGGTGGCTTCTTCATCCGTCCCGAGGCAAAAGTCTACCTTGTCACCAACAACCAGTTGTTCAGTTCCTCGTACTCCACCCGCTTCGGGGCGTCGATCGGCTACACCTTCGGCGGAGGACACTAGCAAGCTGTCTTAAAATTGTCATCCTCGAGCGAAGCAAAGGATCTGCTGTTTGCCCGCCACGGCATACGCAGATCCTTCGTTGTTTTAAAGGCCTTGTCTTCTACTCTGTAATCGTTGGTTGCTGCAACTCGCGAGTGGCCCGTTCGCCCCGCCCGCATTATGATAGACACATGAATTTTGGCTTCTCCGGCGAAATGATCTTCCTGTTTCTTCTGGTGCTGATCCTCTTCGGCCCCAAGAAAATGCCGGAGATCGGCCGCCAGGTCGCGCGCTTCCTGAACGAATTCCGGCGTGCATCCTATGAATTCCGCTCCCAGATTGAGTCTGAGATCAATTCCCTCGATAGCAGTGGGAAGCCCCGGCAGCAAATCCTGCCGCCGCTTCAAGCGCCGCTCGGATCGCTAGCCAATCGCATCTTCAATCCGCCGTCTGCCGAAAAACTGGCAGCGAAAGAAAATGCCACGGCAGCCGGAACAGTGGAGAACGAAGCCGCCGCCGAGCCCGTTCCCGAGCCGCCGACCGCTCCGAAGGCAGCGCCCGATGCCTGAAGCGGCCGCATCCTCAAACCTGAACGAATCGGCCACGGGCAAGGATAAGGACAAGGAGCAAATGCCCACCATGGGCTTCCTCGACCATCTCGAGGAACTCCGCAAGCGCATCGTCTATTCCATCGTCGCCATCGTCGCAGGCTTCTTCGCCTGTTGGGGATATGCCGAGCATATCTACGCCATCATCCAGCGTCCCATCATGGACGCGCTCCAGCGCAACGGCCTCTCGGCAAAACTTGTGTATGTCAATCCTGTCGAGCCTTTCAATCTGTATCTGAAAGTCGGAATGATGGCCGGCTTGTTCGTCGCCTCGCCCTTCGTGCTCTACCAGATCTGGTGCTTCATTTCGCCCGGTCTTTACCGCCACGAGAAGCGGTACGTCCTGCCGTTCATGACCTCGACCATAGCCCTGTTCCTCGCCGGCGGATATTTCGGCTACAGGATCGTCCTCCCGCAGGCGCTCGTGTTTCTGATCGGCTACGGCAAAGACTTCCAGCCGATGATCACGCTTACCGAATACAGCTCCCTGTTTCTGACCATCATCGTCGGCCTGGGCGTAATTTTCGAGATGCCGATCGTTATATTTTTTCTGGCGCTGATGGGCATGGTCAGTGCCGGTTGGATGTGGCGAAATATCCGCTATGCCATCCTGGGCATCTTCGTCGTCGCCGCCATCATCACACCCACCCCCGATATACTAAACATGTGCATCTTCGCCGCGCCCATGGTGGCCTTGTACATCCTGAGCACCGGCATAGCCTGGCTCGTGCATCCCAACCAGCGTAGAAAGCGCGCGGAGAAAAAATCTTAACCACAGAGGACACGGAGGATCACAGGAGAAATGAAGAGACTCGAAACTAACATCGGAAGTTGGCAAGCCTTCCCCTGTGATGCCCCGTGTCCCCTGTGGTTAAGAATTTGTCTGACGCTGCCGCTAGCGATAGCCCTGGCAAGCACCGTCGCTTGCGCCAAAGGGACCTCAGCCAACGCTGCGAACGCAGCCCCCAATTCCGAATTGAAATCGCAATCAACCGCAGCGACGCCAGCGCCCGAAACCGCTCCGTCCGCAGCCGCCGCCCCCGACAACGCCCCGCTCCCGCACATCGACGCCAAACGCGCCTTCCAGTACACCCGCGAGGTTACCGCCTTCGGCGAGCGCTACATGGGCAACGAGAACCACAAGAAACTGGAGCGCTACATCATCGACCACCTCAAAGGCGATCAGGTCGAAGACGACGCCTTTACCGCCGACACCGTCGAAGGAAAGTTCCCCGTCCGCAACATCATTGCGAAATTTCCCGGCACCAAAGATGGCATCATTGTCATCCTGGGCCACTACGACACCAACTATCCACTACGCAATACTGGATACGTAGGCGCTAACGACGGCGGCTCTTCCACCGCCATCCTGCTCGAATACGCCAACCAGCTACGCGGCGGGGCAGCGGGAAAAAAGCGCGATGGCTACAGCGTCTGGCTGGTCTGGACCGATGGCGAAGAAGCCGTGAAGACATGGTCCGCCACCGACGGCCTCTACGGCACTCACCATCTCGCCGAAAAATGGGAGAAGGACGGCACGCTAAAGAAGATCAAAGCGCTCATGGTAATGGACATGATCGGCGATGCCGATCTCGATATCCTCCGCGACACCAACAGCGCTCCCTGGTTGCTCGATCTCATCTACGCCGCCGCCGAGCGCCTGGGCTACCAGTCCCACTTCAACGCCTATGAGGCCGACATCCAAGACGACCATATCCCGTTCGTAAAACGCGGTGTCCCCAGCGCCGACGTGATCGACCTCGATTACGGCTACCACAACGTCTTCCACCACACCCCGCAAGACACCATGGACAAGCTCAGCCCCAAGAGTCTGGAAATCGTGGGCGATACCACCCTCGAAACCATTCACTTGCTTGACCAACGCTAGCGCTGCGGTATCCCGATGGTTGAATTGAAATCGAAAGTAGAACCAAAAAATAGTATCGTCCCCCGGCCAGCAGCAATCCAACTCCGAGAGCTGAGAACTGAGTCTGGGGACTCCCGCTTGTTGCAACAAATTCTTCCGGCAGTCTTTTTGTTCGCATCCATCTTGTTCGCATCAATCAGTCTGGTAAGCGCGCAAGCGCCCAGCGCTCCCGGCAAGCCGCTTCCGCCGGGACCTATCCAACCCAAGATCAAGGCCGCCTGCACGCAATGTCACAATTCGAGCCGCATCACCGAGCAGCACCTGACCCGCCAGCAATGGTCCGAGGAACTCGAAAAAATGGCTGGCCTAGGCGCCGTCATCTCCGACCGCAACGCTTTTCTGAATTACCTGACCAAGAACTTCGGTCCTGAAAAGGGCGCAGCCAAAACGGCCGCGAAATGACAAGAGCAGAGCGCTGCCGACCCAACGTCCGAAGTGGCCATTACGGCAGCGCTGCCCCTGACTAACTAGCCTCAGGATGAGTGTCGCACGGCAACACTTCAAGTGATTGTTAAGGTGCGCAGCCTGGCTACTTCTCTTTCTCCTGCGCCTCTTCCGCGCTCGAAGTCTTCTCCGGACGCAGCAACGGAAACAGAATCACATCCCGAATCGTGCGTGAGTTGGTGAACAGCATCGCCAGCCGGTCCACTCCCACGCCCACTCCGCCCGCCGGAGGCATGCCATAACTCAGCGCATTTATATAGTTTTCATCCATCTGGTGGGCTTCTTCGTCGCCGCGCTCGCGTTCTTTTAGCTGCGACTCGAAGCGCCGCCGCTGATCTTCGGGATCGTTCAGCTCGCTGAAGCCGTTCGCGATTTCCATTTGACCGGCAAACATTTCGAAGCGCTCGGTCCAGTCGGGCTCATCCGGCTTCTGCTTTGATAGCGGCGACACCGCGGTGGGAAATTCGTAGATGATGGTCGGCTGCATCAGATGTTCTTCGGCGATCGCCTCAAAGATGGCGGCGATGGTCTTGCCCACCGGCGCCGCCGCGTCGTAGCTCAAACTGATTCCCGCGCCGCGCACACGCTCGACCAGCGCTTCGACCGACTCGCGCGACGCGAAATCGTTCCGCGAAGGCGCGGCACCAGCCTTCTCGGGCCAGAACTTCGAGATCGCCTCGCGCATCGTCATTCGCCGCCAGTTCGCATGCGACCAGTCAATCTCATGCTCGCCCCATTTCGTCTTCATCCCGCCAGCTACGTCTTTGACTGCCTGTTCAATAGACCCCTGCGTGGTGTCCAGGATGCCGAGATAATCCGTGTACGCCTGATACGCTTCGAGCATGGTGAACTCGGGATTCCATCTCCATCCCAGACCTTCGTTGCGGAAGTTGCGATTGATCTCGTAGACGCGATCGAATCCGCCGACCGTCAGGCGTTTCAAATAAAGTTCGGGAGCGATGCGGAGATACAGATCCATATCCAGCGTGTTGTGATGCGTCTTGAAGGGACGCGCCACCGCGCCGCCCGCAATCGGATGCATCATCGGCGTCTCGACTTCCATGAATCCCTGCGCATCGAAGTACCGCCGCAGCGATTGCACCAGCTTGCTGCGCTTCAAAAACACTTCGCGCACTTCCGGATTCATCACCAGATCGACATAGCGTTGCCGATAGCGCAACTCAACGTCGGTGAGCCCGTGAAATTTTTCCGGTAGGGGTAGTAGATCTTTCGCAAGAAAAGTCAATTCCTCGGCATGAATGCTGAGTTCGCCCGTGCGCGTGCGAAACAGATATCCGCGAACTCCGATGTGATCGCCCAGGTCGAGCAGTTTCCAGAGTTCGTATCCGGCATCGCCGATCGCGTCTTTCTTGACGTAGATCTGCAGCCGCTGGCCGTCCTGCTGCAGGTGCGCGAAGCCGGCCTTGCCCATCAACCGGATCGCCATGATGCGTCCCGCAACCCGCACGGTCACGCGGGGAGATTCCAATTCCTCCGCCGTCTGCCCGCTGTACTCGGCCAGAATCTGCGGCACGGTGTGGCTGTAGTTAAACTTGCGCGGATAAGCAGGATGCCCGAGAGCCTCAATCTTTTTCAGCTTCTCGCGCCGGATTTCATAGATATTTTCGTCGAGTGCCAATGAGTGTCCTTGATGCCGTTAATTTCGAAATTGCCGGTAGATCGAGGTGAATCTCTAATTATAAAGATGCGGCGGAATCGGGACGGGCCTTCACTCGGCGTCTATCTGCTGAAGGGCCTCGCCTAACTGTTGTTCGAACGCGACAAACGCCGGCAAGTTTCGCAAAGGCGAAAAATCATCGATAAGCTCGACAAGGCGATATATAAGTCCGCGCACGCGCAAGCTCCGCAATCTTCGACCGTGCAACTCTGACGCGGTTCGAAATAGGGAAAACAACACCTCCTTAGGATCTGGCAGATCCTCCAACCTGTTGAGAACCGGCATCAGAAGAGGCGTCCGGCCGCTCGGGTTTCCCGCCGCCATTCGGATTGCGCGCTCGGAGATCAGCAGCCACGCTTCCGTCATCCGTCGCGGTACGACGCAAACGGCTGGGATCCGCTCACTGGACGACCCGAACACCTCATCAAGGGCAATCCGAATCTCGTTCTGTCGTGTAGCGACCTCCTGCGTTTCGCAGTCACGATGAACAAGGAGAAGCTCGCATGGGTAGTAGCTTAGCGCGGCCCGAATTCTTTCCTTCAAACCGCTGGGACGTTGCCGAAGCCCACTGAGATCCGCCCATGCAGGACGAATAGGTGAGACAACCCCGCCCCCTCTCAAGCTCCAGCTAATAAGCGGAAGAAGGGCTTGGTCGGAACTGCCATCAGACACCAGCGTATATCGTAAATCGGTCACTGAAAGAGTTTTTCTTGCATGTCATCGCGATCGATCACACGTTTGTGGATACGAGCGGAACTGTCAGCTTGGTACCGCCAACTGTCGCTGGCGGCGATCGGACTCAGGTATTCGAGGATTCGCCCCCGACGGACAATATCGGCTTTGTCAATCCGCGCTCGCCAGGTGTTTGGCAAACATGCGAACGACAAAGCCTTAAACGGCCTGCCCTCGGACACAAGCTCTCGGGACTCCGCGATAAGCAAACTGTCATCTGAAACCTGCGCTACCACCGAAGGCGAATGCGTGTTGACGATCACCTGCCTCAACGGATTGTCCACTCCCACCGCATAGTCGGTATCGACTGCGATGTCCCGAAGCAGATTCAGAATGGCCGGAATCCTCTTGGGGTGAATACCGTTTTCCGGCTCCTCCAGGCAGAGCACGCCTTGTGCTTCAAAATCGAGTTCCAACACAGCCAAAGCAAGGAAGCGGAGCGTCCCATCCGATAAAGCTCGCGCAGGATGAGCAGTGCCATCGCGCCCCTCCAGAAAAAGAGTTAGTTGTTCGCGGTTCTCGTCACGGCTGATACTCAAACCGCGAACATCCTCCAGTAACTCGGAGAGTCGATTCGCGACTTTGGCATACATGGGATTGTCCTGCGAATTCGTTGCCACCTTTTTTTCGCTTGTGTCACCGGCCCGGCCCATGCGGTACAGCGTTGCCGCCAAATGGGAGCCGTCGCTTCCGAGCTTTGTCGGGGCCGTGAAAGAATCCGGAGCGCGCAACGAACTCGGCTCTAGCTGCAGGAGTTTCCAGGACTGCATTTCTCGCCTCGCCAACGTCGCCGTTTTGGTTTCAGCGGCGCTCGTGGCAGATAGGGCTGTACGCGGCAGATTTGTCGCAGGTAGCATCCGCGCCCTACCCGCCTTTCCGTCCTGATGAATTTTGATAATCGCGCTTCCACTATCAGGATGCGTCGATATGAACGGAGTACCCCGAACGCCTGTAATCACAGACTTCTTCCACGCACTCGAAGGTCCGAAAGGAAGGTGTTTGCCAGCATCGCCGCGCTTAATGTGCCTGAGTTCCTCCTTGATAATCTCAAGCCCCCCAACGGCACGCTGCCCCTCGTAGGGGCGATATCTCAGAACCAACTCATAATGGAGAAACGTGGCGGTTGCTTTAGCCGTTTGACCCAGGTCGTCGTAACCGGTCTTGGGCACCACCATCTCGACGTCAAAAGACATCTCGTCCGTATACGTTCCGCCGACGCGATGAAATAGGCTCCTGACGTCGCCACTTCTTCCGCCCTCATCTCGCACGGACAGCGCAGCGTCGATTAAAGGCTTTTCGGCAAGCGCACTGAGGAAAGCGATGGCGTCAAACAGGTTTGATTTGCCTACTCCATTCGCTCCCGCGATACAGGTGAAGGGCCCGAAGTGCACATCGACATCGACCAAGTTCTTGAATCCGGACACTCGAAGTCTGGTTAACATTTCCTTAGTAGTCAGTCGGAGGAGACAGAGAGAGTATAGGTTATGGCTCTCCCCCGCGCCATCTTTGGAAATTCTGGCCTTTCCGGCACGACCAGATCGATCCCTGCTGTTGCCGGCCCGAGGGTGTTCCATCCAAATCTCTGCTCGGCTGGGGTTCTGAAACTTAATCATCACACCCGCGCCGTGATCACCGCCACAGACCTCCACTCCCACCGGCGCGAAAAATGTCAATTGACCTGTTAGGAAGGTAGAGGTGTGCCCGGCCTCGCCATAGCCTAAAAAGCCGTGACGCAAGAAAAGACCCCCTATCCTGGCCTCGGTTTTGTCAAGCTTGACTTTTCACTCGGGATGAAACGGGGGCCCGGCGTCACAAGGAGGAAACAGCGGCGAGTCTAAGCCAAAATCCTGAGCGCAAACGAAGCTAAGTCCCAGGCACTCAAGACTTTGCCTCTAAGCCGCTTCCTTTCAAGACTTTGAAAGGAAATTCTCCCTAAAGTCCTGATTCCAATATACCGGGCAGGGGAGGGGGTACCCCCAGTAAACATAAGACCAGGAAAAACCCCGCAAAAAGCGCCTCTCCCCAAGCAGCTACGAGAAATTTATTTTTAAGCGAATAAAAAGAGAACCGAGAGCTCGCTTTCCTCGCCGCAAGCTAAACTAGCTTGATGACCGCCTCATCCCACAACGCTCTGGCGCGCGCGTCTTCTTCCTATCTGCGGTCGGCGATGCATCAGCCCATCCAGTGGCATGAGTTTGGAGAGGAGGCCTTTGCCGCGGCTCGTGCGGCAAACAAGCCGATGCTCCTGGATATTGGCGCGGTTTGGTGTCACTGGTGTCATGTGATGGATCGCGAGTCTTATGACGATGCCGAAGTCGCGGCGATCGTGAATGAGCATTACATCGCGGTGAAGGTGGATCGGGACGAGCGTCCGGATATTGACAGCCGCTATCAGGCGGCAGTGAGCGCGCTCTCGGGACAAGGAGGATGGCCGCTGACGGCGTTTCTTACTCCCGACGGCAAGCCGTTTTATGGCGGGACTTACTTTCCTCCGGCAGATAGTTACGGGCGGCCTAGCTTCAAGCGCGTGCTGCTTTCGATTGCTGCGGCTTATCGCGACAAGCATGGCGAAGTGCTGGAACAGGCGCAGATGGTGGAGAGCGCGATCGCGCGGGCGGAATCTGCTTCGGCGGGCGGGGGGAAGGTTTCGGCTACGGTGGTTGACGCAATTTTGGAATCGGCGCGGCACATGTTTGACGCGGTCAACGGCGGATTTGGAGGCGCTCCGAAGTTTCCGCATCCGGCGGCGCTCGATCTGGTGATGGAGCAGTATGTGCGCGGCGGCAGCGATGGCACGAGAGATGGTACGAGAGACGCTACGAGAGATGAAGAGCTGCGCACTATCTTCGTCCACACGCTGGAGAAGATGGCGCGCGGCGGCGTTTATGACCAGTTGGCGGGAGGCTTCCATCGCTACTCGGTGGACGAGCGCTGGATCGTGCCGCACTTTGAGAAGATGAGCTACGACAACTCCGAGTTGCTGAAGAACTACGTGCACGCTTACCAGGCAACCGGGGATGAGTTCTTCGCGGGAGTGGCGCGGGACATTATTCGCTGGATGGACGAATGGCTCAGCGACCGCGCGCATGGCGGCTTCTACGCTTCGCAGGACGCAGACTATTCGATGGACGATGACGGCGATTATTTCACCTGGACTTTGCCGGAAGTGAAGGCGGCGCTGACCGGAGATGAGGCGGCGGTGGCGACGCTTTATTACGACATCCAGGAAATCGGGGACATGCATCACAACCGGGCTAAGAATGTTCTGCACATTCAGAGTTCGGTGGAGGAAATCAGCCGGACGTTGAATATTTCTGAAGAGCGAATGGGCACGCTGTTGGCCGCGGCTCAGAAGAAAATGTATGCGGCGCGTTTGCTTCGTCCTACGCCGTATGTGGACAAGACGGTTTACGCGGGCTGGAACGCGATGTGCGTTTCGGCTTATTTGGAAGCGGCCAAGGTGCTTGATCTGGCGGAGGCGCGGCACTTTGCTTTGCGCTCGCTGGACCGGCTGCTTTCCGAGGGATGGAATGCGGAGCGCGGGATGCGGCATGTGATTGCATACTCCGATCCGAACGCCGAGCGTCGC